>Ga0115567_10004488_pt1 | contig 13607 bp, 11 predicted proteins | sample COGITO_mtgs_1204_2_FD_88679 | JGI IMG/M metagenome (GOLD analysis project Ga0115567, IMG submission 88679) | Pelagic marine microbial communities from North Sea - COGITO_mtgs_120412 | ecosystem: Environmental > Aquatic > Marine > Epipelagic | place: Germany:Helgoland, sampling site Kabeltonne...
CCAAATGAAAATACACAAGGATGTCTCCTGCGTGTTTGCCAGAGACGCCAAAATTGTCTAGCTGCGATATCCTCCAAATTACAGATGCAAACGCCTTCTCTGTGACTATTGCATTACATATGCTGGCCGGCTAGCTCTCTCGCCCTACAGTAGCGACATTGATGGAAGTTGACGTTCGAGTCGACCTAGCAGCGTCTCTTACGTGCGCGTCTACGGATCAGATCAGAGACAAAACCAGATCCTCCTCAAACACTGCCTAACGCCGCACCAGAGGACGCACTAAGAGTAGCCAGAACGGCCAGCACCTCAACCACCGGAGGACCAGGGTCAACCGGAGGAGGAAGAAGATCCTGCGCACCATATTTTCAATTTGAAAATTGTTTTTCATTAGTTTTGCATTTTCACTCAGTCGAGAATCGGAGGGCACGTGACAGCATCAAACATGGCCAAGTGAGCTCCCGAAGGCACCCACTGATCCGGGGGGGACCTGCCCCTCAAGGTGCTGAAAAATTCGCACCCGGACGAGGATGTGCACGGCAGCAACAATTTCCCCCACTCTTGACCTTCTTTGCACACACATGTGCTGTGCTGAGACCCTAACGCTGTTGGACACTGTTCCCTTTGTTGGGTCCCTTCGATGAAGGGACCTAGCCAGGGCGACCCCATGATACACTGTGCTCATTCGACTCACTCATCTGATAGACTGAAGTGTGCTGATTATCGTCTCGGCTGCCTTCTGCAGGCCGACTTTCGAGTCGCTGGGCGTCAGCACACAGGCATTTTGCCCCGTTTGGTTGCTGCAAGCTGCTGCACCCTCTCATGCTCATTGCCGGGATCGATCGGATTCGAGACAGAGCTATGGCAGCCAACTAAGTGTGTATCACCCACGAACAGGTAGCTGAAACCTGCCTGGAGATGGGTTGGAAGCACCCGTCAGATATCCAGGCGGAGTCGATTCCATACGCTCTCGAAGGACGGGATATCATTGCTCTAGCCAAGACGGGGAGCGGCAAGACGGGCGCATTTGCCATTCCCATTATTGAGGCCCTCCTTAAGGAACCCGCACCCTACTTTGCGCTCGTAATTTCGCCGACGCGTGAATTGGCTGCTCAGATCGAAGACAACTTTCAAGCCCTCGGCAAGGGCATCGGGCTGAAGACAGTCTCTGTCATGGGCGGTATTGATGAAGTCACACAGATGCGCCTCTTAGCGAAGCGACCGCACGTTGTGGTAGCGACACCTGGGCGCCTGCTTTACATGCTGCAGAACATGAAGGGCTTCTCTCTCCGCTCCATCAAATTCCTCGTCATGGATGAGGTGACCTAGCCCCTTTCCCCCCATGTCTGCTGCCCAGCGGGCTGACAGTGCGCGGATTGCGGTGACAGGCGGATCGATTACTTCATGAGGACTTCGAAAAGGAGCTGGACCAGATCCTGCAGGTGCTCCCACGAGAGCGGCAGACTTTTCTCTTCTCGGCCACCATGACCTCCAAGGTGCAGAAACTACAGCGCGCGTCTCTGGTGAACCCCGTCAAGGTCGAGGTCGCGTCAAAGTATTCAACTGTCGACACTCTCAAACAGCAATACATGTTCATTCCTCACATGCACAAGGTCAGCCCCTGCTCTCTCGCCGAAGCCTGCGCGCTATGCGGCGGGTGCTGAGCAGCACTCTCGGAAATTTGGTCGCAGGACACCTACCTCGCCTACTTGCTCAATGAGCTTGCCGGCAACACTGCAATTGTCTTCGCGTGCACTTGCGCCAATGCTCAGCGCTCGGCCATCATGCTGCGCTCGCTCGGCTTCAAGGCACTGGCGATCCACGGGCAGATGAGTCAAAGCAAGCGACTCGCTGCTCTCAACAACTTCAAGGCGGGAACCCACTCGATTCTGCTTGCCACCGATGTCGCGTCCCGTGGCCTCGATATTCCCTCCGTCGACCTTGTCGTCAACTTTGAGATTCCCCGCAATTCCAAGGACTACATCCACCGGGTGGGGCGCACAGCGCGTGCGGGGCGTGCCGGGCAGGCAGTAACATTCGTGACGCAGTACGACATTGAGCTCTTCCAGCGGATCGAAGAACTGATCGAGAAGAAGATGGAACTCTTCCAGACAGAGGAAGACATGGTGCTGCAGCTCTCCGACCGCGTGGCAGAGGCACAGCGCGTTGCAACACAGGCACTCAAAGAGCAGCAGCTCAAACACGCGGGGGGAAAGCGCAGACGCGACGATGATGAGGACGGGGAGGGTGAGGAGCTTGATCTCTCACGGGCGGGTGCCAAAGCGGTCGGGGCGCAGCGGGGCAAGAAAAGCTTCAACAAGACGCAGAAGGGTGTACCGGGCGGTTTCAAGGGTAATTCGAAATTCAAAGGCGGCTTTAAGGGCAAGGGCAAGGGTGCGGGACGGGCGTGAGTGTGGTCGAGTGTGGTCGATAGTGGAGGGCGGTAATGTACAGCGGCATTCAGTGAAAAGAAGGAAAGAAGACACGTTAAAGCAAACTCGCAATTGCCACGGCGAATCTCAAAAACTGGACATATGGGGGTCGATTTGCGACGGGCGGGAGAAGAACAACACCTCTTTTACACACACACACACACACCACAACATACGTTTCTCAACACCACAAAACACAGCATGGGCCCCCGCCTCACCTACCATTCCAGTTCGGACCCATCTCAGGGGCGAAGTGGAAGCGGTCCTGCTCGAAGCCGATCCCATCAAGCGAATGCGCAAGCTCCGAAGCAAAGTCAGGCGACCCCCCAGTGTAGGTTGCGGCTCCAGGGAGCCCTGCTTCGGTCCGTGCCACGCTCAACCCCCCACGCGGACTCTCATCCATCAGCTGCCCGCTCGCATAAGTCGGGCGCGTGAAGCCCGGCTCCGGCAGGTCATGCGAAGCCTCATTCGCCAGCTGCTTGAAAAGCTCCTGCGTTCCGTGCGAAAACTCTGCCGCAACGGGCTTGGCGAGCTTCGCCGGAGGAAGAATGTGCACCCATACGTTCTCCCTCGGCCCGAGCGGGACTCGCCGTGCCGATTTCGGGTCTCCCCGGGAGTCACCAGGTGCAAACACCACATTTCTACCCCGAGCCAGTGCCTGTTGCTTCGCCACCAACCTCTGCACTCTTCCGTGCATTACCCGCTTGAGCGCTGCAGCTCCGCCAAGAGCAAAACCCGCATGCTTCACGTTCAGAACAGGCCCCGGCACTCCCCCTCCTGGAGTTGCAAAGTCCTGAGCGGGTGCGCGCTGTTTCAGCAGTACGGAGGAACTTTGCTGAAGTGCCATCATGGCGCAGAATATGCCTGTCATAGCAGCCGCAGCACCCCACACACGAAGAGGCGCCATCCTCTTGTGCGCGAAGTGACGAGCCTGAAGAAAATCGACAGGTTTTGAGCCTCTGGGTTCCATTATTCCATTGCGGATCCGATCCCGCATCTGTACTCACCGGGGGTGAGCAGTGCACCTTGTGCCGCGCTGGCATGGCCAGCATGGCAAGACATGAGATCACATCCCTGTTGATCGTGGTGGCTGTACAGTGCTGCTGCATTCGGTTGCAAACGACAGCAGCACCTCGAAGTGAGGCAGTCCACCTCGGGACGCTCACAAAACGCCATCCAGACGCTCCCGCGGCGGAGACGGTCTCCTGTACAGGAGCCTCTGCAGCATCCGACTGGGCTCAAGTGCAGCAAAGTTTTCCAGGCGCCCAAATTTCGGGTGTGCTGATGCTGCGCGGGGGTGGAACACATGACGGAAGGCGCAAGAAGGCAAGAAAAGCAGCGCAGAGAGATGCGGAGCGGGAGGCGCGCGAAAAGGCCCGCAACGTCTTAATTCAAAGGAAATTACATCCTCCAGATGAGCGCTGCGAAATTTCGTATCTAGACCCATTCTTGCATGCATGGGTTGTGTGGGGAGCACCTTTGCGGCTAGAAACTTAATCCTCGATCACGAAACTTGCAGAGAAAAGCGGGCCAAGATCAAGGCGCGCCGGGCCAAGCGAGTAGCAAGACGGCAGGACACGGCCAAACATACCTATGCTGATCAACTTGCAATGCCAGCGAACGTGACGGTACGGGAGCCCAGCGCCCCCAGGTCCTGTCCATGGCCAAGGCACGATGTATGACAGCAACGATGTTGCCATCCGACAGGAGGCGCTCGCGGCACTTGACCCGGCCGAGCGAGCCGAACTCCTCTCGCGCCTCCGATCAATGGCGCCTGTCCCCGAGGAGTCAAGTGACATAGACAGCGGTGCACGGCCCACCTCCTTGTCGCACGGTGTCCTTGCGGCTACCTTGCGATGCGCCACTGTGACAAGGGCGGTCTCAATGAGCGTGGGCCTCACGCGCGGTGGCTCTTTTGTACGCAAGAACTCGAGGACAGCAAGGAGGATGGCGCGCGCGCGCGGAGGCGGCTCAATTCAGTGCTAACGGACGAGGAGCTGCTCGGATGGGTGGCTGAGGACCAGGCCGCTGGCGGACAGCGCGCGCGGGAAATGCTCGCGATGATGCGGAGTGAGCAGGAGACGGGATCTGCTGAGGGAGCTCTTCGGAGGGGAGCTGCGGAGAGGCGTGGCGGAAGAGACAAGAGCGTGTCTGGGCCCTTGTCTGCAGAGCTGGGGATGACCCGAGAGGCGATGGTCAAGCGCCAGCCGGTCATTCAATTTCCCTAGTCCCTGAGGGAAGTAGCGAATTCGAGCGAGCGCGCTAGAGAGGGGGGCAGAGAGGGGGAGAGAGCGAGAGGAAGTTACAGACGCGCCATTGACGTGATGCAACTTTCCACCTCTTGGGGGCCGCGGGGCACCCGGGCAGGTTCTGGCGCCAGATCTGGGCGGCGCGGCGGCGGCGCGGAGCAAGGCGCTGAGCATGAAGCAGATCGAAGCCATTGCAGAGGAACGTGGCTGCTTCGCCCACCCCCCCGCGGCCTCGACGCACGGCTGCGCGGCTGACCGGGTGCGGGCGAGGCGCGCAGGGCCTCTCGGCGGAGGACTCTGTCGACGCGGCGGAAGCAGCGACGCGTGAGGCGGTGCGAGGGCAGATCGATCGCGCGGGCCCGCAGCCTGGGAGCGCCGGCGGAGAGAGGGCGGAGGGGATCGGCAATCATCTGATGGCCTTGCAGGACTCGGAGGAGGAGGCGGAGCTCGGGCGCCAGCAGGCGCGCGAAGCACGCAAGAACTCGACACGCAAGCAGCGCCGCAAAGAGGCGCGCGCCATCCCGCTGTGACCCTTGCCGGCTGCGGCGCGCTGTGCTGAGCGCCCGGCAGCAGGTTTTCTGGATGGATGACCTCGAACTTGAGCAAAAGATCTGAGGCCGAGGAGCTCAGCACGCAGCCCGAGACGTTGCTGCAGTCTTGTAGCCGCCTCGGCATCTAGCGCAGCGGGCGCGCTGTGCAATGCCACGTTGCTTCCCAGCACATCGCGCCGCGGCACGGCCCATCCGCCACCCGAGGTAGCTACACGGAGGCGCCAGTTGCAAGGGGCCGTGGGAGGGAGCGGCGGGGCAAGGCTCGTTGCGCGCGACGGGCAAGCAAGCCACACCCCTGCGGGTAAAGTGTGCACTATCCGTGCTTACTGGTGTGGTCCGACGCATCTCTCTTCCCACCAGACCACACTGCTCTCTCCAAACTGGAGGCTCTACACGCGCGCGGCGACCCAGCCCCGTGCCGTACGCTTCTCAGCCTCGGCGACTCAGAGCCGTGAGCGGCGGCAGCGGCCCGGCGCGGGTCACTTGTCGATGACCGTCTCGCCCGGCGCGTCCACGACGATCTCGCGCGTCTCGTGCTTGCGCACCACGAAGCCTCGCATGCGCGTCAGCTCGTCGTCGGCCTGGTCCGCCTCCGCGGCGCGCGCTATCGACCACCCCGCGTTGCTCACCTCCAGGTTACGCAGCGTCACCCGCGCCCCGGGCGCCGCGCGCACCACCAGCGCCCCGTCCAGCTTCAACCGCCCTGCTGCGCCGCGCGAGTGAGGCGCCCGGGACTCGCCGGCGCAACGCGCGGGGTGGAGAGCGGCGCGCGGCGCGCGGCGGGCGCGCGGGCGGGGCGCTCCAGTGAAGCGAACGTCCCCCTCCAAGACGAGCGCCGAGCGTGCCGAGATGGTGCTACCGCTGTCCCGCGCGATCCGCGCGCGCACGTCCGCAAGGCAGGTTCCGAACGAGGGCAGCAGAACCACCTGCCGCGGGCACTCAGCGCTCTGCGCCCGAAGATGCACAGCGCCAGCGCCCCTGGTCTGGTCTAGTTGAGCAGTTGCAGTCACGCTTTAGGGTTTAGGCACGCGCCTGCGGCCCGAAGGTGAGCGGAATGCCCGCGAACTCAACGCCGCTGCCCTCGGCCGGGGGAGCCACTTCGACCCCCGCCAGGCGCAGCAGGCGGCAGTTGCAGTCGAATGCGTCACGCTCGGCGGTGCCCGCGCACTCGGGCGGCAAGCCCTGCGCCGCCTTGGCTGCCGCGTCGTGGATGTTGTTCTTGACGGGCGAGAAGCACAGCCAGCGATCCATCTGCGTGAAGCCGACGATGGCCTCCGGCGGGAGCAGCAGCGGGAAGTCCTGCATCATGCACTCAAGGCGCGTCGGCGACTTGAACACTTTCTTCGCAGCATCTGCGTACTTGGGGTTCACAAACTCCTTCACGCCGCCACCCGTGGCATCGAGGGTCTCCTTGTAGCGCTTCATCGCAAACACCAAGCAGTTGATGTTTCCGGGAAACGGCGAGCTCCCTGTCTCGGGGTCTGCAACATCGCCATTCGAGAAGCCTTCGGTCGAACGCAGAAGAGGATCGAGCTGCACATTCAAAAAGCCAAGTCAAGGCCGGCCTGGCTGCTCCAGTAGCACGGCTGCGCAAAGCGGGGCAGGTGCAGGGCCGTTCAGGGGCGGGATCGCGCCTGGTTGTACTCGACATTGACGGTGAACGATCGATCCTTGCCGGAAAGCCGGCAAATAGCGCCTACTGCCTCACCCGGTGTGCGAGGGACGCAGAGAGAGTTTACATCAAGAGCCTTGGAGACAGAGACGCCGACAACTGCGGGGAGCGCGCGGAAGATGACGCCGTTGGTGTCCTGGAAGAAGCAGACCCACTGCACGCCCGCATCGGCCCACTCTTCAACGATTCCGTGCTGATGCAGGAGGGTGTGGATGTCGCCGTGCCCATGGGGCTTAGTGTCGATCTTGCCGTTCTTGCCGGAGAAACGAGCCGCGCTGTCCAACATCGCCGGAACCTTGTTTTGCTTCATCACATGCACCTGGCCTTCTTCCATCCCGAAGTTGCCATGCTCCTTGAGCAAATCCAGCTATGTTCCCCGACCCCAGTCCACGGCGAGTCACAGGTCAGAGAGAGGAACCGAGAGAGCAAGGGTAAGGGGGCGAAGGGTTGCCTTGGTCCCCCCGCAACAGGCAGACCGGCTGCTGGGGAGCACAGCACCGTGAGGGCGTGAGTGTCGTCGCTCGTCATGATTGCCAGCGGCAGCTTCTTACCCCTTGCGTGCGCCCTTTGAAGCTCCAAGATGTGCTGTCATCATTGCACCACAACGTTTGAGCTGAGGGTCTACCTGGTGCAACTTCTGAAAGTGACCGCCGCTGCAGGGGCTCGGCGCAGGCCGCCTCTCGCAGCACTGGGTTCGCGCACTGGACCTCGATGTAGAGCTGGAGAAAGACGCGCTGCCGCTCCACGATGTACAGCGGCAGACGGACCTTGATCCCGCTGTAGCCCAACCGCTCACCGAGCCCGCCTGCCGCAACAACCCGCCCCACCGACTCGTTGAACTGTGTTCACGGCCTGTGGCGCGGCAGGCGCGACAGGCGCGTGGCACCGGCGGTTTGGACAGAACCTGCGACGAGACAGAAACCTGCATCGGCGATGGCACCGAGGCCAATCGCCTCGATGTCGTCAAATGCAGTCGTGCCGACCTGCAACTTGACGCCCTCGGGGACGGCCGGCTTGAGGCCCTCATAGGGGTTGATTCCCTCCGCTGAGTTAGATAGCAGCTGCCGTGCTGTTTTGACGTAACCAGTAACCCCCCCCGGAAGTTGTTGCTCGAGTTCCGCCACCTGTGGACACCGAGTGGCATGGTTAGTGCTGGGTTGCAGTCGCTCAGTGAAGGGAGGCGCTCGCCCATAACCGGGTCTTGCTAGCAGCAGCGCAGTGCCTTCCTATCCGATGGCGCATCTGCGCTACTATGGTAAAATATACTAGCCGGTGCGGCATGCTACTTCATGTTTGCGTCGAGGAAAGTCTGGGCTGGACCTGCTTGAAAAGGGCCTCTCTCTGCTCGTCAGTGATCCCATCGAGAAGGTGACTCTGCCCCGCCGACTTGAGCACCACCTCCATGTCTGTCATGATTGGCAGGCAGCTCAACCACTGTCCCCTTGCTTTCAAATGACCACAAACACTCAAATGAAGACGTGGCAGACCAGCCCTGCCTTGCCTGCGAAGCGCCCGAGCTGAGTCACTGCTGTTTGAGCGACAGAGTCACAAAAGGGCCCGCCTCGCTCCATTTTTTTTGAGCGAGGCGGGCCCCATGTTTTGTTCCGCACAAACCGGATGGCGGCGAACGGCGCCTGGCTGGTGCAAAGCGAGCATGTTGCCACCGCCTCCGCGGTGTGTGCTGCAATGAGCTGGAATGGAATTGCACCCCGAATTAAGGTTGTCAGTAGCACTGCGGCACATCTCATCGTCAACACTCCATCCGTCTTCAAGAGCTCGTTTGCTTTCTCGCTGTTTTCGGTGCCCGAAGGGCACTTAACCGCCGAGGAGCTTCAGAGGTGGCTATCACACACATCTGCCGTGATTCTTGGAATGGGCTCAGCATTTGGCAACCAAAAGAGCATGGCGGTTGTAACAACATCCAGCCTTGGATGCGACAAGGATGTGTGCTTCGCTGTTGAGATGCGCCTCAACCACGAGATCAGGTCCACGATTTGCGGCCCCTATCCTCGGCCTGGTTCGATTCGAGTTGCGAGAGAATATTTCCCCTAAGAATTTTCTCACGCCTGCAGCCACGCCAATGTTCTGAAGAGATCGTCACTACTGTTCATGCCGGCTGGGCTTTCTAAAGTCGACTCGCTTCTTGGCATCTTGTCCTTGCTCCCACGGCTTGACACCATGGCTTCAGAGGTCCGTGTCCCAGTGCTTGCTATCGCCGAACATCATTCAAGTTCTGAATTCGAACGCGCTGCACCATGATTTGTATCAGCACGCTGACCGAGACGCATCCACTTTCATGCAGTGCGACGAATACAAGCACTGTTCGGTACTACAGGGCGAGGATGTGATCCGCCGCATCTTGGACAAAATCGAAGCGACCAGGGCCGACGACTAGCAAGCGACTAATGGGTATGTTTTGAAGGCACACCTTCGTTTAGACTGTGCATCGAGGTCCACCATTGACAATCCATGGGGCGACTCGATTAAGCGCAGTTCATGCCGTGTGATTGTGCCTACGCCCAAGTCTTGGGAGGCTAGGTTGGCGCCGGGCCTTACTGCAGAAATGTGCCTCCGCTACTAAAAGAATTTACGAGCACATTGCACGCTGTTGTCCCACTCGCAGCACCGCACCGACGAGAGGCCCATTCACCGGGGGCCGATCAGCCTGTCAGCCCCTATACTGCTTCACTTCTCTTCGTCCAACCCACATCTTGTGCCCCCCCCCCCTGCCCACGCAAAGAGGATCTTTTCCAAGCCACCGCCGAGGTCCGAGCCGTCCGTGCCGGCACGAAAAACCTACCGGCCACCGGGACGCGGTGGTGCTGGCGCGGTCTTGGGCGGATTCTTGCCACGCTGCCGGGCGGCGGCCGCCTGCTGCTGCGCGAGAGCCTGCGCCTGCTGCTGGCTCTGCGGCACCGCACCCATCGAGCCCATGTGCTGCGGCACGCCACCCGGCACCGACGTTGGCGGCGGCGCGTGCTGCGGCATCGCCATCTGCGGCGCTCCGGTCGGCGCGCCGACCGCGCCCCCTCCGGGGGGGTAGGCCGACTGCGGCGGGCGCGCCCCAAGCGGTTGCGGCACTGAGCCTGCGCGGAGGGCCAAAGGTCAGGCACACACGCAGCAGCAGCAATGTGCGCAAGGGTCCGCGGGCACAGAGCGGCGCGGGAGAGGGGCTATGGGAGCGGGGCCGAGACCTGGCGGACCCGCGGAAGTGTGCGGCGCGAGAGCCTGCTGCTGCGGCGGAACCGACATGGCCTGGCTGCCTCCAGGCGGCGCGCCTCCAGGCGGCGCGTGCGGGCGGGGCTGCTGCGCTGCCTGCGGCGGAGCAGCATGCGGACGGGGCTGCTGAGCAGCATGCTGGGCACGAAGTGCCGCCTGTTGTTGTTGCTGCTGCATCGCCTGCTGCTGCTGCTGCTGCTGCTGCTGCTGGTTTCGCACCATCGCCTGCTGCTGCATCGCCTGCTGCTGGTGTTGTTGTTGTTGCTGCTGCTGCATCGTTCGGTGCTGTTGTGGTGCCTGCAACATCTGGCCCGGGTGATGGCCTCCTGGCGCAGTTCCCTGCGACGGCGCCCCCGGACGCTGAAGCTGTCCGGGCGGAACTCCGGGCCCTCCCGGGCGCGGCCCTCCCTGCATCTGCGCCTGGGGGTGCGGCGCACCGCCGTGTGCCATGACGACACCGGAAGGGTGTGCAGCGCCTGGCGAGGCAATCGCCCCTGCAGCTCCTGGCGGCTTTCCAACCATCGGACCAGCGCCGGCACCGGGGCCGGCGCCACTTCCCGGCATTCCCATGGGACCGCCTCTGCCCGCTGCCATGCCGCCGTGCGCCACGGCAGGCACCATCTTTTGCCCCTGCTGCGCCATCTGCGGCACGCCGCCAGGGCCCGGCCGGTGGGCACCCGGCGGCTGCCCGCGCCCCGCCCCGGGCTGCGCCCCACCCGAGGACCCGGGCGGCCCCTGCTGTCCGGGGCGTTGCGGGGCATGTCCGTGCTGCCCGCCGCGCGCCATGCCCCTCTGCATGGAGCCGCCGCCCTGACCAGGCGGCGGCTGCTTTGCTTGAATGTGGCGGAGCAGCCCCACTGGGTTGACGAGCATTTGCGGCGGGCATCCCAGCGACTGGACGACGTTATTGTGCGCGCTGCGGTGCGATTCGTGCTGCGAGTTGACGAGCGTCTGATTCTTGGGCGGCGCCGCGGCCGCGTTCTCGCGGGCCTGCTGCTGCTGCATCGCCTTGTGCACTTTGAGAATGCACTGGATGTTTTCCTCGCGTGTCGGCGGGCGCGTCTGGAAGCGTTGCGGGTACGCGGGCGGCTTCGGCTCGGGCGCACCCGGCTGAGGAGGCATGAGGCGCCCCGTGTAGTAGTCCATGCAGTTTTTGCCCATGCGGTTGCGGCCACGCGCTGCAATGGACGCATTGAGCATGGAAGCCAGGAAATGCCACGTCCGCACGGCGTTGCCGAAGACGGGCGCGAAGCGCTCTATGTTCTCTCGGAGCACCGCGTCCTCCTCGCGCGTCCACGGCACGTCCGCGGCCGGGATCACCGGTCGGCGCGCGCCCTTCTGCATCTGCTGCGGCTGCCCGCGGCCCATGCCCTTGAGGTTCTGCCCCGCACGCCCGCCCTCCGCGCCCCCCGCGCCCGGCATGGTGAACTTGATCTTAAGCGCCTTGTTCTGCGGCGGGCCCGCGCGCTGGTTGCGCGCCGCGGCGGCGCGCATCCCAGCCTCGAGATACATGGGCTCCGCGATGAAGTTGTACTTGTCGTCCTCGGGGTGCGGCGGCTCGTAGCACCCGCAGAAGTCGAGCGCGGGGTCGCTCTTGTCGAAGCCGCACTGCAGGCGCGTCACCAGCTCGCGGTACACCGTCAGCGACGCGCCCGCCACCTCGTAGAAAAGCGGCTCCCGGTCCGCGCGCCACCCCTCCACCCGCCGCCGCTTCGCGCCCGAGCCAAGCACTACCGCCTTCGGCACCTTGATGAGGCCCACCATCGCAGCCTCCTCCTCCGCAAAGCGCAGCGCATAGCGCCGCACACCGCCCAGCTCGCTCTCGATCGTGCCCACCTCGGCGGCGGCGCCAGTGCTCGCTGGAGCTACCTTGTGCGAGCGCAAGCGCGAGCCACTCCCCGCGGGCAAGCCATCACGCCCCTCGCGCAATACAGCCGCCAGCGCGGCGCAGTCGCGCGGCGCCTCCGCGGCTGCGGCGGCCAGCGCCCAATCGCGCGCGGCCGGCAGCTTGCTCTTGTCTGCGCTCCCAGCCTTCCCCGCATCCGCGGCCGGGGCCGCCGCCTGATTCAAGTGCGCGAGGGGGTTGGCCGCGTCATCGTCTCCTGCGGCAGTAGCCGCTTCGAAGAGCGCGCGCGGGTCCCAGCGGAGGTCGCCGTCGCCGCCCGGCGCCATGAGCTCCGCAAGCTTGGCGTCCACCGACCGCGCCGTCACCACCCGCACCACGGACAGATCTCGCGCCTGCCCGAGGCGCTGCACCCGCGCGTGCACTGCGCTCGCCACCTCGGGATGCCACTCCTGGTCCAGCAGCACGACGGTGTCCACGTCGGGCGTCGCGCCCAGCGCGCCCGAGCGTGTCGACGCGAGGAGGATGGGGCAGCACACCGCGGGGGCCGAGTTGAAGCGCTCGACGAGCGCCCGGCGGGCCGCGGGCGAGAGGTCGCCGTCCACGCGCACGTAGGCGATCCCGCGCGCGCAGAGGAGGTGCTCCGTGAGGTCGAGCGCCGCCGCGGCCTGCGCGAGCACCAGCGTCCGGCGGCCCTTCTCCAGGCAGCGCGGAAGGAGGCCGTCCAGGGCCGCCAGCTTCGCCGAGCGGCGCACGTACGCCAGCTTGCTCTGGCGGTCCGCCACACACACCTGCTGCGTCGTCGCCAGCGGGCCGAGCCTCTGCGCGAGCGAGCGCGCGCCCAGGGCCGGCGCTATCGCCAGCTCTACCGGGAACTCCTTGGCGACCGGGCACGACGCGATCCACGGGAGCGCCCAGTGCAGCGTCTCGAGCGGCTCCGGAACGGGCCCCGGACGCGCCACGGCGCCCGGCAGGGCGACGCAGACCGACGGGATCCAGTCCATGGGGCACGGGTCCTCAGACCCCAGCATCGACACGAGCGGGCGCCGAGCCTTCCCCTCGCGCGCGCCGCTCTGTCCGCCGCGGCCAAAGAGGCGCTCTTCGCCCGACAGCACGAGGTCCCGCAGCGTCGCCGAGGCGGGCCCGCCTCGCCCGTACGCAGGAGACAGCACGCCGTCCGTCGGCAAATTGCCGCGCACCTGGCGCACAAGCGCGACCAGGTCGGCGCCAAACACAGGGCGCGCGGCAGCGCACCGCAGCGCGTTGAGCGCCAGCATCTGTGCTGCGCTGGTTGCCCGCGCTACACATCGCCGCGCCGCCAGCTGCGACTTGTAGTCTGCCATGCTCTTGCCCGAGCCATTAGCCTTGGGGACCGTGGTGAGCTCCTGCACCAGAGCCTTGGGCGGCGCGCTGCTCTTGGCCACGGTCGCCGCGTCACGCTTCGTGAGAGCCTCCGCCTCGAGCAGGATGAAGTTGAAGGCCTTGAGCGTCTGGGCGCGCCCCGCCGCGTCTGCCGCCAGCGGGGCCATGCGGCGCGCGGCAGCGCCGAGCGCGTCAAACAGGTCGGCGTCGAGCGCGGGGGCGGCCGGCGCGACGCGCGGCGCGAGTAGCGTGGCGTCGGCCGCGGGGCGGAGGCGGAGGCGG
>Ga0115567_10004489_pt1 | contig 13606 bp, 22 predicted proteins | sample COGITO_mtgs_1204_2_FD_88679 | JGI IMG/M metagenome (GOLD analysis project Ga0115567, IMG submission 88679) | Pelagic marine microbial communities from North Sea - COGITO_mtgs_120412 | ecosystem: Environmental > Aquatic > Marine > Epipelagic | place: Germany:Helgoland, sampling site Kabeltonne...
TCCGTTTCAGTGCCAATCTATTGGACGCACGGGCGCGCCAAGTGATCACAGCTGGTGACCGGCTGAAGGGGCCTCGCAGTTCCTCACCTCATGAATGGAATACCAAGGCCAATCATGCCAAATGCGAAGAGGAAGGCAGAGACACGGGTAATGGGCGGCGAACACGCATTAGAGAGCGTGGTGAGAATGTTGCCGCCGGCGCGATCATAAGCGACCGCACCCATCCAGCCCACAATCAAGTACAGAGCTGTGGACGCAATTGTCGAAATCCAGACAGCTTTTTGCACCGAGACGCCCGGTTTTTTCTCGTTTATCCATGAGGGAATTATGACGATGAAGGCATAGTTAAAAATAATTGAACCCAGCACACGGGTGTAGTTGTCCCCAAAAGCTGGGACGGTATGAGTGGACAGCCCCTCAACCCAGAACTGCAACATGAACTCGAAGGAGAGGAGAACAAGGATATAGAAGGAGACCTTCTGTACAGTAATATTTTCCTCGAGATTCATAAGACTCATGGGGATGAGAATTATCGCAAGTGAGATGTATCCAGCGGAAATAAGTATCCGTGAGTCACTCTGTGGTCCGTCGTCGAAGGGGGTGACCCTGGCGTTATGGCAGCTTCCCGACGCAGAAAGCACCATCGAATCGTCGATTCTTGCGTGCTCGATGCTCTCAAGCAACTTCTTGGGCGGCGACCATGAGACCAGCCCTACCGTGGGGCGTAGTTGAAGCGCGTAGGTTGTATGGGACGGGTTCATGAACACAATGAAGCCGTCCATCACCTGTTCAGGGCCGAAGCCTTCACCCGCTCTGCAAAAAGCGCTGTGACCCACCCCGGCACATTTCAGTACTGATCAATTAATAGAAAGGGCAAGCAAGGACCTGCGCGTTGGAGACAATCGAGGAGACGATCTGCGCCATCATGTTCACCAGAAAGAGCGTCTGCGCAATTGCCATCCCTTTCTTGCCCCAGTAGTGCTCGAATACATTTACAAACTCAATCCGGCGCTCAAAATTAGAATTGCCTGCGCCGCAGGCACATATTCAGCGGCGCGCTAGATAAATAATCGTCTTTACTTCTCGGAAGCTGGCACACGGCTCAGCCAGAGGCATAGGGACATGGGCTTGCAGGTGGAGCGGGGACCTGGGATTCGGGCCATAGCGTCGACGAGAAAGAGGGTGACGAGCGAAGATCCTATGCAAATGAATAGCAGCACAAGGGTTGGCAATACCCAACCAGCCTCCTATTTAGGTGTCGAGGAAAGGTTGTCAGCGATGTTGAGGGTTTGAGCAATGCACACGTGAACTTGTGACAACTCTTGAAGAGTTTCTGATGACCTGGAACACACGGGGAAGCACAAGCATGCCCGGTCCAGCAACATTGTTTGTCACTATGACGATGGACGACCACAACCCCAGCGTCTTCCCGCCCAGCTGACCTGCAAGCACAGAATCCGGGACGTCTTGCAGCTCTTGGTCCTCCTCACCATCTCCCCAGCGCCTGCGCGACTGCTTCGCCCCTGGGGTGCAGTTTCAAGGAGATTGAAATTAGTACCGCTCAGAATAATTGTGAAGCAGCGGACAAATAAAAGTGCTGCACTAGCTGCTCGCATCTAGACAAGTAGAGTGCAACGACCGCAGACGCGCCGAGCAGCGGCGTATCGAGAGGGCGGGCACCATCTTCATCTTGTTCTATCGAATGGTATTGGCTTCTTTGTGCAAAGCCGCCATCTAGGAGTCCCATCGCCTCCTTTGACATCCTTAGCTCCACTGCCGAATCTAGCAATCTCGTCACGTCCTCATCAGCATCTGCTCCACAGAGCCAAACACGACTCGTGAATGGTGGCGAAACGACCTATGTCAACCCATAGGTCCTGCAGTTTGGCTTTCCAACAACCTAACTGATTCGCAAAGTTGATGGGAATCGGTCCAAATCAGAGCTAAGATTCAAACTACTCTCGAACCTCATCGAGCTGTGCACAGCGGTACACGTGGCCAAAGTTGAGTTTTTTGGGACAAATTTCCGTGCGGGAAAGACGAAGGGGATGCGTCTGGATGTTGGCTTCGGGGAATGTGCCTCGAGCGACTAGAGGACAAAAATCTGATGCGGCAGAGAAGCTTAGGGAACTCACCTTGGGGAGCACGGCTGGTTCTCCAGACAACGTGCTGAGTTTTTCTCTGTACATCAAGTACGGAAATGTTACACAGTATAGAGTGCATACAGTATATGATTTCCTAGGAAGCCAGGGAGCAGTGTAGGAGCTACGAGCCGCCATGGAATCGGGACCAAAATGCGACGAGGATCCAGGGCTGAAGCGCCATTCCCCATTCCGTGCGTTTCTCGAGGAGATTCGCAGCAACTGTGGCGTAAGCGCGGTTGCAAATCATGATGAATGGGTGACAGCTGAGATTCTGGAACAGTGGGAAGCTGTAGCGGCTGGAGCACGGAAGAAAGAGTGCCAGCTATGGTATGCTGAACAGTGTAGCGCTGAACTACAGGGGCCCTATCTGGCAGAGCAGTTGGAGGACGGTGTATGTGCTACAAGCTGCATCGGAGATACGTTCACGTTCGGAAGATTCTCCTGCAGATCCAGTCAAGCCTTCTTCGTAGGACGACTGTGTCTTGCATTTGTGAATATCCGCCCGATCGTGCCAGGGTGCGTACTCCTGCTTGGGGTAGCGTTAAGGATCGTCAAGGGCAAGCTGGTCGTACCCCGCTGCTGACTGTGCGTGCTTGTGCAGGCATGTGCTCGTTATTTCACGGCGACCGGAGGCACGAATGGCACTCTTGTCCGACACAGAGCTTTGTGATGTATGGAGGGTTGCAAGACTTGTCCAAGCAGCGCTGGAAACGCTCCACCCGAACGCGAGTGGGTTCAATATTGCTGTCCAGGTCAGACTAAACACCAAAAAGCGTGCAGCGATGGTATACCAAAGAGTGCAGGAGCGATTCGGATTCTGACCGATCCGTGAAGCAGGATGGTGAAGCCGCGGGACAGAGTGTTCCACACGTGCATGTCCACCTCATCCCGCGCTGCGCTGAGGATTTCCCGCGAAACGACGAAGTGTACGAGCGCCTGGAAGACTTTGATTATGGAAGTAGTGCCAGGAGCGCAGGAAACAGCGGGGGCATGAGCTGTGGGCAGTCAACGGGGCGGCTCAAGATCCCGGATGACGCTGAGCGAGTCAACAGGTGCCCCAGATGCGCCGCGTGCTGTATCGTGGCTGCTGTCCAGCGGGATACATTCGCTCTGCCTCAAACTGCGAAGAGGGGGGTTGCAGGAGCGAGGAGGAAATGGCAGCGGAGGCTAGGGCAATGCGGCTGGCAATGCTGCAGGTCGCTCGAAACGTTTGCAGAGCCAAGAGGTGAAAACAGCTCTACAGGCAATTGCAGCCAATTCACTTACGCGGATGAACTTTGGAAGTATGGCTCGCTCGGCATCAATAGAGCGGGGCTTGCGGGAGGCCGCTCCGGGCCACACGAGTGCGTCATGGTAATGTCTCAGAGAGGAAGGAGGAGAGAGCTGACACCATTGAAAGGTCTCGCGCTGTAAATGGCCGCACCTGCCAAGCGGGGCCACATCAGCACAACTTCTTCATGTGCTGAGGGCCCTGACGGTTGGAAGCTACGCGTGTTTGTCGGTAGCATACCTTGTTACCACCGAGCACCAGTGCCCGGCCCCCTCCCAGAGGTTGAACCAAAACAGCCTGCCAGAGGAAGGGTTGGTCCCGCTGCCAGCGGCCGGGGTGGGCAGCATATAAGAAGGGTTGGTGCCTGGGTGTTGACGGGAAGGTATGTGAATTCGCTCTTGCCAGGGAGAATCTGGAGATCGGCAAGGTATGCCTGCTGACCCTCTGCAATCGCCTTATCGAGGATTGGTCCCGCCTGCATTCCCGAATAGAAAAGCTCAAACCGCAGATACCACAACCATCACAGTTTGGCAAGAGCCCACCTCAATCTGTTGTGCCCGACCCATCGTCCCCACCCGCGCGAGCGTCTCGCCTCTCCCTCCGTACTGCAGGCCACGCTTCAGCATCAGCCATGCCAGCTTGGGCAAGTCCGTATCACAACGATTTTCTCGGTAAATTTCAGATGGTTCCTGTGTCGTTCGAACAAGGAATCTGCGCTTGGTAGGATGGGGCATGGAACCACAGCAGCAGACTTCACGTTCGGTACTGCAGCGAGAACTGCATCAAGTGCCCAGAGCACATCCACACTTGGTGACTGCACATGATCGTCACTGTCACTGTCTGCGTCTTGCGAATTGTTTCGCTCACTGAAGAAAGCATGAGGATTCATGAAAACGCCAACGCAATCATTGGTGGGATAAGAAGTCACGTCACCTCTTGGAAGTCAACTCCAGCAAGTCTGACCTCCTCCTTCTCACGCACCGTCACGTCGATGCTCGAAAATGCTTCCAGAAGTAGCGCTGACGCAACGAACAGCGCAAGCAAGTCTGATCGTGCTCTGCATAACAGTGGTTTGATCATTGCTTCCACCTCAGATTTCACTCGAACCAATCGTTGGAATCGTCAACCGAGGATCGCTAAGAAGAATCATCAAGCAAGGACCACTGCAAAGAAATGGAACGTACTGTGCCGTGCTGAGGGACTCCGTTGCAAAACGATTCAGAAGGATGAGCGAGATGCACAGTGATCCCGCGCCAATCGATACCTTTGTCAGCACAGCCTCCCGTCAGGTCGACAACCAGGTGAAAACAGACGTGGACATAACGTCTGATATCAGAATTAGCTGACGGCAGCAACGGTGGTGGATTCGGAACCTTTTCTGCAAATGTTGTAATCACGCCCTGCATCATGGGGCCAAGGAAACGCATCCGCCTCGATTTCTGCGAGGCTGGTTGCAGCAGCGTCGGAGGAGCGTATCGCGTTTTGCGTGAAGTGAATGCCGCTGAGCCGGCGATTGCCAAATTCGAAATGCAGGGCTGCGCTGTGAATGCCAAGGTATGGTGGTGGTGCAGCGAGAGGGGCAACATGATAGGCGCCGCCTAGTTATGACCCGTGAAGCCTGTCCTGTCTGCCCGATCCGGCCGAGAGGAAAATCATAACATTCCGGCCTCTTTTCGAGTGCGGATTTTCACAGTTTTGAACATCACCACCAGACTCCCAGTTGAAAATGGTACCCGCCGCAACGCTGGGGACACTGCTGGTGCTCGACTTCGACTGGACGGTGATCGAAACAAATGCAGACACCATCTTCCTCGATCTGCTCTCCACGGAGGATCGTAGGGCAGCCAAGAACCGTCTTCGGTAGTGCATCTATCCTCAACCCCAGGAAAGACTTCTGCTCTCTGACTAACCTCTACACTGCGTTGCAGATTGGCAGCAGAGGCGAACGCTTGGACGAGCGCAGTGGACTATGAGCTTGGACAGCTTCATGCAGAGGGGGTAAGTATCGAGATCCTAAGGGAGTTCATGGCCAAGATTCAGATTGACTCCAGCCTTGCGGACGCTATCAGAAGCTACTCTCGCGTATCAGGTGGAGAGGTGTGACTGACCCCTAGCGCGCTTTCAAAAATGCACGAAACTTTGCTGTGTGCGTTTTGCAGCGTTGTGTGCATCGTTGAAACAACGTGCAGAGACAGTTCAGCCAATCCGCTGCGACAGGTCCGCATCTTGTCAGATGCCAACTCCTGGTTCATAAACACAATTCTCAAGGCAAACAGCATCGACGAACATGTTCGTCAGGTGGTGACGAATCCAGCCTGGGAGGATGGAGGTCGCTTGAGGGTGGCACCGTACCACACTGACCCTCATCCTGCCACATCGACATCACCCCCAAATCTCTGCAAGGTCCAGAGCCTGGAGCTCATCCAGAAAGTATTTTTAACGAGATCTGACTGCTGCCATGCAGCAGCAGCATGGTCTACACCTCACATTCTTTCCCCTTCTTCGAAACAGGGGCGAGTGATGCAGCAGTGGCTGGCTGGCAAAAGCTGGGCCAAGGTGCAGCCCGCCGTGCCATGACCGCTCCAACCCGTACGGAGGTTGGACGGTGACGGCAAGGGGAAGCTTAGGAAACTTGCGATTGGCTATTGCCATTATCAGTTGTTGCTTCCAGCTGTCGTTGAAGTGCAGGAACGGAGCAGGTGGTGTACTGCGGGGACGGTGGAGGTGATTTGGAAGGCGCTATGAAAGTACCTTCTGGTGGACTGGTACTGGCGCGGGATGGTTGGAGCCTGCACCAAGGACTTTTGAAGGTAGGGCCTGCGACTGACGAAACAGCACGCATGTGCCAGTTCCCCGGCCAAGGTAGAACAAGTTTGACTGGCGCTAAATGTTTTTTGCTGTATGCAGATGCGAGAAAATGGATCGCTTTGCGGTGAGGTACTACTTGAGACGTGGGAAACTCAGGAAGGGTTGGGAAAGGCGCTGCTCGCTGCCCTGGGCAATGTGGGCACAGAGCGATGACTAAAGCAGGGTTGGGGTGGGACAGCTTGGCTTGCAGAAACGAATGCTATTGCTAGTCACTGTTTGGGATAGGAAGGAATGGAAGGAAGAAGATGCGGTCGTGTGGGCACGGCGTGTACAGGATTATATTCAGAAGCTCACTGTGTGAGAGGCAGCCTGAGGGCACATTGGCTCTATCGCAGATAGATACTCAGCACTCAGTGAAGTGCACGTGGACACGTGCATTCGACTGGAAGGATTCGATACCAACATCGCCATCGCCACCCCCACCATCGCATCGGCTCTTGCCTCACAGGCGCGCCTCTTCACCTGATCTAGATCTATCGTCGTAACCTAGCATCCATAGATCTGACCTTGAGACCTGGCGCGTTGCCGCATCATACTGGCTTGGAATGTGAGGTAACGATCGAGGCCTCAAGCGAGGCCGCCGCAGGCCGCCGAAGCGCGGCAAGGGCGGATACAACTTCCATGGCCTGTACCCACGCAGAGTTCTTAGGACATACAAATTATTCCGTCAAAACCAGGGTTTGGGCAAATCACCGGTGGGCGGTCTGCCGCGGCAAGCTGGGCCTCGAGAATACGGCAAAGCATGGCATACATTTCATCGAGCTTTGCTCCCTGCCCCCTGTCCCTTGACTCGTGCGCGAGATCATTGCTTGACACCCTCGCAATGTGTAGCCTGCAACGAAATGGACAGTGAGCCAGCAACACAATTCAGGACTGAGCTCCAATGACGATGCTCAAGGGATGCGATTGGTACGTCCTAGACGACAAGCGGGTGGAGGCTGTGAGTTTCGAGGACTAGACTCACGAGGGGGCGACGTGCTTGCGCCCATGGTGCTCGTTGCTTATTCCAATGTCGCCCTGCACTATGTCGTTGTCACCATCTGGATTCTGGAGTCGGAGCAGTTCCTGTGTTCGTGACTTGCTCAGCGCCCTGCATTGAATAACATGATATAGCACGAGATGAGTTCGGCAAAGGGTTCACGGTCCTCGGCAGCTGAATACAAGGAGGACAAATCGCCAATTTCTGGGCAGATTCGTAACCTGAATTGTCTTCCCCGAAAAGCGTTCGATGGCCGCCAGGATTAGAGCCGCCATCATCAACAACACCGAAATGACTGCTCGCAAGGAATGACAAGTGTGATCCCTTGGTTGCGGGAACTATCCAGAAATCATCAGATTTTCAATACGGAAGAAAGGGACTCGTACACATCGTTCCAGCCATAGAGTCGTACGGAAGGCGCATCTCCTCAAGGACGTCCGTCCCCGCCAGCCCTCCCGCTGCGGAGGCCGCCGCCGTTCCAACTCCTCCCGCTACCCCGCCCGCAGCAGCACGTCGTGACCCAACCCATCCACTGCTGTGCAGGGTGCGGCGAGACTGATTCTGATATTTTTGGTAAGAGGCTGATTCACTGCACTGAGACGGTGAGAGCAAGCGCTCGTAGGTCGCGTAGTACTCATTCATACGGCCCTGCTTGAAGGACTCGGGGTATCAGAAAACAACAGGGAGTTCAAAACTAGCCGGTATTCAGCTCTTTCCCCGGTTGCAACGGCAGGGGTCCCGCGGTGAGAGAAGGCACCGCCGATATGAGATTGCGCATTCTGTGCGACAAAGGGTGAATGAGATCGTTTCTGGCGGGCATCGCGATCGGCACGGAGGCAAGTACCCCGCCAACCTGGCAATCGTCACGTTCAGTTGGTCGAGCTCCCTACATTGCAAGTCCAGGGAAATCGGACCTTCTGAATCCAGCAGTCACGTGATGGTACTATGCCGCCATTCGAGTCTCGATAGCACTGTGCCTCCTCCGCAGTGAGCAGTCCCGCGTCCATCGCACGGCAGTCCGCCATGTGATACGCCCCCCTTTGCATCTCGCCGTACGCAGATTCTTGCACAATCGCCGCGCCACACTTCCCGGTAGCAATCATTCGGCCTGTGTGCGAATAGTCGGCCAGAATATAAAGCATACTCGGGTATTGCGAAAGAAAAAGCGACTTGACAGCATCCGACACGCATATCGTCACCTGCTCCGCGATTGCCTGCGCTTGGCAGGACACCGCACCGGTGAACACGACGTCTACTAAGGACCAGAAACACGTCCAGGGAGGTATTGCAATTAGCTGTGCTGAAGCCGCATAGAGAATGAATACAGTCAAGGGGCGCCTAGAGAGCGATTCACCTGCTCAATAGACTGGATACCGTTTCCTGTCGATTTTGAGACAAGTATGGTTGCGAGGTTCGCAGTATAGGACGCGAGTGTGATGAGAACGAAGAAACCGAAGCCAATGGCTGCGGTGCGTCCTGGGACGGACGCTGGGCCATTTACAGCCCCTCCTGAGACGTAGCCGAGTAGCACGAAGTATAATGCCTTGAAAAAAATGGCTATGGTCGAGCGATTGTCGTAATCCTCGATGTTGTTCTTGTCAGTGGCCGCCATTACTAGTGCTGAGAAGATCAGGAAACTGATCACGATGGCCCAAAGTTCATTTGAAAATGGTAAAAATGGTTTTCCAAGCGTCTCTCCCAGGGTCGCCTTCTCAACCGATGGCGTGACCTGGTAATCAGGCAGCTTTCAGAATTTGTTGCAGCTTCAAAATTTGAAAATAGGAGCCTGTCTGTGTCACATTCTCAGCTTCTTGCATCGAAGCCCAAGGTGGGGTGTTTTGTTTCTCGGGGTGGGCAACCAGATAGAAGTAATCCTGTCCAAATGACTGTACGAATTGCACCATCGACATTCGCTCGGGAGTGACCTGCAGCATGTCATGCAGCCAATGTGACTTCCAAATATGAGTGGCATATCAATTGATTGTGGGTCCACAAAGACCGAAAAGAGACCGGCACAATCGCAATGAGTAGACCACATTCGGACGCACCCAAAAGTCGCCGATGCAGAGATCGTAATTGCCGACGGCGACATCGTGGACACACGCAGTGAAACTGGACTCTGCAACGGCGTTGGGTGATTAACGTCATCAGCTCGTCCTCTCTGCAGATCAATATTTTGCTGAGACTGGATTAGAAGAGTATCCAGCAGCGTCCATAATAAGTTATGGGTGCTGCTCCCAGCTCTCTTACGACTCTTGCCGAGGAGGCGGGTGTGACCCGGAAAGACCGCGCGGGAGGCGATTGTTGCCCAACCATCCATCAGGGATAGATTGAGTGGCGGTGAGAAGGATTGGGCCATATCGTCGACAGCAGCTGGCAAAATTCCCTCCCAACCAGCCCACCACGGCCGCAGCGAGTCTACCTGCTCCAGGCCGCGGCGATTAAGCACCCCAGCACGGAGCCAAAGGTGCAGTCAAGCAGCATCAGCGCCAGGAAGAATTACGGCAGAGCAGCAGCAGGAACCTAGGATAGTGGGATTCCCAATGTATCGGAGGGGAGATACCCTCCCCGTTTTCTGCGCGTACGCCATCCCGTCTGTGATGGCGACTCGCAGGACGTGGCCTGCTATGCTGCTCGATAGGCGCGACGGGCTGTACCTGTCGGGTGGCGCAGACTAAGGCTTTGATCTCTCCGTGGTCACAATCCAAGAGGGTTATCATTCTCGGATAAGGAGCGTGGGCCACACTCGTCAAGATTTCCGCACGTCTCATAGCTGAAGTAAAGTGGAATTTCTGCCGATGTATTGCCAGCGGCGACCACATGGGGCGAGAGTTTTGAACCGCGTGTTCTGCAGTATGGCGAGACCGAGGAGCCTGGTTTGCCCCCTGCTGCTTCACACTTGGTCAAGTCCAGAGCACAAAGCTCAGGATCAACATAGCACCACGTGTGCGTGCAAAAGGAAGCTGTGTTGCCCGCGCACCCGACCTTATCGACATCCCTGGAATGCTGCTTGCAGCCACCTTCGCCGTACCCTGCAGGGAGTCCAAGACTTTGCAAAAGCGGGCGAGCACTCGCCAACTTTGGCGAATTGACCGGTAGGCAGGGACACTCCGGCGATCCCATTGTGGGCGCGCCCTCGATCGTGGCACGGCGCTGGGTGGTGTCGAAGTTGCGGAGGACACCAGTTCCCTGCCGTTTTGCAGGAAAATCCCCCTCTGCATTCTCCATGGATCGATTGGCAGTTGATAACTGCCACGGTCTGCCTACCGCAAAGCCCACTGCGGCTACCGGCAGAACACATCCCAGAAGCAGGCGGCTCATTGCAGACCTGGTTCCCGCAAGATCCGAAAAAATTGTAAAGCTAAAAGGGGTTCCCGGCCGTGGGTGAGCTTGGAGGGGTCTCCCGGGCGAGATGGCCTTCGGGGGTCCTTTGGGAGCGTAGATGCGTGGATTCCACCGCGCGGAGTGGCTCTCTCGCAGCAGGGTTAGAACCTTCCAGTGACTTCCCTGCGCGGAGAGTAGCTCTCCAGCGGGCCCCCGCGCGGAGGGTGGCTCTCCAGGGGGGCGTGACCCTGGATGGGATCAGGCTGGAACGGCCTCGTGCCGTGCCACAGCAGGTGGATGCTTGGCGCACGACCCGTCGCAAGGACAAAGTTCTTCAGCCGGACGGAGCCAACAAGTCTACGACTTTCCCTACAATCAGAATGGACGAATGCACCCTGGCATACTTCCGAATGCAGCTACAGCAGGACACGATATTCCCCGGTGTAGTTGAGCTTGCTCGCCATGTTCTTCCGTGTCCTCCCTCAACGGCTCCCGTAGAGAGGATCTTCTCCGTAGCAGGGCAGGTTGAGAGGAGTGCTAAGTACCAATTGACGGATGCAACACTGGCAATGCAGACGATCTTGCGCGAGGTGTGGGACATGGTTTAATGAAGCACACCAAAACATTGCAGTAACACCAAACGCACTGCCGTTTGCCAGTTATACTGGCGTTTGCCTGTGAAACGCTACCAGTATAACTGTACTGGCACCCCTCGAGCAGCCAGTACACCAGCCTAGGTGCGGGCGCTGGTGGTCCCGGCGGGTGGGGGTCGTATGCGGGCGTGCTGGGCGACGGTGCGTGAGGAGGCTCCCGGTCGTGGTTTCTTTGCGGTCTGCATTGTGTTTTTTCCTCTCCGGGATTTTTGTGTGCCCATCTGGTTGGGCTCGGTTTTTGGTACCCGGTCTGTACTCAGAGACAGCCAAGGGGCTGGGATGCCGCAAGCGCGTGCTTGTATTGTGTCACAAGAAAGACGATTAAACCCACGGGCCAAATGAAGAGGCACATGTGGGACCACTTCCACGAATGTGGAGACGGTTCACGTGATGTCACGATCTGATGTGGAGCTCATACGACATAGCAGCACTGATATATTAAATGCTTCTCATGTACACGGTTATTCAATATATCATCATCAGCTGGCGGGCTCTCGGGCGCGGCCCGCAGCGGAATTCTAGCCCGCGCGGCCCACGCGCTCGGAGCTCATACCCTTTTCGCGTTTTCTCTTTTTGCCCGCCTTCCTAGCACCATTACTTAGGTGTTTTCCCGCTCGTTGTAATTAAACTTATCTTTCTCTCGTCTCTCTCTCCCCAGGCTCTCGTTAGTAGTGTAGTCCTGTTGGGACTCGCCGCATGTGCGGCTTTCTGGCGCTGTCTCGCGGTTTGCGACTCTTATCAGTACAAACAAATGTTTTTCCCCGCGTCGCGCGAGGGTTGGGGCTCTTGCCCCGGCTCTGGCCTCCCACGTGTCCGCGTCATGTTTGCTAGTATGTGTCTATGGGAACCTGTCACGTGTGCGGCCTATTGGCGTTGTTCCCCGGCCCACGTTTTCTGATATTATTCGATCGTTTCTTTGCTCGACTGCCGCCAGCACCACTGAATCTTTGCAATCTGTAATCGTTTGTCAATAAACGGATGCTTCTTTCTGAAGCGGTACAGTTGTGTTTTTTTAGTACGTTCATGATTGCTGAGACTGGGTTTTCTAGCAGCGGCGAGAAGAGACAACTGGCGACTCAAAAAACCTTTCAGACTTTCTTCCGAACTTGTTTTTCAAAAAACGGTTGGCCTTTTTTGGAAAACGTTGGGCCTCTCTCCGCTATGTGCCTTGCGTGCCGGATTTGAAACAGACAGTTTCTGAGAAGCATCTAATGTATTAGTGCAGCTAAGTCACATGAGCTCCACATTTGATCATGAGAACTCTCTACTTTCGTGGAAGTGGTCCCACGTGTGTCCCCTAGAGGACGCGTGGAGTTATCCTCTTCTTTGTGACTCAATACAGGCGCGCGCTTGTGGTCGCCCAGCCTTCTTGGCTGTCTCTGAGTTTCAACTAGTGCTTCTGAAACTAGTGAAGCATCGGACGCAGCTCTCGCTTTTAATTACAGGGCCACCCACCTACTCTTTGAGGACCGTGCTTAGTCACGAGCAGAGGCGATGGAAGAGACCGAAGAGCGGGCTGACTGCGGGCGGGACGGTGGCGCGATGCCCTCGGCACGTAAGGCGTCGTCAACGTACGGCGCCAGGTCTGGGAACTCGTCTGCGAGGGCCACAAGCGAGTAAAGCTGCGAACGATGGTGCTCTCGCAGCGCAGCCAATCGGAACCCCTTCTCCACAGCAGTCTCCCCGGCGCTGCCTGCCGCCTCGCGAACCTGTCGCGCGAGGCGCACCACCGATGCCTTTGCGCGCTCGCGGCGCTGCTGGAGCTCCTGCCGCTCACGGTCAAACTGCTGCGCTTTGGCCTGAACGAGCTTCACATGCCTCCGCATGCCGTCCTCCTCATGCCGGAGGTTTGCCAGCCTTTGCTTCATCTCTTCGACATCTGCACTGAGGGTGTCCACCTCAGCGCGCTTTGCACGTCGCCGCTCGAGCAGCCTCTCAAGCTTCGCTTCCAGCTCCATACGCGCGCCCGTGTCAGCACTTGCGGCGTCCGCGACGTGGAACGAAGTCCTCAACTTGTCGTTTTTGGCTGTGAGCTTCGCAAGCGTGTTGTCGAGCGCGCGAATCTCTTTCTCAGCTTTTTGCACCTTTAAGTCTAGCTTGTCACCTTCCTTCTGCAATTCTTCCCGCTCTTGCGCTCGCAATACCACGTAATAGGCGGGGCTCTTCCGCTCGTCGCTCCCCCCCAGCTCAACCGAGAGTTTGTCCACGAGGAGGTCAAGCTTTTTGTGCAGAGTTGCACACTTCAGCTCACGGTCCCGCAACTCCATCACCACAGCATGCAATTCCTCTTGCGCCATCTTGAGGTCTGCACGGAGTAGTTCCTGCTGTGCCCTGATCTCCACAGACCGCTCCTCCATCGTCTTCTGCA
>Ga0115567_10004490_pt1 | contig 13603 bp, 9 predicted proteins | sample COGITO_mtgs_1204_2_FD_88679 | JGI IMG/M metagenome (GOLD analysis project Ga0115567, IMG submission 88679) | Pelagic marine microbial communities from North Sea - COGITO_mtgs_120412 | ecosystem: Environmental > Aquatic > Marine > Epipelagic | place: Germany:Helgoland, sampling site Kabeltonne...
CATGGCTGTTAGCCATCATTAAATGGAGAGCCGTATGGGCTGAAAGGTGCACGTATGGTTCGGTGAGGAGAGGCTGAGAAATAGTTCGGCTACGCTCGGTCTCTTACTCTACTTAGGACTTGGCAAGGATGGCTATATTTAGAAGTCGTCGTTGGTTTATCCTAACGCAAAGTGGTCGGCGAGGCTATGAAACCGTCATTGAGCAGAGAAATTGTATTGGATGAACTGTTGATGTCAGTTTGGCGAAGAAAGCCGGTTGCAAAAGTCATTGTGCACTCTGACCAAGGCTCACAATACAGCAGTAACGATTGGCTACGCTTCCGCAAATTATATCACCTAGAGCCTAGAAGGAAGGCAGTTAGTTAAATTGCCCGCCCTCTTAAAGCGCTTTGCGTGTGCAAATACATATTATTTTGTTTTACGTAACCGTAATGCCCCTAGCCCGACTATGCCTATTAGGAAAATCGCTGCATTAGCAGGAGCAGATACTTCAGCTACTTCTACATTTATCGCTACTCGCCCTAAATTTGAACTTAATAAGAAACTATATTCACCGCCTTCATTAGGATTAAACGATGTCATTGTAGGGGCTGTATTAAACCCAAGATTATCTTGGCCTAAATACTCAAATGTCGAATTTTGTGACTCTTCAAAAAGTGACCCAGTACCGCCTTTCAAAGCATCAAATACGCTTATTTCAATAAATCCTAAATCACTTTCGTCTGTGCCGAAGGCAGCGTCTAAGTCATAGAATAATCTTACATCTAATGATTCAAGCGTTTCTGTGCCCGCACCAACTATACCATTAACATCAGCTATTTCAGCAAAAATAGAGAAATTCCAAGTTGCCCGAGTTCCTGGTTGACCCGGCACGCCGTCGTTAGCACCGGCTTCAGCGAAGAATCTTCCTGCACCGTTATTACCTAATGCAGAATTTTGGAAGCGTCTAGTAGCGCTTAAACCAAGAGTAAGGACATCGCCATTGCTAGCGGTAAATGAGGAAAAAGCAACAGCATCATTTGAAATGCCATCGCCACCAAAAGTAGCTCGAGGTAAATCCCCAAAGGAATCAAACTCTGCGTTTACCATTCCCGCGGTGGTCGCGTTGCTCAAAGTGAGTAGACTTAGTGATGAGATAACAAGAAGTGCGTGTTTGTAAAATTTCATAAGAACCTCTTAAATACTAAAACGTTAGTTTAAAACGTAACGCGCTGCAGTAATTAGGCCAATTTAAAAAATTAATATATTTCAATGTTTTATCAACAATTAATTTATAGAAAATATAAAAGTGTAAAAAAACATGACACTTTATTTGCTCGGCTGATTTGCCGTTAGGGTAGTGAAGTTAGAAAATCCAAAATGGCCGTTAATTGATAGCTATGCGGGCGATATACCTTTGATATCAGTAATTGAAAAAAATAGCAAAACGACAATTATCAGGTTTTAATTTCAAAGTTTAATGTGTATTTCTATTTCTATCAAATATCATCCGAATTAACATTTGTTTCTAAAACCCTAACTAACATACCCTTTACGCTCACCAATATCATATCGCGCACCCGAGGCCAAAATATGCAACTTAAGATTTAGTAAGGTTAACGCATCGCCGGTGTTTGCTGCGGCCATGGAAGAATATTCAATGTCACTTGGGTCTACTACTGTAATTGCGCCGCTACCGACAACTGTAAATACGTTATTGCCATCAATAAAGGCCGCGGTATCTTCGTCTAAACCCACGCCGGTAAGAAACGGATTGTAAGACACCGCCGACAATAGACGCGCTAAACGATTACGCTCATTAAAGTGCTGGTCGACCACAATGGTATTAATTAAGCCCATGCCCGGTGCAAGATTGACACCGCCTTCAGTAGGCACGGTGCCGGTGCTGCCACCGGTAATCATATGCTGCGATATAATTGCAGCACCTGCAGAAGTGCCGGCATAGTGCACACCTTGCGCATTTAACTGACGAATGGTTTGCGCAATAGGTGTTCCACCTAAAATAGTCGACAGCCGCAGTTGGTTGCCGCCGGTAATAAAGATTCCCGTGCTTTTTTCCAAGGTTGCCACATAGTCTGGATTTTGCGCGTCGCTGCGTTCTTCAATGGGTAACGAATAGGTTTTCTTAACGCCTATTTCTTCAAAAATATTTTGATAGCGTGAACCTGTATCATCTAATCGAGAGGCGGTCGGAATAATCGTTATAACCGCGTCTTTGCCGCCACATAGGTCGACAAATTTCGACAGAATTTCTGGGTTGTCTAGCTTTTCTTCTGCGCCACCAATAGGGATAATATATCCTCTAAGGGTGCCTTCAATGTTTGGAGAGGGCATAATAATATTTACTCGAATGTGCCTTTTAGCATCTGTTGTTTGTGTTTTACATGCCATTGGCCCATGGCCATGACGTGCTCTATTCGTTTGTTCTTGTTTAGTATCAAAATATCGGCATCGGCGCCTACTTCAATACGTCCTTTTTTATGGAAGTTCATAAGCTGTGCAATATTTAGCGTAAAAAATGGTAAAAAGGACGCTACGTCTTCGCCATTGTCGAGCAGCTCGTAAAAAACATTGGTCATAGATTGAGACGATGCAAAATCCATTTTTTTCAGACTACCGTCAGCATGAAAATCGGGTAAGCAACCACCGCCATCCGAACTAATAGTAAGCTTATCTTGAGGTAAGTCTTGCTGCATATATCGCAGCAAGGCGTCTGCAGGCTCGTACCCTTGGCCGTCTGTTTCAAAGGCGGTTACGTCCACCCAGCAGCCTTTTTTAGCTAAATCACAGGCTTCTTCAAATAAGAACTTTTGTCTGTTTATATGAGTAGGATTGTATGTTCGCGGCGGGATTTCTGTTTGCTCTAACGCGTCTCTGACCAAGCTTAAGCCACGTGGTCCGTCGCCCAAATGTAAGTGAAGCATGCCTGCTTTACCTGTCATTAACCGAGCAACGTGTGCTTCTGAGGCTATTTTAAGTAGCTCGTTCAACGTTGGTTGGCTGGATCTATGATCGCTAATGGCAAGTTCGCCCACGCCTATAATAGGCTCTATAAACACAATGTCTCGCTGCACAGAACCTGTCAAGGTAGTGGGAGGCAAATGATATCCTCCGGTATAGCAGTAGGCCGAAAAGCCTTCTTCACGCAGCGCATACACCTGAGCCACTAACGACTCGGTTGAGCGAGTTATATCGTCGGTGCCTAATAGACCCACTGCAGTGGTTACACCAGCACTAGTAAATTTACTCAAAGGGACGGGCGGTACTCGAGTTGAAAAACCTGCTTCGCCGCCACCGCCGGTTAAATGCGTATGACCATCAATGAATCCAGGTATAAGTGCACAGCCATTGGCCTCTACCACCTCATGCTCAAGGCTCATACTAGGCACTGCATCGCTAATAGATATAATTGTGTTGTGTGCAACAACCACATGTTTTATGCCTAAAAGAGTTGGCGAATAAACCTTAGCGTTTTTTATAAGGGTGATCAAAACTGGGCTCTTTAGTAAGGTTGTGAGGGGACAATGTCCTCAAAATAGCTAAATTGGTGCAATATATGCTAAACGCACGTATTAGATGCAATACTACCTTGTAGTTGTGTTAACGCATAACGGTTATTAAAAATAATCGGGATATTTCGCGGTACTTTATCTGTGAGTCCTACAGTGTTCCGCTTCCAATTAACAGCAGTAGGAAAATCTAATCTCAATAACTGATACAAAATCTTTTTTGTACAATTATAATATTATCATAGGTTTTGCTCAATAGAACTGCGAAAACATACATATTAATCAGTCGAACGTGGTGTTAGTTGTTCGTGCAATCAGTCTTCGAATAAGCAATCTTCATGACCTTTCATACTTAGCATCGTTGAACGTTTGTCTGCTAATCATGAATTAGCCGGGAATGCCATCTATGTGAATAGTCTATCTAGGCTTCACATTTCAAGCAATCTGCAAATTAAGTACAAATCAATTTTTTTGATAGCGCTGCGTAAATACTAGCTTCCTAAACTGTCCGATGCGGACGCTTTTGTGTCCGCGGACACTTTTGCACCTTCATAAATAACAAAATAGTTATCAATAACAAGCTGTTACGGTTTGGCACACAATTCGCAGACTAAATAGTATGCTACAAATTTAGTCGACCACACAGTTACAATTGCTGATTAAATACACAAAAGGAACACGCGAATGATTACTTACTTTTTGATATCTCCAATCACCGTTTTAGTTTTAGCGTGGATTATTTCGTATTTAGATCCTTCAGTGCCTTCTTAGGCCTCATTTCATCGCACTATTTGCCACAGCGCGTTTCACCACAACATATTGCAATAAAAGGACACAGGAAGATGATTAAAGATACCAGCGGCACCGACGTTGAAGTAGAGGGAAGATCAAGCAAAAAGCGCAACATGCTCATAGCCGTTGTAATTGCGCTGGCAATAGCAGTAAGTGCTTACTACTATACTAGCGCACCATCTGCAAATCGTTCAATAGATCGAGCGTCAGTGCAAATTGCCACCCTAGAAGTAGGCGATTTAGTGAGAGACGTGTTGTCTACAGGCCGTATTGTGGCAGCAAATGCGCCTCAGCTTTATTCGCCCGAGCAGGGCTTTGTTAACTTGCAAGTTGTTGCGGGTGACTTAGTGCGTATTGGTCAGTTAGTCGCGTCGGTAGACAGCCCTGAATTGCAAAATCAATTACAACAACAGCGCTCGGAAATGGAGCGTTTACAGGGCGAATTAGCCAGACAAGAGCTAGACGCACGTCGTCAAACCTTGCAACTAACCAAACTACTGGACTTATCTGAAGTTGATTTGCAAGCAGCCCAGCGTGAAGAAAGACGCGCGCAGTCTTCTATAGTGAATAACCTGATTAGCCAAATAGACTTAGAAAAAGCGGTCGACGACCTAGCGCGCGCTAAACTCACCTTTAAACATGCGAAAGAAGAAGTGTCTTTAGCGAAAGATACGCTAGCCTTTGAACTTGATAGCGCTCGCAGCACGGTATCTCGTCAAACATTGGTGTTGTCTGAATTAGAACGCAAAACAGGTGAGCTCAATATTATTGCTACAGTAGACGGTGTGGTAGGTAACTTGCTAACGCAGCAGCGCGCCTTAGTTAGCAAAAACCAACCTCTTATGACCTTGGTCGACTTAAGCGCCTATGAAGCAGAACTCAATGTAGCCGAAAGTTACGCAAACGAGTTAAGCCTTGGTATGGATGTTGAAATAAGTATTGCCGGGCAAAACTTATTAGGCAAGCTCTCTGGCATATCGCCCGAAGTCACTAATCGAGAAGTGACGACTAGAGTGCGCTTCGATCAAAAAGATATTCAAGGTATTCGCCAAAACCAGCAGGTTACCGCTCGCATATTACTTGAAAATAAATCACAGGTATTAAAGGTTCGTCGCGGAAGTTTTGTACAGGCCGGTGGTTTTGTGGCTTACAAGCTAGAAGGTGATGTGGCCACGCGAGTGCCTATCCAAATTGGCGCGACCAGTATGCGTGAGGTTGAAATACTCACTGGCCTTAGCGCTAACGATAAAATTGTTATTTCTAATTACGACGCATTTAAAGAATCAGACTCTGTTTTGCTCAACTAGCATGTTTATTTCATAAGCTTAAAACGAATTACCGGAATTTATTAAAAGGAACACTATTATGCTATCAATGAAAAATATTACTAAAGTATACCAAACTGAAAAGGTACAAACGCACGCATTGCGCGATTTTAATTTAGAAGTAAATGAAGGAGAGTTTATCGCGGTAACGGGTCCGTCGGGTTCTGGCAAAACTACTTTCTTAAACATTGCAGGCATGCTTGAAAACTTCACCAGCGGCGATTTTATGCTAGACGATGTAAATGTGGGCAAGCTTTCTGATAACCAACGAGCCGATTTGCGCAATCAAAAGATAGGGTTCATTTTCCAAGGTTTCAACTTAATTCCCGACCTTGACCTATATGAAAATGTAGAAGTTCCTTTACGCTATCGCGGCATAAAATCGGCCGAGCGTAAACGCAGGATAGAAGACTGTTTAGAAAAAGTAGGTTTAGGCAGTCGCGCAAAGCATTTACCGCAGCAGCTTTCAGGTGGTCAACAGCAACGTGTTGCGATTGCCAGAGCGCTCGCAGGAGACCCTCGCTTTTTATTGGCCGATGAACCTACCGGTAACCTCGACAGCCTAATGGCACGACAGGTTATGGAGCTTCTAGAAGAAATCAACAAAGAAGGCGCCACTATTATCATGGTAACCCACGATCCAGAACTAGCGCGCCGTGCACCTAGAAATATTCAAGTGGTAGATGGTCAACTAGCTGATTTTACACTTTATCAAAGCCGCGAAAGTGGCGTACTGGTGCCCGAGCATGCAAATGAACCTGCAGATAAATCTGCTAAAGCGGAGGTGTAACATGTTTACCCACTACATAGATTTAGCATGGCGCAGCTTTAAGCGCACGCCGCTAGTGTCAATATTAATGGTGCTAGCAATCGCCGTAGGTATAGGTATTACCATGACCAGTCTGTCTGTTTATCATATGATGTCTATGGACCCCATTCCAAGTAAAAGCAGCAAACTTTTTCATGTGCAGTTAGGTACAATGGACGACGGTGAAGAATGGTGGACCGAAGATAGTCTGCCACAGCAAATCACGTATAAAGACGCTATGGCGCTTTATCACGCTAATACGCCAGCGCGAAAAGTAGCCTCAATGAGAAGCGGTTTTACGGTGCATATGAATAATGACCAAATTAAACCATTTTTAGAAAGCACGCGTGTTACCGGTAGAGATTTCTTCGCAATGTTTGAACTCGACTTTTTATACGGCGCAACATGGACGACTCAACAAGAGCAAAGTGCGGCTCCCGTCATCGTAATAAGCGAGCAACTTAACGATAAGCTTTTCGGCGGTGAAAACTCAATAGGCAAGGAAATATACTTAGACGACAGTAGCTTTCAAATAGTTGGCGTAACTAAAAAGTGGAATATCCACACTAAATATTATGACGTAACCAACGGCGCATTTAACGACCCAGAAAACGTATTCATGCCAATTACCCAAATTGCCGCAATGGAATTACCCTCGTGGGGAAACACTAACGGCTGGAAATTTGAAGAAGTTAATACTTATCAACAGCGGCTTACCTCAGAGGTGTTTTGGTTACAGTTTTGGGTAGAGTTAGATTCACCTCAGCAAGAAACTCAATATAGAGATTATCTAACTAACTATTTAACTGAACAAGGAAAACTAGGACGCTACACGCGTGAAGAAGCGTTCTTTGGTCTACGCAACGTTAACGAATGGCTGACCTACAACAAGGTTGTATCTGAAGAAAATAAGATCTTGGTCGGTTTAAGCTTTATGTTCCTGATTGTTTGTTTAGCGAATATTTTAGGCTTGTTATTAGGTAAGTTTTTACGAAGAGCGCCAGAAGTGGGCGTACGTAGAGCATTAGGCGCCAGCAAAGGCGATATATTCAAGCAGCATCTAGTAGAAGTGTCGATGTTAGGATTGATGGGCGGACTGTTAGGTATTGGTATTGCCCAGCTTGGTTTGTGGGGCGTACGCCAAACTCACGACTATTATAGCGCGCTAGCCACTATGGATATTTCGATGCTATTCATAGCGCCGTTCATTGCCATAAGCGCCTGTGTGCTAGCTGGTTTATATCCAGCATGGTTAGTATGCAGAACTACGCCTGCCTTATACTTAAAAACTCAATAGGAGCATTTAATAATGTTGGAAATTAAACCTATATTCAATTCCTTACGTCGCTCAAAAGCGGGCGCACTTATGCTGCTTATTCAAATTGCTATTACTACCGCAATAGTGAGTAATGCAGCCTTTATTATTAAAGACAAAGTCGAATATTTACAACAAGAAACGGGTTATCCAGAAGACGAGATATTTAGCTTTTCCGTACTCACATACGGTAAAGACCGAGACTTAAATCAAATGTTTGAAGAAGACGAGACAATGCTACGTAATATTCCCGGTGTCATAGATGCAAGCTTATTTAGCACGGTGCCGGTAAGCGGAAGCGGCTCTGCGTCTAGCTTTCAACTAGACGCCGATCCTACCGACAGTAAAAGTACACGCGCCGCCTATACCATGACCGACGAGCATGGTCTCAATGCCTTAGGCGTTAAAGTTGGAGAAGGCAGAGCTTTTACAGCACAAGACGTTGTGGTTACACAAGAGTCAAGTGAACTCCCTACTGTGGTCTTAGCCACTCGATCTTTTATAACAGAGATGTTTCCAGAGGGTGATGGCTTAGGCAACATTATTTATTTTGGAATAAATCCGATAAAGATTGTGGGTGTCATTGAAAAAATGAAAGGCCCGTGGCTAAAAGACAGTGCAGTTGAGAATCTGATTATATTTCCTAAAATGATGGCTAATACCTATCAGAGAATAGTGGTTAGGACCCGTGCACAAGACCGTGCTTCGGTGTTGGGCCAAATTGAAGATTTAATGCTAGCGAAGTACGACAAACGCGTAGTGGTAGGCTTACAAGGAATGGACGACGCTAAAGATGAGCAAAATGCGGGTGATATACTAATGATGCGTATGTTAATAGTGCTCATTGTTGTATTGGTCTTGGTAACAGCCTTAGGTATTTTTGGCTTAACCGTTTTTAATATCAATAAACGCACAAAACAAATAGGCACACGCCGCGCGTTAGGTGCCCGAAAGTCAGCTATTGTTAGCTATTTTCTAGTCGAGAATAGTTTAATTTGTGTGGCTGGACTAGTCATTGGGGCAGCAGGCGCGGTTGCACTAGGACAAGGCTTATTCGAATACTACTCTTTACCCGCTTTAGATTACATGTATATTGTGATGACCGCGGTGTTTGTACTTTTTTTTAGCTTGTTGTCGGTATTGATGCCCGCAAATAAAGCCGCAAATATTTCGCCTAGTGTGGCAACACGCAGTATTTAACAGTGGTATTTACTGTTGCAAATGTACTGATAAAATAAGGTCGCTTTACTTACTTGCTGGTTTACATAGCTTAAGTAGGTAATGCCGCTCAGATATAGCGTTATTGTCGCGTGAATAAAGAATGGTAACGTGTTGTATAAAGGATTTGAGCAGATATAAGGTAGTTGCGGTAAATGGATAAAATATTAATAGTAGATGATACCACCGCAGTGCTTCAGGCTTTGTCTTTGCTGCTTGAAATTCACGGATACGAGGTGGTTACCACAACATCTCCCGAGCAAGCCATACACTTAGTTAATCAGCTTAGAGTGTCGTTAGTCATTCAAGATATGAACTTCACTAGCGACACTACATCGGGCGATGAAGGTAAACTTCTATTTAGCGAGCTACGCGCTTTGAATCCGCATTTACCGATTATTCTAATTACCGCTTGGACTGACTTAGAGCAAGCGATCAGTTTAGTAAAAGCAGGCGCCGCAGACTATATAGCCAAACCCTGGGACGACCAAAAACTACTCACCAGCATTGCTAACTTAATTGAACTGGGCAAAACCCGCGAAAAAACGGCTACGCTTGTGCGTCATCAAGCGCAGCAGGCGCCTACTCAATCGGCCGCCGCGAGTGTGGGCTTAATATATGCCAGTAGCGCTATGCAGCGCGTAATTGATATGGCAATACAAGTAGCTAAGTCAGATATTTCGGTATTAATTACCGGTCCTAATGGATCTGGCAAAGAAAAAATCGCCGAAGTCATTCAGGCACAATCTGCGCTTTATAAGAAACCCTTCGTTAAAGTTAACTGCGCGGCCTTGCCAGCCGATTTAATTGAAGCTGAATTATTTGGTGCAGAAGCGGGTGCATACACTGGTGCAACGAAGTTAAGAATAGGGCGCTTTGAAGCGGCAGACGGGGGCACCTTATTTTTGGACGAAATTGGAAATTTGTCTTATTCAGGCCAAACCAAGCTGCTCCGCGTGATACAAACAGGACAGTTTGAACGATTAGGCTCGGTCAATACTCAACAAGTTAAAGTGCGCGTTATATCGGCCACCAATGCCCATTTACAAGGCGCCATAAGCGAGGGCCTATTCAGAGAAGATTTGTATTATCGATTAAATGTGATTGAATTACAGCTTCCTGCTCTAGCACAGCGTAGCGACGACATTATGCCGCTAGTTAATCATTTTCTACCCGGTAGAAAGCTAAGCCATTCTGCCGAAAACACCTTATTACAGCATGCTTGGCCGGGTAATGTTCGCGAGCTTGAGAACGCGTGCAAACGAGTGGCGGTGCTTAAATCCGAAGGCGTGATAGAAGCCAAAGACTTTGCGTTTGGTCAGTCAGCTAGTTTTACGAGCCCAGCAACACCAGCTAGTAAAAAAGAACCCGACAAAGCCCAGCTCGAAGCCTCGATAAAAGCCCATCAAGGGGTGATTGCAAGGGTGGCAAGGCAGTTTGGCATGAGTCGACAAGCGTTATACAGACGCCTAAATAAATATGGAATTGAATATTGAAAAATTTGCGCATAATCACGCGGATTTGGTTAATTACCGCACTTTGCTGCGGCCTTGCCCTTATGCCTATATTTTGGTTTCTCGATTGGACATTATGGGAGAAATGTTTATTTGCCGCAGGCGTTGTTTTCATCTGCTTTATACTGTTAAGGTTCTTGTTCAAAGATTTACATGAAGGACTAAGCGCCCTTGAAACTGGCTTACTAAACTTAAAAGACAGAGAGTTCTCCACCACCTTAAGTTATCAAAATAAAGACGAGCTTGGACATATGTGTGAGCTTTTTAATCAAACAGTCGAGCAGCTTCGTACAGAAAAACATTGGTTGTATCAGCGCGAACTGATGCTCGACAAAATTACCCAAAGCTCACCTGAAGTACTGTTTTTGGTAAACGACCAAGGGCAGGTGATTTTTAGCAATATTGCGGCTCGCCAATTCTTTGGACAGCGTTTAGGCCTTGAAGGTAATGATCTCTCCACACTTTTTAAAACTGCACCAAAAGGCGCTCAAGCGGCAATACAAGAAAATAAAGAAGGGTTGTTTAGTCTATTAAAAGGCGAACAAGAAGCAGAAACATGGCATATGTCTACAGGCAAATTTGTACTTAATAACCAAAGCCATACCTTATACATTCTAAAGCAAATGACCCGCGAACTCAGCCGCCAAGAAGTCGCAGTATGGAAAAAGGTTATTCGCGTGATTAGCCATGAACTGAACAATTCCCTGGGCCCTATTTCCTCTATGTTACACAGCGGACGTATACTCAGTTTGCAAGCAAACGACAGCCGATTAGCGAGAGTTTTCGACACCATAGACGAACGCATAAAACACTTAAGCGAATTTGTTCAAGGTTACGGAAAATTTGCCAAAATCCCCGAGCCTAAGATTGAAAAAGTCGATTGCAACATTCTTTTTAGCCAGCTCGCGCAGCAGTGGCAATTCGTTTATATAAATAACGACGTGAAGAATATTTATGCAGACGCGCCTCAGTTAGAGCAGTTGCTAATCAATTTAATCAAAAACGCTCACGAGTCTGAAGGCGAGCTTAGTGAGGTAAGGGTAGAGATACAACATCGACAAAAAGACATAATTATTATGGTGTCAGACAGAGGCAAAGGCATTGCTGAATCTCGTCTTAACAGTGTGCTCATACCTTTTTATTCAACCAAAGCAACAGGCAGTGGGCTCGGACTTGCACTATGCCGCGAAATTATAGATGCTCATCATGGCAATATTGCGCTTTATAACAGGGACGCTGGCGGATTAATGGTGAGGGTGACATTGCCGAACATAGAGGTGTAGTGTCGCGCTAGATGCGGTTGAAGATAAAGTTCGTGTGCTTGCCGGAATGAAATGGTCTTCATAGCACTTACCTTATCGCTATTGCTTAGTAGCATTCATTTAGCTTAACTGTAAACAAAACGCCGAGATTTTGCGTACATACACTAATAAAATTTATGGGAAATCTTATGAATACTAAAACTCATGCAATGTTAAAAGGTGCAATAGCACTAACTGCGGCTAGCCTGTTAATGGCTTGCCAACCTAAAACTGAGGAACCTGACATGGCGACAACTGCGCCAAAAACATCTACACCCACACGAGTGGAATATCCTAATACCAGCAAGGGTGATGTGGTCGACACATATTTTGGTGAAAAAGTCCCAGATCCTTATCGCTGGTTAGAAGACGATCGAAGTCCCGAAACTGAAAGTTGGGTAGAAGCACAAAATGAAACGACTCAAGATTACTTAAGCAATATTCCTTATCGCGGAGAAATTGCCACGATAGTGCGCGATTTACTCAACTACGAGCGCGTTTCGGCTCCCTTTAAAGAAGGCGATTATACTTACTACTATAAAAACGATGGGCTACAAAATCAGAGTGTTGTTTACCGCCAGAAAGACGATGGTGAAGCAGAAGTCTTCTTAAACCCAAATGAGTTTAGCGAAGACGGTACAGTGTCGTTGGCTGGGTTGTCGTTTTCGAAAGATGGATCGCTAGCGGCTTATCAAACCTCTACGGGTGGCAGTGATTGGCGCGAAGTTTACATTATTGACTCGAGCAATATGGAGCAAATTGGTGATACCTTAGTCAACGTAAAATTCAGCGGCTTAGAATGGTACAAAAATGAAGGCTTGTATTACTCTAGCTACGACAAGCCTGAAGGCTCAGAGTTAAGTCAAAAAACCGACCAACATAAACTTTATTACCACACACTAAATACGCCTCAGTCGCAAGACGCTAAGGTATTTGGCCACACCAGTGCCCAAAAGCATCGCTACGTAGGCGCCCAAGTGAGCGACGATAATCGTTTCTTAATGGTGAGTGCCGCAGAGTCAACCTCGGGAAATCGTGCTTACTTAAAAGATTTGACCAAGCCTAATATGAATTGGATGACGGTAAGCGACAGTGTAGATGCCGACGTGTACATGCTGACCAACAAAGACGACAATATCTATTTTGTTACCAACCACAACGCGCCCAATACAAAAGTGGTAATGGTAAAAGCTAGCAGCCCACAGCAAAGTAATTGGAAAGACGTGATTGAGGAAACCGAAAACGTATTAGTGCCAAGTACGGCCGGTGGTTTTATTTTCGCTGAATATATGGTTGATGCAATATCAAAAGTGTATCAATACGACCTAGACGGCAAGCAAATAAGAGAAGTAAGTTTGCCAAATATTGGCACCGTTGGGAGTTTTGACGGCAAGCGTGATGATGTAAGCACTTACTATACATTTAGCAACTACACCACACCAACTTCTATTTATTCTTACAACATAAATACAGGTGAGTCGAGCTTATTCAATAAGCCGAAAGCGAAGTTTGACGGCGAAAAGTACGTTTCAAAGCAGGTATTTTATACTTCAAAAGATGGTACTAAAGTGCCGATGATAATTACGCATGGCAAAGACGTAGTATTAAATGGCAAAAACCCCACTATACTTTATGGCTACGGCGGTTTTAACGTTAGCCTTACCCCTCGATTTAGCGCGACTGTGTCGGCATGGTTAGAATTAGGAGGCATTTACGCGGTACCTAATATCCGAGGCGGTGGTGAATATGGCAAAGCGTGGCACGACGCTGGGACGCAAACCAACAAACAAAACGTGTTTGACGATTTTATAGCGGCCGCCG
>Ga0115567_10004493_pt1 | contig 13600 bp, 6 predicted proteins | sample COGITO_mtgs_1204_2_FD_88679 | JGI IMG/M metagenome (GOLD analysis project Ga0115567, IMG submission 88679) | Pelagic marine microbial communities from North Sea - COGITO_mtgs_120412 | ecosystem: Environmental > Aquatic > Marine > Epipelagic | place: Germany:Helgoland, sampling site Kabeltonne...
AGGTTGCCGTTGCGGTGCAGGTGGTGCTTCAGGCGCCAGCGGTCCTCGTAGTAGGTCGGGTCGAGCATCATCACGCGCAGGTCGTGCAGATAGGCGCACTCGGCGTGGGTCAATGTGCCGAAGACGCCTTCCTTGATCATCTGCATGATCCAGAGCTCCTCGCCGTTGTAGCAGCAGTTCTCCAGCATGATGCAGTGGCGCTGGGTCTCCTCGGCGACTTGTACGAGGTCAATGGCTTCTTGGTAGGTCGTGGCGATGGGGACCTCGCTGGCGGCGTGCAGGCCTTGCCGCATGGCGTGGCAAGCCATGGGCGTGTGCCATTCCCATGGCGTGCAGATGAGGGCCAGGTCAGCGTGGTCGGTGTGGCAGGCGGCCTTCCACGCGTCGTCGCCGCCGGTGAAGACCTGGGGCGCGGTCTTTTGAAACTCGCCGATGCGGGCCTGGGCCTGCTCGATTTTCTTGGGGTTGATGTCGCTGATGGCGGTGATCTCGGCGTGGCCTTCGCCGATGAGCCATTCGAGCATGTCGATGAGGCTCGATCCGCGGTTGCCGAGGCCGATGAGGGCCACGCGCACCTTGGGCAGGGCTTCGGTTTGGAGGTCAAAGACGGAGCCTTGCAGCCCGGATTGGGCCACGCGTTCTTGGAGGAAGGCGTTGAAGTCTTCGTTGGGGGTTTGTCCCTTGAGTCCACGGGAGGCCATCAGTCCGCCCAAACCGAGGAGTCCACCCCGGAGGAATTTCCGTCTCTGCATGGCCTCAAAATAGGGCGGTGCGGGTTATCTCGGTGGTGCGGTGACCGTTGGGTGTTCAAATGCCCATGTCGCTTCGCGCCGCAACGCATTGGCATCGCGGTTGGGGGCCAGGAGGGCGAGCGCTTTGGCCGAGCCCGCCTCGGCGTCGAGGTGCACCAACACGATGGGCAGCGCTGCCTCGGCGGCCACGCGGAACAGCCCAGACTTAAACGGTTGGATGCGGCCGTCCTTGGACCGGGTGCCCTCCGGGAACCCGGCGATGAGGGTGCCCTGCTGCTCGGCGGCTTGGCGTCCCCATTGTTGCATGGCGGCTTGGGCCCTGCGGGGCTGGCGGCGGTCGATGAAACAGGTGCCGATGGCGGTCAAGAAGGCGCCAAGGAAGGGCCACCGGCGGATGGAGGCCTTGGCGGTGAAGCGCGGCACAGGGCCGCAGGCCGACATCAGCAAGGGGATGTCGAGCATGGATTGGTGGTTGGCGATGACCATGGCGCCGCCTCGTTGGAGCTGCTGCAGGGCGTTGGGGTCGCCGGTGAGGGTCCAGGATCCCGTGATTTTTTGCAAGCCCGGAATCCACTTGCCGTGGACGGCCTGCTGCACGGTGGTCTCGTTTTTCCCGGCGTTGTGCCAAAGTGCCCAGCTGGCGCAGCGCAAGGTGAGTACGAGGGCCCGCAGCGCCCTGAATTTGCCTGCTCCGCCGCCGAAGCGATTCATCAGGCCTTCAATAGGTCGAGCGCGGCGGCGTCCAGGGCTGCGGAGGTTGGCTTGGCTGCCGCCTCAAACAAGGACAGGTCCAGGCCGCCGATGGCGTGACGGATGATGCGCAGGGTGGGGTAGCCGATGGCGGCGGTCATCCGGCGTACCTGGCGGTTTTTGCCTTCGTCCAGCTGCACCTCGATCCACGTGGTGGGGATGTTGGCGCGGAAGCGGATGGGCGGGGTGCGCTCCCATGGCGGCACGTGGTCCGGTGGCAGGAGGCGGGCCCGGGCAGGGCGCGTGACAAAGACCTTGCCTTTGGCCTTGAGTTCCATGGGGCGCTCAAAAGCGCGGAGGTCCTCTTCATTGGGTGCGCCCTCCACCTGCACGTGGTAGGTTTTCCAGAGTTTGCGCCCTCCGGCGCCTTCGAGGACAAAACGCTTGAGCCGGTTGTCGTCGGTCAGCAGCAGCAAGCCCTCGGAGTCGCGGTCCAGCCGCCCTATGGGGTAGACTTCTCGCGGGAAATCGCCGAGTTCCCCGAGTGCGGGGTGGCCCGATTCGGGCGTGAATTGGCAGAGCATGCCAAACGGTTTGATGACCGCAAAAGTGGGCATGGCGCGGTTATTCGATCCAATCGGCGACAAACACGTTGGTCGAGCGGGTGCGGCCGTTGTAGCGGTTGGAGCTGAAGGCGATGCGCTTGCCGTCGGGCGAGAACATCGGGAAGCTGTCAAACGCCTCGTCAAAGGAGATCTGCACGGGCTCAGCGCCGTTGATGTCGGTCATGAAGATGTTGAACGGGAAGGCACCGGTTTTGTGGTTGGAGCTAAAGAGGATGTGCTTTCCATCAGGGTGGAAATAGGGGGCCCAGTTGGCACCACCGAGGTTGGTGATTTGGCGCATTTCGCTGCCGTCGACCTTGCTCACATACAGCTCCATCTCCGTGGGCTGCACCAGTCCACGGGCGAGCAGGGCGAGGTAGCTGTCTACGTCCTCGCCCAAGGCGGGCCGGCTGGCGCGCCAAACGAGGTATTCTCCGTCTGGGCTGAAGAAGGCGCCCCCGTCGTAGCCGAGTTTGCTGGTGATGCGCTGGATGTTGCTGCCGTCGATGTCGCAGGTGTAGAGTTCCAGGTCCCCATCGCGGGTGCTTGTAAAGACGATTTTGTCGCCCTTGGGGCTGATGGTCGCTTCCGCATCATAACCATCGCCGCCAATCAACAAGGTGGGTTCACCTCCTCCTACAGGTACGGTGTAGATGTCATACCCGGCGTAGATGGGCCAGACGTATTCGTTGTTGGGCCCCCGACGCGGGGTTTCTGGACAGGCCGTGTCGGCCGCGTGGGTAGAGGCATACAACACCTCCTGGTCGCCCGGCATGAAGTAGGCACAGGTGGTTCGTCCCAAGCCGGTGCTCACCGGTGCGGGAGGCGTTTCCGAGGGCGTGCCATCGGAGAGGTCCATCACGTAGATCTGGTCGCATTCGACACCCCAGCCGGGATTGGTGGCCTGAAAGACGAGGCTCCGCCCGTCAAATGACCAGTAGGCCTCGGCGTTGTCGCCGCCGTAGGTAAGCTGGCGGACATTGTCAAAGTGGACTTCCTGTTCGTAGGCGCGGTCCAGGCTGTCGGGCAGGTCGGGCAGCGAGAGCGGCTCAGCGGGAGCAGGGGCTTCCGCAGCTGCATCTGCAGCGGGGGAAGGGCCGCCTTGGCCGCATGAAGTGATCAGAAAAAGGGCGCAGGCCAGAAAGGTGGCGAGCGCTACGGGGAGGGAGGAAATGAACCGCATGGATGAAAAAGCGTCGCGAATGTAGAACTTCGCGCATCCACGAACGGTTCACCCCCATGATGAAATCCACGGTTCCTTCTCTTTTGTTCTCTTCTTCGCGCCGGCTCTTGGCGCTTGGCTTCGCTTCACTTTTGCTTGCCTCCTGCGGCAGCGAAGGCCAAAAAGGCTTGGAAATTGCCGTGACCGACATGGGGTCTGAGGCCAGCATGCAGGCCATGCGCAGCGATGTGGAGGTGTTGACTGCTGATCGGTTTGAGGGCAGGGAGATGGGAAAGCCCGGTGCTTATGCGGCCGGACAGTGGCTGTCGCGAAGGATGGTTTCCCTCGGCCTGTCTGCCGCCGGAGACTCCGGCTTTTTTCAAACTTTTCGTTACAAGCCCCATCCGCCCATGCAGGTGCATGGACACGGGGACACCTCTGCCACCATGGGCATGGCGGTCGTTCAGGAGATTGTAGGACGCAACGTGATCGGCGCCACAGCGTCAACCGCAGATACCAATCAGCGCTGGGGTGTCATCGGGTGTCACCATGACCACTTGGGTTGGGGCGATGAAAACAGCCTCTGGCGCGGCGTGGCTGATGGCGACTCCGCCATGCACCCCGGGGCCGACGACAATGCAAGTGGCGTGGCCGTCTTGTTGGAGTTGGCATCCCGTCACGCGGCCATGCCGCTGGTGGAGCACCCCTTGCTCATGGCCAGTTTTAGTGGAGAGGAAAAGGGCCTGTGGGGCTCCAACCATTTCACAGATGTGCCCACAGTGGGGATGGCGCACATTGACTGGATGATCAATTTCGACATGGTCGGGAGGTTAAGGGGAGATACGCTGGCCGTATATGGCAACGGCACGTCGCCGGTGTGGAACGGGGTGCTGGAGTCATGCAATGAAGCGGAAGGGGCCGGATTTGAATTGGTCTTGAGCGAGAGTGGAGTGGGGCCGTCCGATCACACCTCTTTCTACTTGGAGGACATTCCCGTGCTGCACTTTTTTACGGGCCAGCACGAGGATTACCACAAACCCACCGATACCGCAGATAAATTGAATTACGCAGGTATGGTCCGCGTCGCTGATTATGCGGCTTGTATCGTGCGAGCATTGGGCGCGTTGGATTCTATACCCTTTACAAAAACTAAAGACAGCTCCAGCGACGATGCCCCTCGGTTCAAGGTTACGCTGGGTGTGGTGCCGGATTATCTCTTTTCGGGTGTTGGAATGCGGATTGACGGTGTCAGTGAGGGCAGGCCTGCGCAAGTGGCGGGCATGCAAAAAGGAGATGTTGTTGTGCGCATTGGCGACCATGAGGTGGCCGACATGATGGGATACATGGAAGGGCTCTCCATGTATGAAGAAGGCCAGACTACGCCTGTCGAGGTCCTGCGCAAGGGAGAGGCGATGGTGATGGAGGTGACCTGGGACTGAGCGGCCTATCTTTGGCCTTCAAGGTGTTCCACCGCACCGGTGCCCGTCACCGGTGAGGAAAGTCCGGACAGCATAGGGTACCGAACTCTCTGAAAGGGGAGGCGTCCTTCGGGATGACAGACAGTGCTTCAGAGATTTAAACCGCCGATGGCCTTCGGGCACAGGCAAGGGTGAGAAGGTGGGGTAAGAGCCCACCAGCGTGTTGGGTGACCGCACGGCTCAGGCAAACCTTTCGGGCTGCAAGACCATGTATACCAGTGCTTGAGGACGACCCGTCCGATGCTGGAGGGTAGGTTGCGTAGATCAATGGTGGAAGTCCATTTGGACAACAGAATCTGGCTTACGGCCTTGACGTCCCCGGGGCTTGTCCCCGGGGATTTGTTTTCTGTTGGGGTGGGTGTTCCATTTTTATGTTGTTTCTTTCCTGCTCCTTACAAATACGAAACGCGCGTATTACTTTATCAAAACGTTGAATAACAATGGCAAGGAAAACCAGTGTCCAGTTTAAGGACAGTGAGTTGCAGATTATCCGCAGCTTTTATGAGCAAGAGAAATTTCAGTTGCTCTCCCGATTACAACATGTAGAACAGGTCCTTTCCCGCATGGATGGAGGGACAAAGGCCATCACCGATGGTATTACCAAGCCTGCGATGGCCGTCCCAGCGGTTCCAGCTCAGCCTGTGCGCCGCAAGCCAGGCAGACCCCGCAAGACGGAGGTTGTCGTGGAAAGCAAAACCAAAAAAGCAGGTCGTCCCAAAAAACGCGGTCCCAAGAGCGTCTGGGGCAATTTCATTTTGCGCCGGTTGCGTCAATGTGACCGTCCGCTGAGCTACACGGAACTTGTTGAGCATGCAATGGACATGAACACCTTGCCGGAGTCCAAGATGAAAAACACGAAGGCCAGTGTCTTGAATGCAGCCTTCCGTCTCCGCACCCACCTCAATAAGATCGATACCGTTGGTCTCCCCGGCAAGAAGGAGCGCTTTTTGGTATTGAAAAGTTGGATGGATGCAGCAGGGGGGCTCAAAGCGCCTTACAACAAGATGCTGTCTTCTTTGGCGGCGACTCCTGTTGATGACCGTGGAAGAAAGCCTCGCCGGCCATCGGTATCCGACAGCGCTCCAAAGAAAGTAGTGGCGAAGCCTGTAGCGAAGAAGGCGGCTGCGAAGCCTATAGCCAAGAAGGCGGCTGCGAAGCCTGCTGCCAAGAAGGCGGCTGCGAAGCCTGCTGCCAAGAAGGCGGCTGCAAAGCCTGCTGCCAAGAAGGCGGCTGCAAAGCCTGTAGCCAAGAAGGCGGCTGCGAAGCCTGCTGCCAAGAAGGCGGCTGCAAAGCCTGCTGCCAAGAAGGTGGCTGCGAAGCCTGCTGCCAAGAAGGCGGCTGCGAAGCCTGCTGTCAAAAAGCCCGTTTTGGAGATGGCAGAGGCTATGGCCTGACCAACGCATTCATGAATAAAGAAAAAGGGGCGCCATGGGCGCCCCTTTTTTTATCGGCCTTCTTCGGGTTCAGCTTTGGTGGAAAGGGTAGCTGTAGTCCGTAGGTGGGACGAGCGTTTCCTTGATGGTGCGTGGGCTGACCCAGCGGAGCAGGTTCAAATAGGAGCCTGCTTTGTCATTCGTACCTGAACCCCTGGCGCCGCCGAAGGGCTGTTGGCCGACCACAGCACCGGTGGGTTTGTCGTTGATGTAGAAGTTGCCTGCGGCATTTTCTAGGGCGCGCATGGCATCGTCGATGGCGTAGCGCTCGCGGGCAAAGACGGCACCTGTCAGGGCATATTCACTTGTCGAATCCACCAGTTGCAGGGCACCTTCAAAGTCATCAGCAGGGTAGATGTAAATGGTGACTACGGGGCCGAAAATTTCCTCCTCCATTGATTTGAAGTGAGGATCGGAAGCGACGATGACCGTAGGGTGCACGAAATAGCCCACGCTGTCGTCGCAGTGTCCACCACAGAGGATTTCCCCGTCGGCATGGCCTTTGGCGTATTCGATGTAGCCCTTGATTTTGTCGAAGGACTTGCGGCTGATGACTGCGCCGACAAAATTCTCGGGGTTGCCGGGTGAGCCTACCTTCAATGAGGCCACCTGGGTTTTGAGCTTCTCTTGGATTGCGGGCCACAGGTTGTCCGGGATGTAGACCCGGCTGGCGGCACTGCATTTTTGGCCTTGGAACTCAAAGGAGCCGCGGACAATGCCGGTGACCACCTCGTCCACTTCGGCTGAGCGGTGTGCGATGATGAAATCCTTGCCGCCGGTTTCTCCCACGATCCTCGGATACGTGCGGTACTTGGCGATGTTCTGTCCGATGGTGGACCACAGGTGGCGGAAGACCCCGGTGCTTCCAGTGAAGTGCAGTCCAGCAAAGTCGGGGTGGCCAAACACCACATCGCCGGCTACAGGGCCGTCTACCGTGACCAGGTTGATGACCCCTTCCGGCAGGCCGGCAGCGTGCAACAACTCCATGATGACATGGGCCGAGTAGATCTGTTCGTCGGATGGCTTCCACACGACGACATTGCCCATGAGGGCTGCCGAAATGGGCAGGTTGCCTGCAATGGCAGTAAAGTTGAATGGGGTGATGGCAAAAACAAAGCCTTCAAGCGCGCGGTATTCGAGGCGGTTCCAGATGCCAGGCGCGCTCTCTGGTTGCTGTGCGTAGATCTCTTGCGTGAATTGTGCGTTGAAGCGGAGGAAGTCAATGAACTCGCATGACGCATCGATTTCTGCCTGGTTCAGGTTTTTGCCTTGCGCGAGCATGGTGGCGGCATTGATCCGGGTCCGCCAAGGACCCGCCAACATCTCTGCGGCTTTGAGGAAAATGCTGGCGCGCTGCTCCCAGTCGAGGGCGGCCCAACTCGACCGCGCTTCGAGGGCGGCGTCAATGGCGGCCGTCACGTGCTCCTTTGAGCCAAAGTGGGCGTGACCGATGACGCGCTGGTGGTCGTGGGGCGGTGTCAACGGACGCACATCGTCCGTAAACACTTGCTTTCCTCCGATGACCATGGGCACGCGCACCGGATCTTGGTTGAGCATGCGCTCGTATTCTGCCAATTGCGCCTCGCGCTCTGGGCTTCCTGGCCCGTAACTCAGTACGGGTTCGTTTTCTGGATAGGGTACTTGAAAAAAGGCGTTGGGCATGTTGTGCGAATCTGCGCGCAAAGGTAGCAGGTGAGCGCAGTGACAAAAGGTCAGGTCTTTCCTGTTGAAAAACCGCGGCAATCCTACGCGACGGAGCCGTTTCAGTGGTCAATTTGCCATATGCATCCAATCGATGTCGTGTGGGATTGGACGGCGTCGGTGAAATGGCGCTTGTGCGGGGTGTTGCTCTTTTCTTTTTCTGTGGCAGGGAATGTCAACGGTCAAGGTGGCTTGGCCCAGGAAGAAGTGAGGGCCCGCGCGGAAGCGTCATACCAAGCCGGAGCGTTCCTTGAGGCCATGGCCGATTTTGAGCGGTTGGTGAGTTTGTTTCCCGAGGAGGCTTGCTTGCATGGCCGGTTGGCGGGCTGCGCTTTGAGTGAACCGGGAAGGTTGGCGTTGGTCCGGCGTCATTTGCGCATTGCCTTGCGCAAGGGATGCGATGATCTGGATTTGGGGTACCACCAAGCGCGGTTGGCGCAGTTGGAATATGATTTTGACCGGGCCGGTGACCTCTATGCGGCCTACCTCGCCAAGGGCGGAAAGAAAGCGCGGTTCAAAGCCGAGGCCGAAGAGGCAGCCCAAGCCTGCCGCGCAGTGGAATGGGATCCATCCGAAGCCGTGGCGCTGGAGGTGTATGAGCGGATCCCCGCCGATCCGGAAGCCTCCTTTCGTTATTACAATCCCGACGTCGAAGGGCTGAGGCTTGTGGCGACGCCGCCCTCACTGCGCTCCAAGGCCGATGAAAAATCCACGCCGGGCAGGTTGGCTGTGCACGATGGAGACACCGTTTTGGTGTTTGCTTCCTTGGGCAAGAAGGGCAGCCGGGGCAGCGACCTCTACCGGGTGTCCATCCGCATGGGGGAGTACACCGATCCGGTGCCCTTGGGCGCTGCGGTCAATTCTGAATACGATGAGCAGGACGCCTACCTGTCCAAGGAAGGCACCTTGTACTTCTCTTCCAATCGGCCTGGCGGGCTGGGTGGGTTTGATATCTATGCGGTCAACTGCGGGCTTGATGGTTTCCCCACAGCGCAGCCGCACCGCCTGCCTTACCCCATCAATTCGGTCAATGACGATGTCTTTTTTATCCCAGAAGCCGATGGAGGTGCATGGATGGCATCCAACAGGGCTGCCGTGGCGGGCAAGGTGCACGCTTACCGAATAGGTTTGGGAGCGGGCAGCATGGCCACGGGTTCTGTGGCTTGGTCTGCGGACGAAGTGGCGAGCGAAGGACTGACCCTGCGGGTTTTTTCTAACGGAGAAGAAATGGCCGCTGAATCCCTCGATGGCGATGCCCCGTCCCATGTGGCTTTTGCCGGCGAAGCGGCCGTGCGCATCGTATTGGAGGATGCCGATGGCCGTGTGATCTCCGAGTCCTTTGGCAATGGGGAGGGGGCGTGGGAATTGAAACGCGGAAGTGATGGTTGGGTCTTGGAGGGAAAAACCGATGTCGCCGCCGATTGGGCCCTGCTTTCTGATGTACAGGTCGGTCCTGCGCCCGTTTCGTCCTCCCTTGCAGATGGCGCCGCTGGGGAGTCTGCTTCGTCAAGTGAGTCCTCAGGTGTCTCAGAAACAGCGGGTTGGACCTCTTGGTTGAACGCAAGGTTTGAGGGTGAACCGGCAGATGCTTCCGGAGAAGACGTGGTATCGGAGGCGGTTTCAGATGTATCAGATGTCGGGGAGACTGTCGATCGCGAGGATGCAGCGGCCGGTTCGGCGCTGCAGGGTGCGGAGGATACGCTCGGCGCAGGGGACCCAGAGGCAGAGGATGTGGACCCATCCGTTGAGGCTGCAGCAGCGGCCCTGTGGCTGCGCGGGGATGCCGAGGAAATTGCCGAGCGTGTGCCGGACGACCCGGAGGTGGTGGAGCGCTTGCTCGAAGAGCGCCCTGAGGTGCTGGTTGAAGTGTGGGAAACCCGCGCCGAGCGCGTGCTTTTTTTGGAACGGGATTTCTTGGATGATCCCGACGTCACCAAGGCGGGTGCGTTGTTTGATTTGATCGACGAGATGGAATCGTGGACGCCAAATGGCGAAATGATGGATGCCCGGTTGCGCGATGGCATCGCTACGAATGATATCCGCGACATGCTGGATGAATGGACGCGCGCCGTTCAATCCGCGACCAAGGCATCGTTGGCCAAGGTGGCCGGTGAAGCGGCGTTGGCATACCGCAGGGATCGGCTGGCTGTCCGTGAATTGTGGGGCGTCTCAGGGGCTGACCTGACAGGCCTTAAGCGGCGTTGGTCTGAATGGCGCGATGCAGACCGGGGCATTCCCGGTGCAAATCCGGATGCGGCAGAAATGCCGCGCTTGGAAGGCGATGCGCTGATGGCGGACTGGAATCAAGTGCTGTCATCGGCTCCTGCTGTGTGGAGCAGAAGGGACCGCTCGGGTTGGCGCGGGGCCTGGCTCACCCGTGAAGCGGATTTACTCGCCCGCAGCCAAGACATCTGGGTCGAGCAAAGGCCGGAAGGAGACGACGCAGACTTGGCGGTGTCCGAAGCAGCGGATGCCGCTGGGGAGGATGCCCCTGAAATGGACTTGGCCGATGTGGATGCTGAGCGCCCCGAGGTCAGCGTCGATGAAGGCGTGGACGTGGCCGCTGCACAAGATGAACAGGAGGAGCAAAGGGCGCAAGACGAGCAAGAGGATGCCCGCGATTCAGCGATGGCTGATCCTGAAGGTGCTGCAGACGGCGTTCAAGATTTGCTGTTGACCCCTGGCGCAGGCGAGGCCGATGTGACCATGGTCATGGCCTTGTTTCCGGAGCAGATTGAATCGTCAGATGAAGGGGGAGAGCGTCCCCCAACCACAGACGATTGGAAAGAGGAATGGGGTGCGGCCGTGGGCCAATCCAAAGAGGTTGACCGCGCCTGGGAGCGATTGGCGAAGGTGCTGGAAGGCCAGGGCCTTGCTCCGGTTGAGAATGGAGCGGAATGGATGGCCTTGGACCAACGCGTGAGGTCTGCATATTCCGCCGTAGCAGAGGCCGTGTTGGAGGAATTGGACCAATTGCAGGGGGAGTGGAGGCTCGAACGTGAGACGCTTGTGAGCGGTTGGCAGGCGCTGGACCTGGCGAATCCGCCCATGGAATTTGAGGAAGACATTGCAGCGCTCGCATTGGAAATGGATCAAATCCGCCTTTTGGAGCAAGGCGTGGCGGATGAGCAGTCCAAACAGGAGGGAGCGACAGGAGCAGCCCGTTATGATGCGCTGTTGGCCAGAAGGTCGGCCATGGAAAGGGCAGAGGGGGCTTGGCGGGCTTGGGCCGAGAGGTGGGAGGCGATCCAATTTGATGTGGAAGCTGCTGTGGCGCTGGCAGCCGAGGAAAGTACCGAGGAGCCAGACTTGGACACCGAGGATGCGGATTTGGCTGTTGAGCCTGCACCCGAAGCAAATATTGAAGAGGAGGTGCCTGTGGAAGGGGCGCTGGAAGAAGGGGCCGCTGGTGACGCTTCTGCATCCGAGCCGGTTGTGCCGTCGGCTCCAGTTTCAGACATGGCTGCCGCCGACCTTACAGAAGAGGCGGTGGCAGTAGATGCTGCTGAGCAAATAGCGGATGCAGCAGAAGATGTGGCTGTTGGGGATGTGCCGACAGCTTCACCCGCGCCGGAAAATGCGCAATCTGCACTGTCTGAGGTGCTGCCTGACTGGTCGGATTCTGACCTGGAGCAGCTCACGGAATTGATGACCTTGCTGGGTGCGCGCGCTCAGCAGGCGGGAAGTGCATGGGCAGCCCAAGAGCAGGAGGCATTGGCGGCGTGGACTGAATTTCATCAAATGGAGAACAGCCGGCCATTGCCGGGGGCAGGACGTGCAGCAAGACTGGCTTGGGATAAGCGCAATTTCTTTGCTTCTAAAGACTTGAAGTCGGCCATGGCCGCCCTCGACGTAGACCAGTTGGCCTCGAAGTTGACTTCTGGCGAGGTGGTCGAGATTGCCGATGCTGAGGAAGTTGAGCCTGCAGAGCCTGAGGTTGCAGAGCCTGAGGTTGCCGGGGGTACGGACGTGGCCACCACACCTCCGGTGGAGGCAGAAGACGTGGCTTCCTCGCCATCACCAGAGGAAGAGGCCATTGTGCCCCCTTCTGAACCCGCCGCTGTGGACGCTGGCGCTGCCCGGCAGAATGAAGCGGTTGCCGCATACGGCATCATTTTGCCGGAGGCTCAAGTGGTGGGGCAGTCCGGGGCAGGAGGCGGACGCGGAAATGGTTTGACGCTCAGGCCCATCGAGCGTGAGGCGATGGAACGCGCCATTCTCGGAAACGCTGTGACCAGCGGGGAATCAGCTGCTGCTGTTTTTGCGGCTGATTTGGGTGCCCCAATGGAGGTGGGGGTTGAATACAAGGTGCAGGTTGGGGCGTTTCGAAAGGCCCTTCCCGCAGCGCTGTTTGCGGCGTTTGATCCGATGTGGGCCAATGCCTTACCCAATGGCATTACCCGCTACATGGCGGGAAGCTTTGACGCTTATGACCGGGCAGTTGAGGCGCGGAATGCGATCCGGGAATTGGGATATGAGGATGCCTTTGTGGTCCGCTTTGTTGACGGGGTCCGCGTCAGGGCTTCTCGTCCAGCACCTGAATTGCTTGCCGCAGAGCGTCAAGAGCAAGGCCGCATCAATGTCCGCCCGGATGAAAGTCCAGCCGGTGTTGGAGGGGCTGGGGTAGCTGCGAATGGGCTGGAAGGAAATGGTGCGGCCGAGGTGCCAACCCGCAGAGAGGACATTCCCACTTGGGACTTGGTCCAGGGAAGGGTTTTCAGTGTGCAGGTCGGCGCCTTTAGGGGTGTGCCTGACGCCTCAGCGTTGACGTCCCTGGGGACTTTGACGAGGGAAGATGCCGGCACCGATGGGTGGCTGCGCCTGTTTTCGGGAAGATTCGGAACGCTGGATGAAGCCCTGCTGCACAAGGCTGAATTGTTGGAATTGGGGCGGTCTGATGCCTTTATCGTGGTCTACATCAATGGGCGCAGGACGCCAATTTCTCAAGCCTCTACGACATCTGTGGCGCCCATCACGGGTATGGAAAACGGCGCGGAAGCTGACATTGTAATGGATCCAGTGGAGGCACAGCCAGTGCAAGGGCAGGGTTGGTATGTCGAATTGGGGGTGTTCAGCAGTACGATTCCAGTGAAGTTGGCCAATGCCATCTTGGATGCACCTTTGGGGTGGGCCATTCGGTCGCTGAGGGCAGATGGCCTGACGCGCTACAGGACCCGAAACGCAGGCGAGGCCGAGGCCCGCCGCTGGCTGGCCGAGGCCCAATCCAGTGGATTCCGGAACGCCCGTTTGGTCTCGAATTGAGCACAGGGCATGAAAAACCTCCTTGTGGCTTGATAACCACGGATTTCGTGCTATTTTTGCGCCCCTTTAGGGCCGGCGCCACAGGCCTTAAGTTCAATCCCCTCTGCAGTTATGGCGCTTGCTGCGGATACAAAAGACCCTTCGAGTCTCATGATGACCGAAGAAAACCAAAAGCCTGAAGAACAGGCAAATGCACCGGAAGGTGCTGCGGCTGATCAGCCGCAGGAGGCCCAAGACGCCACACCGGCGAACGAAGAAGCCCCTGAATCTGAAACGAAATCTGAGGAAACCCCCGCTGAGGAGGCTCCTGCTGTTGAGGAAGCGCCCGCTGAGGAGGCTCCTGCTGCTGAGGAAGCGCCCGCTGAGGAGGCTCCTGCTGCTGAGGAAGCGCCTGCTGAGGAGGCTCCTGCTGCTGAGGAAGCGCCCGCTGAGGAGGCTCCTGCTGCTGAGGAAGCGCCCGCTGAGGAGGCTCCTGCTGCTGAGGAAGCGCCCGCTGAGGAGGCTCCTGCTGCTGAGG
>Ga0115567_10004499_pt1 | contig 13587 bp, 10 predicted proteins | sample COGITO_mtgs_1204_2_FD_88679 | JGI IMG/M metagenome (GOLD analysis project Ga0115567, IMG submission 88679) | Pelagic marine microbial communities from North Sea - COGITO_mtgs_120412 | ecosystem: Environmental > Aquatic > Marine > Epipelagic | place: Germany:Helgoland, sampling site Kabeltonne...
GCGGTGATCGCAGATACAGGTGGAACAACCTACGATGTCAGCCTGGTCCGCCGCGGACGTATTCCTTGGACACGGGAAACATGGATTGGCCAGCCCTATCGGGGCCACATGACGGGCTTTCCCTCCGTCGATGTGAAGTCCATCGGTGCCGGTGGTGGCTCCATCGCCTGGGTCGATGATGGCGGTATGCTCCATGTCGGCCCGCAAAGCGCTGGTGCTGTGCCCGGACCTGCTTGTTATGGACAGGGGGGCGACAAGCCAACCGTGACCGATGCGTCGCTGGTGCTCGGCTATCTGGATCCGGAGTTCTTTCTTGGTGGCAACATGTCGTTGGATCTCGATGCCTCACGGGATGCGATCATCCGCGAGGTCGCCACGCCCATGAACCTCAGTCTTGAAGATGCCGCAGCTGCTGTCATTTCGATTGCGACCGAGAACATGGTTCAGGCGATTGTCGACATCACGGTCAATCAGGGGATCGACCCCCGCGATGCCATCCTGATCGGCGGAGGCGGTGCTGCTGGTATAAATTCAACAGCGATTGGCAGGCGCCTTGGCAGCGAACGGGTCATCATTCCCGAGGTCGGGGCCGCTTTGAGCGCGGCGGGTGCCATGATGTCCGACCTGCATGCCCAGTACACGCGAACATTCTTTGCGACTTCTGAGGGGTTCGATGCAGACGGTGTGAACGGAATTCTCGATGTACTGGAGGCGAGCTGCAATAGCTTCATCGACGGGCCTGGACAGGGGTCGATCGATCAGACAATCGAATTCTTTGCCGAAGCACGCTACCCGGAACAGGTTTGGGAAATCGAAGTGCCTCTGGCGTCACGTCGCTTTGAAAGTGATGCTGATGTTCAGGCGCTGGTGCAGGAATTCCACAAGGTTCACGAGGACATCTTTGCGATCAACGATCCCAACTCTGGGGTTGAAGTCGTGGGCTGGACGGCATCGGTCAAATGTCGATTGCGTGAGGGCGAAAGCGGCTCTCTGGCCGCCCGGGACCTCAAGACATCGGTCGATGGGACACGGAAAGTCTATTTCTCGGGCCATGGCCATGTTGATGCGACGGTGCGTCGTTTTGAGGCCATGAAGCAGGGAGAGGTTCTCGCCGGTCCGGCGATTATTGAATCACCATTTACGACGGTTGTTGTGGATCCGGGGGCGACGGCAGAACGGCGCGCGTCGGGCAGTGTTTCGATTGTACCGGGAAAGACTGCGGCCTGAGCCGCGGACAGAGAGGATAGTCATCATGGCAAAGACCAAAATCGACGGCGTTCAACTTGCTCTTCTCTCCAACCGGCTCGAAGGTATCTCGAGCAAGATGGGCAACACCCTGATGCGTACGGGGCGTTCGGGTGTTTTGAACATTGCGCGGGATTTCTCCTGCTGCATTCTGACCGGCGATGACAAGCTGGTAGCTGTTGCTGAAGCCTTGCCGATCCACGTGTTGTCAGGGCCCGATATCATGGCGAAGACCATGAAGGAGTATCATCCTGATCTGAAACGGGGAGACGCGTTCCTGCATAACTCGCCCTATCACGGATGTTCCCACGCGGCGGACCACACCATTCTGATTCCGGTTATCGATGATGACGGCGTCCATCGCTACACTGTCGCGGCGAAAGCCCATCAGGCTGATATCGGAAACTCCATTCCGACGACCTATCACGGCACCGCACGGGATGTTTATGAAGAAGGTGCGCTGATCTTCCCGGCTGTGAAGGTTCAGGAAAACTACGAATACAACATGGATATTGTTCGGATGTGTCAGATGCGCATCCGTGTGCCGGAACAGTGGTGGGGTGACTTCCTCGCGATGATGGGCGCCGCCCGGATTGGTGAGCGTGAAATTCTGGCGCTGGGCAAAGAGGTTGGCTGGGACAGGTTGGAAAACTTCAACGAGCAATGGTTCGACTATTCGGCAGAACGCATGGTTGGTGCGATCAAGCAACTGCCCGCCGGGACCGCGACCCGCACCTCAACCCATGATGCGATTCCCGGTACGCCTGAGGATGGCATTACGATCAAGAGCATTGTCACCATCGATCCTGATGCGGGGAAGGTCACGGTTGATTTGCGCGACAATATTGATGCGCAGCCTTGTGGCCTCAATCTCTCGGAAGCTTGCGCGCGTACCTCTGCGATGGTGGGTGTGTTCAATTCGATTGATCATTCGGTCCCCAAAAATGCCGGATCATTTGGACGGATCGAGGTCTTGCTGCGCGAGGGATCGGTGTGCGGCATCCCCAAGCATCCCACGAGCTGTTCGGTGGCCACCACGAATGTTGCCGACAGGGTTTCAAACCCAACTCAGGCTGCGATGGCTGAAATCGCCGACGGGTTTGGCCTGGCAGAATGTGGCGCGATCATTCCGCCTTCGACCGGTGTGGTTTCGGGGATCAATCCCGATACCGGAGAGCCGTTCGTGAACCAGGTGTTTCTTGGTTTGTCGGGTGGGGCGGGTGCGCCAGATGCCGATGCCTGGCAGACGATCTGTCATGTGGGCAATGGCGGACTTTGTTATCAGGATTCGATCGAGCTTGATGAGCTGCGTCAGCCGCTATTCGTAAAGGCACGCGGGTTTTCGACTGACACAGAAGGTGCGGGACGCTTTTGCGGTTCCCGGGCTGTCTATACGGAATTCGGTCCGCGCGTCGGGAATCTCGATGTGGCCTATGTGAGTGATGGTGGCATCAACGGACCCAAAGGTGTGCGCGGCGGATTGGGCGGCGCATGCGCGGACCAGTTCCGAATTACCCGCAACGGGGACCGGGAAGAGCTGGCCAATTGTGATGTCGTCAATCTGGTTGCCGGGGAATTGATCGGGTCTCAATCCTGTGGCGGTGGGGGGTACGGAAACCCCATGGACCGTGAGCCGGAGATGGTCGCCCATGATGTGCGCGAAGATTATGTGAGTGTTGAACGTGCCGCATCAGTTTACGGCGTTGTGGTGGATGACATGGGTAACCTCGATGTCGCGGCGACCGAAAAAATGCGAGCAGGCTTGTAGTCCTGATGGGAAATGGAATGACAGCAAAGAACCAGGAGGCGCTTGATGGCGTACAGCTCGCGCTGTTGTCCAATCGTCTCGATGGCATCGTTCGAAAGATGGCCAATACGCTATTACGGACGGGGCGATCAGGCGTACTGAACACGGCACGGGATTTTTCATGCTGCCTTGTCACCGCCGATCATCAACTTCTGACCGCGACGGAAAGCCTGCCGATCCATGTGCTCTCGGGGCCGGATATCATGGCGCGCTCGATGGCGGATTTTCATCCCGACTTTCAGGCTGGAGACGCATATCTCCACAATTCGCCTTATCACGGCTGTTCGCATCCAGCGGATCACACGATCCTTGTTCCGGTGATGGACAGCGATGGCCGACATCGCTTTACGGTCGAGGCCAAAGCCCATCAGGCCGATATCGGAAACTCGATACCCACCACCTATCACGCACGCGCACGAGACGTTTACGAGGAAGGCGCGCTGATTTTCCCCGCCGTAAAGGTGCAAAAGGACTACGCCAATATCGAAGATATTGTTCGCATGTGCCAGCTGCGTATTCGTGTGCCGGATCAGTGGTGGGGTGACTATCTGGCGATGGTCGGTGCCGCGCGCATTGGTGAACGCGAACTTGTTGCGCTGGGTGAGGATGTCGGCTGGGACCGCCTGGAAACCTTTGCCACCCAGTTCTTCGATTATTCTGAAGCGCGTATGGAAACCGCAATCCGGGCTTTGCCGTCGGGCGAAGCAGAGCATTCCAGTACCCATGACCCGATCCCCGGAACACCCGAAGAGGGCGTGAAGATCAACGTCACGGTGAAGGTGGATTCCGAGGCTGCAATTGTTGATGTCGATCTGCGGGATAATCCTGATGCGATGCCTTGCGGCCTGAACCTTTCTGAAGCTTGTGCGCGGACCGCTGCGATGGTGGGTGTTTTCAATTCCATCGAGCACACGGTGCCCAAGAATGCCGGGTCCTTCCGTCGTATTCACGTCCAGTTGCGCGAGAATTGCGTCGTGGGAATACCAAAGCATCCGACAAGCTGCTCGGCTGCCACGACCAATGTTGCTGATCGCGTGTCGAATTCGGTGCAGGCCTCAATGGCCAAGATTTCCGAGGATATCGGTCTGGCCGAATGTGGTGCCTCCAGCCCGCCGGCCGCTGCGGTTGTCTCTGGCGTCAATCCGGAAACCGGGAAGCCCTATATCAATCAGGTCTTTCTGGGCCGGACCTGCGGTGCTGCGAGTGCGCACGGGGATGCCTGGTGGACAGTGGGCCATGTCGGCAATGCCGGGATGTGTTTTCTGGATTCTGTGGAACTGGATGAGCTGCGTTTGCCGATCTATGTGCATGCGCGGGGTTTTGTCCCCGATACGGAGGGTGCGGGTCGCAATTGCGGCGCTCCACAGGCGTTTGCGCAGTTTGGTCCACGTGTCGGTGCCATGTCCCTGATTTACAATTCGGATGGCTCGATCAACGGTCCCAAAGGTGTTCGTGGTGGTCTGGACGCGGCCAATGCCGGACAGCATAAAATTACCGCGAACGGAGATCAGGAAGAGGTGCCACGGGTGGGCCAGGTCATTCTTGAAGCCGGTGAAATGATCGAATCCCGCTCCTGCGGTGGTGGTGGGTTCGGTGTGCCTTCCGAACGGGATCCCGGCGCGGTCCAATTGCACGTGGCCGAAGGGTTTCTGTCTGCTGAGAGAGCCCGGGATGTTTATGGCGTGGTTGTAAACCCTGACGGCTCGCTCGCTGTCGATGAAACCACGCATTTGCGCGCGGGAGCGGAGTAGCGCATGGCTGAAATTCCAGTATCTGGCACCTGTGATCCGAAGTTCGCTGCCGTTGAAGCTGCGTTCCGGAGAAACATGCAAGACGGCGATCCTGTCTGCGGCGATGAGCTTGGCGCTTGTGTGTCGGTGGTCGTGGAGGGTGAGGCCGTTGTTGATCTGTGGGGTGGCTATCGTGATGCAGCGCGGACGCAGCCCTGGCTCCCGGATACGACCACCTGCATGATGTCCGTCACCAAAGCCTGTTCAGCTGTTGCATTGCTGACGCTGATCGAACGCGGAACCGTCGCGATGGAAGAGAAGGTCAGTCATTACTGGCCAGAGTTTTCGGGAGGCGGCAAGGAAGATATGACCGTGCGGACCCTGATCTCCCACCAGTCCGGTGTGATCTATGCCGATGCGGCCCCGGCAGGATCGCTCTGGGACGGACGATCGGTAGAGAAGGCCCTGGAAGCCGCGACGCCAGAATGGCCACCGGGCATGGTTGGCGCCTATCACTCCTTTACCTATGGGCCTTTGCTGAACGGCCTTATCCGACATGCTGACGGTCGTGATGTTGGCACCGTATGGCGCGAGGATGTTGCGATTCCCTTCGGGATCGATTTCCAGATTGGTTTGAATGCAGAAGAGGCAGGACGGCGGGCTGAATTTGTGGAGACGCCGGGGACACCATCGCGCGATGGGATCAAGGGAGATGCAGAATCGCCTTTGTTGCGCGCCTGGAACCCGATGCCGAAGACCGAAGATTTCAATTCGAGTGACTGGGTTCACAATCAGTTCGCATCGGCCAGTGGGCACGGGAATGCACGGGCGATCGCACGGCTCTATGGCGGCCTGTCGAATGGCGGCGTCATCGACGGCCAGCGGTTGTTGTCTGAAGAGCTGATTGCAGATGCGATCCGCGAGCATTGGGACGATCTCGACCGCATGACCAACCGGCCATTCCGGTTTGGGTGTGGATTCATGTTGTCTTGCCCACCATTTCCGTTCGGGGGGCATCGTGACAATTTCGGCCATACCGGAATTGGCGGGGCCATCGGATTCGGTGATCCGCACCGCCATCTGGCCTTTAGTTATTGTGGCAATCGGATGACGCCGATTGCTGATACCGGGCCATTCGCTGGTCCCATGATAGAGGCGGTCTACGCAGCGTTATAGGGAGAAGTATTTCATGCGTTTTGAAAACAAGGTTGCACTGGTCACAGGTGGGTCTTCGGGAATCGGAGCCGAGATTTGTGTGCGGTTCGCCGAAGAAGGTGCGCGGGTTGCCGTGGTTGCCAGTTCGTCTCTGGAAAAGGCGCAAGCCACGGTCGACCGGTGTGGTGAGAACGCCAGACCATTTGCGTGCGATGTCAGCGATGTCGGTCAGATTTCGAAACTCGTTGCCGATGTGAAAGACGAGTTTGGCCAGATCGATATTCTCGTGAATGCCGCGGGCGTGTTCTACCCGACACGGATCGGTGAGACCGACGAAGCCATGTATGACGGCATGGCGGATGCCAATCTGAAAGGCTGCTTCTTCATGTGCGATACGGTTGCGCCGCACATGATTGAGGCCGGGGGCGGTAAGATCGTCAATCTTGGTTCGGCTGCCGGCGTCGCCGGGCGCAGCAACTATATTGTCTATTCGGCGGTGAAAGCTGCTGTGATCAACATGACCCGATCTTTGGCGGCCGCACTCGCCCCCCACGACATCAATGTGAATTGTCTGGCACCGGGAAACACGGCCACGGCCATGAACGAGAATGTAAGAACCGAACCCGAATACGCGGAGATTTACGAAACCATCAAACAAAAGACGCTCAGCAACCGGCCATTCGCAGATCCTCGCGAAATGGCGGGCGCTGTACTGTTTTTGTGTTCGCAGGATGCGAGCGCGGCGCATGGCACGCTGCTGCTCATGGATGAGGGCCTTTCGGCTGGCTACTAGACACCAAAAAGACACACCAAGGAGAGCCAGATATGGAATTGAGAAATAAGGTGGCGCTGATCACCGGCGGATCACAGGGTATTGGCGAAGAGATCGCCCGCACGTTTGCAGCAGAGGGTGCGACCTGCGCGGTGATCGCAAGTTCGAATATTCGCAAGGCCAACAAAGTGGCCAAGGACATCAAGCGGAAGTCCAGGGGCTATACCTGTGATGTCAGCAAGCCGGCCGAAGTCAACAAGATGGTCGATAAGGTCATCAAGGACTTCAAGAAAATCGACATTCTGGTGAACGCTGCGGGTGTGTTCTATCCGACCCCTGCCGGGGAGACCAAATCCACTGACATGAACCGCATGGTGGATATCAATCTCAAGGGAAACTGGAACGTCACCAACGCCGTTGTTCCCCACATGAAGAGCCGCAAGCGGGGCAATATCATCAATATTGCTTCGGTCGCGGGTGTCCGCGCACTTCCGGCCTATGCCATGTATTGCGCCACCAAGGCGGGCATCGTGATGATGACCAGAGCGCTGGCAACGGAAGTCTCGCGCGATGGCATTCATGTGAATTCGATTTCGCCGGGCAATACGGAATCCCCGATGAATGAGGATATCCGGACCGATCCGGAACTCAAGCCGGTGCTCGACTTCATGGAGATGCTGACACCGTCGGGCCGGACCTATTCCCAGCCGAGTGATATTGCCAACACCGCGTTGTTCCTGGCATCGCCGAAAACCGGCGGAGCCATCTATGGCGCGAACTTTGTCATCGATGAAGGGTTTGCCGCTGGCCTGTTTGTGGCCAGTTAGGTGTTCCTGATTGCCCCTGTTCCGATCTGTGGGTGTTAGGCAGAGACGATGACGAATGTATCTCAAGCGCTGAATATCGAGGATCTGCGGAAGATGGCCGGCCGGCGCCTGCCATCTTTCCTCTTTGACTATGCGGAATACGGGCACGCCGATGGCGCTGGTGTGGCGCGGAATGTGTCCGCCTTTGATAAGTACCAGATGGTGTCACGGGCGCTGGTCAAATGCGTGCCACCGGAAACCGGGCGGACGATCTTTGGCAAACGATACGCTATGCCTTTCGGGGTTTCTGCGGTCGGTGGTATCGGCGTGTTTCGCCCCGGCGCGGAACGTTTCCTCGCTGAGGTGGCGCGTGATTTCAACATTCCCTTTATGCTCTCGGGGGTCTCCGTTGAATCCATTGAAACGGTGGCGCGTATCGCACCGGACAATGTCTGGTTCCAGCTTTATGCATCGAGGGACGTTGCTCTTACCGAGCGTATCATCCGCCGCGCCGGGGATGCTGGTGTGGACGTTCTTGTGGTGTCGGTGGACTACCCCATCCAGAACCAGAGCGAGGTGCCGCCGCGCAGCGGTGTCACGCCTGTTGGCGGCATAAACTGGCAGAAACTCCCCGCGATTTTTTCCGATCTCGCGACCCATCCGCGCTGGTTTGCTGATTTCCTGATGAGCGGTGGCATGCCGAAGATGCAAAGCTGGAGCCCCTATGCGCCGCCCGGGAGTTCTGCGAAGGACGTCGCGAAATTCTATGCGAGCGTTTGGCCGCCAAACCTCGTATGGAACGACATCGAACGGATTCGATCCGTCTGGCCCGGAAAGCTGGTCATCAAGGGGCTGATGGACCCCGCAGATGTGGCGAAAGCCTATGACGTAGGGGCCGATGCTGTGTCCCTGTCGAATCATGGGGGCAACAAGCTGAACATCATGCCGGCGACCATCGACTGCCTGCAGGCGGCCCGTCATGCGGTGCCGGAGGGCGGCACGCTCTTTCTCGATGGCGGTATTCGCCGTGGCTCGGACATTATGAAGGCGCTCGCGCTCGGGGCGGATTTCTGTTTTCTCGGTCGTGCGTTCCTCTATGGCGTTTCGGCCGGGGGCAGAAACGGCGCGGAACGGGCCATGGAAATTCTCAGCAACGAGCTGTCCTACACGATGGCGATGCTCGGCTGTCCCGAAGTTGATGATGTCACACCCGATAGGCTGTTCTCATCCGGCGCCTGATGGTGCCCGCCCTTGGTCACGCCCTAGAACGTGTTTCGGATCACAATATAAAGACCGAGGAGGAGCAGAGAGAGCAGCAACAGCTGCCGGAACTGCGCTTCAGGAATGCGCTTGCGCACTTTTTCACCGAGGTAATAGCCCGACAGTGCCGGGATCGCCGAGACGAGGGAGGAAAAGGCGAGCTGCGTGTCGAGCAGTCCCTTTTGCTGAAACGAGAATGCGATCGCAAAGGATGCGGTCAGGAATAGCAGGCCCATCGCCTGTACCAGTTCGTCACGCGCCAGCCCCATCGCCTGCAGGTAAGGCACGCCCGGGATCACATCCGATCCTGTCATTCCCGCTGCGAGCCCGTTCAGCCCGCCGATCAAAGGTGACATCCAGCCCTCGTGACGCCCGGGAGAAGGGATTTTTGGGGCGAAGAGAGCATAGGTTGCGTAGGTGCCCAGCAGGATACCGAGCCCAATTGTCAGAAGTTGCGTATCCGCGATAACGAGTATGCCGGCACCCAGCCAAACTCCCACGCAACAGGCAAGCAAGAGCGGCCAAATACGTTTGAGGGAGACCATCACTGAACCGCCGCTCAGAACCTGCCATGCATTTGCGGCAACTCCCGGAATGATTAGCAGTGCGATCGCGACAGGCAGCGGCACGACAGTGGCAAGCAAACCTAAGATGATCGCCTTCATCCCGATCCCGACGGTGCCCTTAACGAGACCGCCGAGAAAGAATGCGAAAAAGGCGAAGGCGTACTGAAATGGCGTCAGTTCAACGAGTAACAAGTTCCACGCTTTCTAAAGCTAGATTTCCCACTCGACATTGCCATCCATGCCAATGTCTTGCCCGGTAATGTGGCGGCCAGCTGGGGACGCGAGGAAGACGGCCAGATCACCGACTTCGGTGGGGTCGATCCAGCATTTCAGGGAGATAAACTCCAGAAACTCGGCTTCGCGTTCGGCGGGCGTAATACCACGCTCTTTGGCCTGGGTCGCGACGATGCCGCGCCCGCGTTCGTTGTCGATCAAACCCGGAAGAATACTGTTACAGCGGATACCGAAGGGCCCATATTCGCGCGCCACTGTGTGGGTCAGGCCCAGCACGCCCACTTTGGACGCCACATAAGGTGAACGCATCGGCAGTGCGACTTTTGCAGACGCCGTTGAAATATTCACAATGCAGCCCGAATTCTGAGCTTTCATATGCGGGGCGACGTTCTTGATGCAGTAGAATATGCCATTGAGGTTGACCCCGATGGTGCGATCCCAGTCTTCGTAGGAAACATCCTCAAGCGCCGCACGCGGGCCGCCAATCCCGGCATTGTTGACCAGAACATCGATGCCGCCCATGGCAGAGACCGCTTCAGCCACAAGGTTTTCGACGTCCGTCGGTTTTCCCACATCGGCAAGCGTGCCGGACACGCAATCGCTGCCTGCAATGACCTCTTCGAGAAGTTCGGGCACGACATCGCACGTGTGAACAAGAGCGCCGGAAGCGACAAAACGATCAACAATTGCGCGTCCGATTCCCGATCCGCCAGCTGTGACGATGACCCGTTGTTGCATCCCATTATGTGACATGAAAAAATTCCCGCAAGTAACTGAATTATATTATAAAACTATAACAATATTACGAATTATTTGAAAGCGTTCTCCAGCGTTTTGTGATCCCTGCCAGTTCCTCGCGAAGCAGGTTGACCAATCGGTCTGCAGCACCGGTCAGCGGTTGGCGCATCTGGCGGATGAGGTAGTAGTCGAGATCAGCGCGCGGGCGCACAATCGGATTGATGATCAACGTTCCTGATTCCACCGTATCGATTACGGATGCCACCGCTGTGAGCGTGGACCAACCTGAATGTCGGACATATTCCAGGGTCGTATTCAGTCCGTCGGATTCAATGCTGGATTCAATGACCAGTTCGGCCCGGGCAATATGTGTGTCGATCAACTGACGAATGGCGTGGCGCCGGGTCGGAAGAACCATCCGCAGGGGTGAGAGATCTTTCAGTCGAACGCGGTCGAAAGGTTTGAAACCTGAGCTTGGACCGGAGACAAGCGCCATTTCGTGCTCGGCAAGGAGTGTCGCCTCGATCCCCTCATGACTGACAGCACTCGTTACAACGGCGAAATCCAGTTCTCCGGCCGCGACCCTTTCAGTCAGGGTGCCGCCATAGGCTTCGTCGAGTGTCAGCTCTACATTCGGGTGCGCCTCGGTGAACCGTGACAGCGCAGCGGGCAGGGCGCTTCGTGATACTGACGGTACGGTGCCGATGGTAATGGAGCCCGTAATATCGCCGGAGAGTTCACGGACAGCGATGCGCGTATCCGCGACTGCGCTGAGAATTGCCAGCCCGCGGGAGTAAAGGCGTTTTCCGGCGACAGTTGGTGTTACACCGCGCCGGCTGCGGGTAAACAGCGCGACCCCGAATTCTTCTTCCAGATTCCGAATCTGCACGGAAAGCGCGGGCTGTGTGCAGTTTTCACGTCGGGCCGCACTTGAAAAACTGCCTTCTTCGTAGACGGCGACGAACTGCTCTAGCTGGCGGATATCCATACTGGTTTATAAGGTAAAACTATTGCTATTGGCAGAACCTATAAATTAGGCAGCGACATCGGCTGATTTTGCGACGACTTTGGCCCAGGCATCTGAGGTTTTGTGCAGGGCGGCTTCCAATCGAATCACGAGTTCACGAGCCGCGGGTGATAGTGGCCTTTGTGTTTGGTGCACGAGGAAATATTCCAGCGTGGTCTGCAGGTCTTCCAGGGGATTGACGATATATTCCCCCTTGTGAAGATCTCTGACGATCGTGGTGACCGGAAAAATGCCTGAGAAATCCGAATTTCGGATGAATTCAAGTGTCCCGAACAGACCGTCAATCTCGATCACCCGCTCGATCTTGATATTGCCAACCTTGATATAGCGCTCGACCATGGTGCGCAGGCTGTGCTGGCGTGAGGGCATAACAAGTTTGATCGGCGGCAACTCCGAGAGGCTGACAGGTTCGAGATGTCGGCGTCCTGTGTCCCGGCCCGAGATCATGGCGAGCGGCTCTGATGAGAGGACCCGCATTTCCAGACCGTCATGCCGCGGTGGCTCGGTCACCACGGCAAAGTCGAGTTCTCCCGACATCACCCAGTCTGTCAGGGTTCCGCTGAAGGCTTCGACGACCCGAATATCCACATTGGGCAGGTCTTCTGCGAAGGGGGGCAACAGCTCGGCAAGTGCGCCTTTGGTGATCGTCGGAATCAGGCCAACGTCGAGCGCACCTGAAACGCCCGTCGCAAATTCACGCATGTTCTGTGCGGCACTTTCGACATTACCCAGAATGCGGCGGCAATCTTCATAAAATCGCTCGCCGGCTGCCGTCGGGCGTACCCCGCGTGCATGGCGCTCAAACAGTGCAACGCCGACCGATTCCTCAAGGTTTTTAACCTGCAAGCTCAGGCTGGGCTGGGCGACCCGCAGGCGATCGGCCGCGCTGTTGATGCTGCCGCCCTCATAGACCGCCACAAAGGTGCGAATTTGCTTGAGATCCATGCCGAAAAACCCTGAAAGAGTGCGGTTCTATGTATACGAAATCACTATATCTCGCATTGTAACTTAGTATTTGTTGGTATGGCTAGCGCTGCCCTATTGTTTCTCGCAACAGGAAACGCCCTTTGAAAAGGAGCCAGAAATGGCCAAACCCAAAGTCATATTGCAGCTTTATCCGATGTTCCCCGCTGACGGTGAGGAAGACCGTAAGGCCAAGCGTCCGCTCGGCAACGACAGCGACATGTATCACAAGATCGTCCACGAATGGACGGACATCGTGAAAGCGGCCGATGAGATGGGCGTTTGGGGCATTGGCACGATCGAGCATCACTTCCATTCCGAAGGCTACGAAGTCGGACCGAACCCGGGCATCCTGAATGCGTATTGGGCCAGCCATGTGAAGAACGCGCATGTGGGCGCGATGGGCTATGTGGCCGCAACTCAGGATCCGCTGCGCGTGGCTGAAGAGACAGCCATCATCGACCATCTGACCAAGGGCAAATTCTTCGTCGGATTTGCGCGTGGTTATCAGTCTCGCTGGGCCAATGTGATGGGGCAGTACACCGAGTCACCGGCAACAGTGTCGGACGGCAGTGCTGCGGATGATCGCAACCGGGAAATCTTTGAAGAGCGTGTCGGCATGGTGATTGATGCCTGGACGCAGGAAAGCGTTCGGGTGAAAGGTGAGTTCTACGAAGCTCCCTATCCCTATGAGACAGGCGTTGAAGGCTATCCCGCCTGGGAAATTGCGCGCGATGCAGGCGCTGAAGGTGAGATTGGCCCCGATGGCAGCGTACAGCGCGTCTGCGTGGTGCCCAAACCTTATCAGAAGCCACATCCGCCGATCTTCGTGGCGGCTTCCAAGAGCCAGGCCTCGATCGATTTTTGCGCACGTAACGGGTTTATCCCAACTTACTTCATGCCGACCAAGGGTGTGGTGGAGCTCTCGCAGTACTACAACAGAGTGGCCAACGAGAACGGCTACAATGTGCAACTGGGGCAGAACCAGAACATCGTGCGCTGGCCGCACTTTGCTGCTGACGCTGCGGGTTATGACAAGAAGCTGCGTGAGTATGACCTGGACATCTACAAGAACTTCTACGGTCCGTTCTTCCCGCAGTTCCCGCAGGGCACGGAAGATGAACTCCTGCAGGGTATGAAGGACTCCGGTATTTTCATCGGCGGTACTGTCGATGAATGCATCGCGGAGTGGAAGGGCATCTATGAGCAGGTTCCGTGTGAATACATCACGCTGATCTGGCATTGGGCTCAGCAGCCTAAGGACGACATGCTTGAAGAGCTTCA
>Ga0115567_10004503_pt1 | contig 13584 bp, 14 predicted proteins | sample COGITO_mtgs_1204_2_FD_88679 | JGI IMG/M metagenome (GOLD analysis project Ga0115567, IMG submission 88679) | Pelagic marine microbial communities from North Sea - COGITO_mtgs_120412 | ecosystem: Environmental > Aquatic > Marine > Epipelagic | place: Germany:Helgoland, sampling site Kabeltonne...
AACACTCAGCACCCCACATACACCCGCCTGGTATCACGCGCGGCAGGGCGCCCGGGGGGGGGGAGGGCAAGACCATTTTGAAGATGTTGTCGAGGTGCGTCTCCAGCGCCCCCGCGCCCTCGTCCGCCGCGCCTGCGGTGCGCGGCGGCCCGCCGCGACGCTTGCCTGGAGCAGGCGGGCCCTCTTCATCGGCTGCGCCCACATACGGCAGTGCACGATTGATGCCCGTGAGGATGGCGGTGAGGGTCTTGGAGTCGAAACTCTTGGCAGCCACCGCGGCCTGGAACAGGGCAAGGTACGACGACAGCATGGAGCGCGCCAGCGCCTTGTCCCGATGCGACAGCATTACCTGAGCCAGGAACGCTGTGGCATAGTGCTTGGCTTTGTCCGACACATTGGGGCGGAACATAATGCGCTGCACTTCCGCCGCCACAACACCCTTCATGGCGGGATGCTCCTGCAGGAGGCGGTTGAGGAGGTGCATCGCCGACGACGCCACCTTCTTGTCGGGGTCGCCGAGCTTGTTCACGAGCATGAAGAGCATGGCGGCCTCCTGCTCTGGCACTGTTCGGAGGAGGTCGAACGCCATGCGGATCGCCTTTGACCGCACATGCACGAGCGGGTCGTGTGTCGCGCTCTCTAGCGCGGCGACAAATGCCGCGAAGCGACGCTTGAGCGCGTCCTCGAAGAACCAGAGCACGCGCGAGCGCTCGGGTGCGGCGGCCCCGCCGTGGGCGGCGGTCAGATCGTGGAAGTAGCGAAGCTTGCGCGGCGGGAGAAGCGCGTTGACAAACAGGTCCTTGAGCGTCTCGAGTGCAAGCACTTGCTCGCGTTTGCCCTTCCGCTCCGCCATCTTCACCAGCGCGTCCAGCACACGCAGGCGGTGCATCGGTGCTTCTTGCACCATGAGCATCATCGAGGCCATCTTGTCCGTCAGCGTTCCAGATGACACTACCTTCTTCAGGAATTCGGCGTTGCTTCCACCGCGCCCGCCCGACTTCTGGTCCGCCAGCGCAACGTCTTGTTCCAGTCGCTTTGATGCCTCCGCGCGCAGGCTCTCTGCGTCACCTCCCTCTGCGGCTGACCCACCACCACCCTTCTTCTTGCGCTTCCGGCTCTCTTCTGCCCCCCCTTCCCCGCCCGTTGCCTCAAACCTGCCCCACGTTGCTCAGCTGCGCGCGCCGCGGGGCGGGGTTTTGATCTGGGTTTCGGATGCACGCTCACCATCTGCCGTCGATTCCACCGCCAGGCAGGCCGAGAGGCTTCAGACCGACAGGTATCTCTACTTTTTGTGCCGCTCTCCCAAGCCTAAACTCATCCCTGCTGTCGCGCCCCCCGAGAGCGCTCCCGCCACGCCCGGCGCCCCGCCCGCCACCGCGGAACCCGCCCCTTCCACGATCGGTGCCGCCTCCACGACCACCGCCATGCATCCTGCCATCGTATCCTCCTCTTTCGCCTGAGCTGCCCCCTCGACCGCTGCCGCGAAAGCCATCCCTGCCGCGATGGCTGCTGTTTCCGCGCCCTCCTCCACGGGATCCACCCCTCCCGCGACCGCCTCCTGGCGACTGAGACGCTCCCATACCGGTCGGCGGTCTCCCGCCGCCACCACCACCGCCGCCGCGCGGTGGACCCATCCTCTGCGCTTTGGCTTATCCTACGTCAACACTGCCATTGCGAATAGGAGGGTTAGTCCGCTGCTGGTGGCCGGGCCGGCCGGCCAGCTTGGTGAGGCTGAAGTGGACTGCGTGATCATGGACCAGGTCAGCGAGTGTCACTTGTCCGCGAGGTCTGAACGATGAGAGGCACAATTCGTCGAAGGGATCGGATCTCGTTAAGCAGAAACGGAACGCGAACAGCGGCGGGGAAGCGGGATCCACCTGCCTGCTTGCTCCGGTTTTCACGTGCGTTTTGGGCGAGAAGATCAACTTTTCTCGCGAGAAGAAAAGTGATACCATCGCGTCCGGGGCTGCTATGAAAACAGTTTTAGCGGAAGCTGAAACGAACGCTGGCGATGGTGCGCCTCTCCCAGCTCTCGCTCACAAGTGCTGCCGGCTTGCACCCTGCCACACTTTTTTCGTGCTGGTTCTAGTCCTCGCAGCAAAGTGCGTGGTAGGATCCTGTATGATCGCTGGTTCGGCCTATCTGTAGCCGCTTGGTGGTCAGGGACGCAGCAATGAGTCCTTGTGCGGAGTGATCCGAGGCTCTGTGAAAGAGCCGGCTGGTGAACTGAGAGCACGCATGCTTTGGGGGGAAAATTATCGACAATGCTGCTTGCAAGATGTGGTTCAGTAATCCCTGAGGCACAGTGCTGCGCTTGGTGGAAAGTTCCCCTGGTGGTTCGCCTCTGGGGAGTAGGGACCGCAACTCGGGGAACTTCTTGCGGATCCCAGGTACATTCTGATGACGGGCTACTGAATCTGGCGGCTTCTTGCAGACGACGTGTGCAAAGGCAATCGAGGCTTTCGAGGAGAAGACGGGCGACGATGCTGCGACTTCGACGAAAGTGATGCTCTGCGGACAGATTCCGCCGATTGAGAAAATGGACGGGGCGCTGTCGAAGCTGCAGGCGTGCGAGCATTTGGCCATATCCTCCAATGTTATCGAACGTATCACTGGGATCAAAGCGCTCACCAATCTGAAGGTTTTCGTCCCTGGCCGCAGGCGGAGTAGGGTCAGCGCTACCTGGGAGGGCTGACGCGCGGAGCGAGACAGGTATTGTCGATCTCGCGGAACCAGGTCAAGAAGTTGGACGGTATCGAGGACGTGGCAGCCACGCTGGAGCAGGTTCCCCACGAGTGCCCGGGGCATGAATGCCCTGCCCCCTTTACAGCCTCAATCGAGGCTGCGGGAGGTGACTGACGCCACCGCCCCTCGCCGCAGCTGTGGATCTCGTACAACCTGCTCGACAAGCTTCTGCGCGTCGAGTCGCTCACCAACCTGCAGGTGCTCTACATTTCCAACAACAAGATCAACAACTGGACCGAGGTGATGCGGCTCACCAACTGTCCCAAGCTGGAGGAGGTCCTCCTCGAGGCGAACCCGCTCTTCGAGCAATACCAGGCTCGCGGGGACTATCGCATGCAGGTCCTCGGCCGCCTGCAGACCATCAAGAAGCTTGACGGGGTGCCGTGCAACGAAGAGGAGCACCGACAGGCCAAGGATTTCATGATCGCGCAGCAGATGCTGCAGCGCTTCGGGTCGATTGAGCAGATTTTCAAGAAGATCGACGTTGACGGCGACGGGTCGCTCTCAAAGAAGGAGATGGATACAGCGCTGCGCAACCTCGGCTTTCCGTACGATGACGACGAGCTCGAGGCTTTCTTCAATTCGGTCGACGCGAACCACAACGGGCGGATCGAGTACGCGGAGCTCGAGAAGAAGTTCGACATCGTCTCCACCGCGTCGGATACTCGCGGCTGACGCCGCCCCAAGTGTGGCCTGTCCACAGCCCACGGTGCCAGGCTCGGGCGAGAGAGAGAGAGAGAGAGCGAGAGACAGTGAGTAAAGTGAGTCCATGTATGTGCGAGTTTACTGCGCGCGCAGACTTCTTGCAGAAATGGTTCCCTCGCGCGCATGCGGGGCACTGGGCGCTGGGCGACAGGCACCGAGGGCGCTGGGCCTCGGGTGCCGGGGGGCGTCAGGCGTGGGGGCAGAAAAGCGGCAAGCCAAGGAGCGGAAGAAGCTCATCGACAGAGGGCACGATGGCGACCGCAGCGCCAGCAAGGTCCGCGCGGGTGCCGACTCCCGAGAGCACGCCGACCCCGCGGAGGCCCGCTGCGCGCGCCATGGCCAGGTCGGCGGACGTGTCGCCAACGACGATGCCATCAGCTGGCGAGCATCCGAGAGCCCTGCACACCCGCAGAGCGGGCTCTGCTGACGGCTTTGGCGCCACGCCAGCATCGTCCCCACACACTACCGCGCCGACAAGATCCAACACCCCGAGCGCTCGGAGCCCCGCCTGCTCGGCCCACTCTCAGAATCTCGGCCCGCACCCGCGCCCGCACCCGCACCCGCACCCGCGCCCGACCGGGAGAGGTACTCTACCTCAGTCGACACACGCGCGTCGGAAGTGACGACCCCCAACTTGATGCCGGCCGCCGCCAGCGTCTCAAGCAATTGCCGCGTTGACCCACTGAGCGCAACCACCTCTGCCTCTTCCGCTTCTCGCCATGCCTTCGACAGTGCAGCAGCCGCGTCTTGCGGAGATACATTTAGTTTCTGTACAAGACAGTCCTCCACTGTCGCACGGAGGACAGGCTGGGCTGCCCATGCGAGTGGGGCCTTCTCCCCAGCCACCCTTCTACGCTCAAGGTCATACCCAAGGCTCGCGGCCACGGCTTCGCGCACTTGGCGCGCCGACAGCAAATGAGCGCTCTCGCGCAAAGCAAGAGCATCGTCCAATCGCTGCATCAAGTTTTCAGCCCAGCCACCCCACTGATCGAACGAAATTAGTGTCCCGTCCTTGTCGAGGATGACAAGCTTGGTTCCGGCGAGAAGTGGATCAGACTCTCTTGCCCTGGGCTGCGGATCTGCCCCAGAATCCGCAGAGGGCTTGTGCATTTCAAGGCGCAGCGTCGATTTTGGCAATGGCACTTGATGGTCGGCGCTGCGAAGCACCCGCAGCGCGCTGCTGCTGGCATCTCTGGCAGGGCCGCGTTGAGTGGCCGGCGGTGACACTGTCTCGAAGCCCGCCGTCTGACGCGTTCCCATGATCGACAGCACCAAGAATGTAACAAGTACACATCTAGCGGCACCATGGTGTCTCGCTGACATCGAGTTGTCGGAGGGAAGTTGCCCCTCAGCTCCCGAGGGCCCAGTCCCCCACTCTGCTTTTGTGTAGAAAAACTATGGCCGAAACATCAGGGAGGTCGCAATTGCAAACAGTTTTTGACGATCTTCGACGATCAGTTGCGGCAAGGGCGGCGACTGCGGTCGATGGACGCGTCGACAGATGGTTCCAGAGAATTTCAAGTGGTGACCATCATGATCTGGCCTAGTGCTGCCCCGTGGATTCCCAGCGAATGTCTCCGGTTTCCTATCCTTGCCTTGACTATCCCTGACCACTCGGCGCATCGCCACGCGTGCCAGGCACAAGGCACAGTAGCATTCCCTGCCGCAACGCGGACGTGTACAACCTTAACACACCTCCACATTTTCCGTGTGCAAGGTCTCGGCTGCCGCCGTGCCACTCAGCGACTCTTTCGACCTTCCGTGGGAGTCGCACGTTCTCCTCACGGCACCCCCAGTACACGCAGCGCGCCTACCGGCAGGAGCAACCCGTGCACACAGGGGGTGACCCTGTGCACGACGTGCACGTGCACGCCGGCCCCGACGTCACAGCACCGACCTACAAGTCGCCCAAGCCCTTGCTTAGTCAGCTGCACGGGCTGGTGCGGCGCAGCGGGCCACTGCGTCGCAGCAGCAGCGGCGGCGGCGGCGGCGGCGATGGCTGCGGCTGCCTGTGGACAAGCGAAAGGCAGACGAGAGAGGGCGTCACCGGCTGGACGGAGTCGGAGATGGGGTAGTCCGGGCCGAGGAAGCCCCCGACGCCGAAGATGCCCCCGACGCCGGAGACGCCGTTGTGCGCGGACCCCGAGACCCCTGGCACGTGCAGCGGCTGCCCGGTCTGCAATACCCCGGCGCTCCAAAATCAGAGTTGCGCTCTCGCACGGCATGGCATGGTCGGGCACGCGTGCGACGGCTGGTTGAGTATCTGGGCGATATCGGTGAGGACACGGACCTGTGAGTCGACGAGGGTGTCGTGGAAGGTCTGCTCCTGGATCTCGCGCTCCTGGATACGCTGCAGCGCCTTGGCGATCTCCTCAGGCGTCGGTGGCGTCACCTGCGCGTCGCTAAAGAGTCAGCGTCGCTGGTCCATTGCTCGCACAACGTCGAGTGCAGCAGTGCGGATGACGAGGGCTTGGGCGGCACCGCAGCGGGCTCCTCCTCTTCCTCCTCATCGCCTTCCTCCTCATCGCCTTCCTCCTGCGCCACGATTGGCACGTGAGAAGATTTTCCCACAAACTGCACAAGGTGACCGAAGGCACAGCGCGAACCCGCGGGCGGGGGCTTTCTGCAGATCCGCGGGGCAGCCGCGCAGGGAATCGGTGCATACCTCGTCGCCCTCCTCCTCGCCCTCCTCCTCGCCACCCTCCTCGGCATCCTCCTCGGCACCCTCCTCGGCACCCTCCTCGGCACCCTCCTCGGCACCCTCCTCGGCATCCCCCTCGGCCGCGTCCCCAGCCTCCTCCTCAGTAGCCTCGTCTTCACCCTCAAGAGCGGAGGAACGCCGAACAACGCCCTTCCCGCCGATCCGGAGCTTCTGCGAGCGGACTACGTTCCGCATCGCGCGAGCGCCCATGGCTGCGTGCTTCATCGGTGCGCGGATGTGCGACCTGCCATCGCGGATCACAGTACGAGCCTTCGGCATGCGGAGCGCCTGCATCACCATGCGGCCCTTGCCGTTCGGAACCATCTGTACGGGAACGTACTCGACCACGGGGGCGTTCTTGTTCGCCTTGCCGACTGCCGCCAGCTGCTGCTTGCCCGCGTGAACGGACTGGGCAGGCTTGTGGAAATGGTGAGCGGCCGTTTGCTCGAGGCTCACGCGGGCCCCCGCGTGCGCCTTGGCAATCGCAGCCACTCCACAGAGGGCAAGGACAGCCACTGCCGCAACGGTCAGGGCAATAGCCCGCGACCGCGTGGCCTTCTCGCCACGAGCGGCCATCAGCGGCTGCTGCTCGGGCATTGGATTGGCTTGACGAAGAGTCAGGGGCGAAAAGTCCCTCAGGTAGACTGAAAACATTTCACTTTTGACAGCGATGTCAAAAGTGAAATAGACTAATTTTAGGCAGGGCAGTGCATCCATGCCGACTGCGCGCACAAGGACTCTAAATCTCCAGCCGTCGATCTCGTCGCGGGTGTGATAGCACCCCCGAGAATTGCGCTCGCCCGCGTCGAGCCGTGCACAGTTTTGCGCGATTCATCAACAGCGTTTTTTGCAGCGTAGGGCTCTATGCGCTGGTTCGAGTGTGGCCGGTGTTCATGCACAGCCAATGCTATCCCAAATCTGCAGGGACGCGAGAGCCGTGAGCGCTTCCACCCAACAGCTAGCGGAGCGTTGCGCCCGGGCAAGCGCCACAGGGCCCTAGCTGTGGACCAGCAAACGATACAGTGCAGAGCACAGCACGTTAGTTGATGTGGCGCTGCTTGGTTTCATCCGTGCGGCGTAGTGATAACAGCCTGGAGCCCGTCGGCCGCTGGCGATGCGATGCGCATTATCGCGCTCTTGCCGCGTGGCCGTGGATGACGCGCCCGTGTACCCCGATGATTACAGGTGGTGCATCTTTCCGGCGCAACAGCACAGCAGGTTTTTTACGTCTCCATGCGTACCGCACCGTGCGGCCGCGCTGCGCTTCCCACTGCGGGGCAGTGTTGCAGCGTCCTGCGAGTAGCGCGACGCTTGTCGCCATCAGCTGACGGGTAGGATGGAACGCGTATCAGGAACTATCCGATGCAATGAGTGAGGCGCAGTACGACCATTCGGAGGCTGGGCAGGGCGACTCGCCACGGCGGCAGGCTGACGACCACGCTTCTGACGATGCTGATGAGTACTCGCCGCGCGGGGGGGGGGCAACGCCGGAAGGCCGCGCGACTCCAGGGCAACATTACGACGGCCCGGCCTCAGATTCCAGCCCAGCACGTCGCAGAGTGAGCACCCGAACAACCCAGATTGGAGTGCAGGTGGAACCGCGTCCACTGAAAGGAGCGCCTTTGTGACTCTATTGCTTGGGCAGGCGCGAGAGCGGGGGGCACCGCTGTGGCTTGGGCACCACGAGGGGCAGGATGGAGTTCGAGGCGCACGGATGCGCGAGCGGGCGCGAGAGCGGCTGGCCGGTCTGGTCATGGTGTGTCGAGACCTCGTCGTGACCAAGTGGTGTGTCGAGGCAGCAGCGGGTCGGTGGCTTGCCGCCGCAGAATTCGCGCTCCTTGCTGTCGTTGCAAAACTCGCGCTATCTTCAGCAGCTGCTGCTGACAATCGACAGCGGATTCTTGACACGTGGTTCAACGCAATGGCATCGGCCAAGCTTGCGGTCGGCCTGGCAGTACACTTTCTTGACTCCTCGGTTTCGGCGTTCATCCTCTCCTTGGTCGCGGGACTCCTCCTCGTCGCTTTTATGAACCAGGCCAATGCCAGCCTGTTCCACTTTGTGGTCGTGTTTTTCGAGCTAACGGTCCTAGTGCAGTCTGGAAACTTCGCTAATGTGGTTGCGTAGGGCCGGCCGGCCCGGCACGCTGAGGTGCGAGGCAAAATGCCGATCCTCGGCCGCGGAGCGGCAGGGATGTTGTGAGAAACCGCCTATCGCGAAAGTGAATTCTCTCCATTCCACAGGCCTCGGGCAGTGCCGTGGGCGATACCATTCCCGCACATGATCTAAATGTTTTCATTACAAAACCTACACTTGCATTGACCCTTGACCCAAGACTCCCTACTCCACACGGGGCGCGTGGCCCGAGCCAAAGATTCGATCGTCCTTGCCCGCGATCCCCCACCCCGATGGCAGCAGCTGCGACATGCTCTGAATCGCCCCACGCCGCAACCAACGTGAGTTGCGCGCTCGAGCCAGGTGGTCGGGACGACACAGTTGGGGTCAGCAGGAGTGGTAGGCGGGGAAAATACATGTTGGTAACACTTGTAGAAGTTCCGTACAAAGTCGAAGAGCAAGAGGGTATGCACGGCCTCGGTCACGACAACGTACCAGACGATTGACGACCAGATCTTCATGTAGCCGCGGAAGAATAGCGCGACGAACCAGAATGAGCATTCGAGGACGCGTGATATGAAGAGGGACACAATCCAGAGGGAAGTCATGTTGTCGACAGTGCGCGAGGCAGAGTGAAAGACAAAGAGCTGTGGGATGAGCGCGAGAGCCTCAAGATAGGTGGAAAACGCCCATAGAACGTTGATGAGCCATGAGCCGGTCACGTTCGGGTGGAGGATGAGGGCGACGAGCAAGCATGGCCCGACGAGGTAGAGTGAGTTGAAGGAGTCGTTGTCCTCCTGCACGGGGGACTCCGCCCGGTCACGCGCTCCCCTCGCACCTCGCCCTCCACAGAACCGCGACTGGAGCGTAACGGTCTCGTGACCATAGAGCGCGCACACGCGATTCTTGCCTGGCGCGGGAGGCGGGCTCGGGGCGCGCCTGATATGAAGCATGGTACTGCACGCGGATGAGGTAGACGAGGTAGGCTGTGAGCGCCTGGGCACGCGCGGGGCTGAGTGGGGACGCAACATGGGCCCGCATCTGCATCTGCTGCGCCGCAGGGGCGTCGAGACAACGGGCAAGCTGAGGGTCGGAAGCTGGGGCAAAGGTCGGACCATTGCGCCTGTCTCAATCATTGCGTAGAGGTAGTCCTGCTCGTACACCACTTTGAACATGAGACGCGTCACGAAGACCGCACCGTACAGCTGCTGGGTCTTGAGCGAGAGACCAGAGACGGACTGCGTCTTGCGCGTCACGCGCAGCACAAGCAGGGCAATGCCAAGTGTGCGAAGTAGCTCGGCAAGGAGCGAGACAAAGTAAAGAAGATCGTGTGAAAAGAGGTAGTAGGCCACCAGACCGAACGCAATCACCGCCGCCGTGTATTGTTTTGCATTTTGAGACCGTGCCAGTCGCCGCATTGTCGGCTCCAAATGCTCCTGCGCCTGACGCTGCCACGTGCATTCCCGAAACCCGAGTCAGAATTCCCAATCCGCTGCCGACCGGCAGCAAGATAGAGCTGACGCACGGTGCGTGCAAACCCGTTGCAGACAACTGGATGGGGTGGGACCAGGAGCGGGCGCAGCTTCCGCCGCCACTCGTCCATGGCGTCCATTCCTGCCTTCCTAGGTGGAACAGCAGGGAGACAGGTCACCCTTCGCTGCCAAGATGACGGAGAAAGTTGCAGACAACCTCGCAACTGCACAAAGACAGGCCGATCGAACGCTTGTCCTGATGTTCTCGCTGCTCCACTAACCGATTATTCTCACCAAGCTACCATTTCACAAATTCCAGACTACAGCCGTAACCCATCGAGGGAGAGAACCAGGCGGGGTAGCTCGTCGAGGCAGAATTCAGATCTCTCGCAGGAGAACCCCGGTTCAGGCCCGCAGCGCGCATCGGATAAGCCGCAGCCCGGAGGGTTCCCCGCGCTTCAATGTCGCGAAGCGGTCACACAGGAGCCGCCGTGGGGAGAGAACGTAGCGGCACAGCATACAAGACGGCGTGCAAGGTATGCCACAGCAACTCAGAGACACTGCTGCTTCAATAAGCCGAGAAGCTTCAAGGTGCGGGGGAAGTCAGCACCTGTGAGTCTGGTGAGTAAGAGCGCTCACAGCCAGCAGAAATCAAACTCGCTGTGGGGCTCTTGAGACTTGGCTGAAAGTTGACCGCGAAAATATAAAAGTGGCCGGAGCAGTTTGACTTCAGCTGGGGAAGCGGCGAGGGTGCGTGAGGTTGTCCTGCGGCGCTCTCGCGCTCCCTCGCTGGAGCCCTGTCGGAGGTGGACACTCCTCGGTGGCCAGCGTTGCGCAGAGCCACAGGTAAGCACCCGTGTCTTTTCTCCCGCATCCTTTCAACGGTGTGCCGACTGGAACTCGCTCATCTTCCTCACCGCTTCCTGCAGCGTGGGAAAATGTACGCTTCCCCAGACTCCAGCAGCGGTTCCCCCATGACACCAACCGGAACAACGTCCGTTCCGTCTGTATTTCCACCGGCGGCCTCTCCACCGAAGCTGCGACTTCCTCGTTCCGGGGGAACACCGGGTGGAGTAGGCTCGGGAAGGTTCGCCCCGTCCCATGATTTGGGAAGTGCACGCACCAGAGCCGCAGCAGGTGCTGGCGAGGAGCAATCACCAGGGTGTGGAGAAATTCGGGTTGTGGCAGCGGTGATGGTCAGAGAAGGGTTGGGATGGGCGGGGTTGCGTTTCAGCGACTCGCTGGTTTTGGGTCACCGCGCGACGGATCCGCTGTTGGTGATTCTGCTCGATCGGCCAGGTCGAGCAAACACAGTGGACGGAGTGGGCGGCCAATGTCGTCGGCGTCTGCCGGGGTGCGGGCGGCTGCGGCCGCGTCGGTGTCGCACAGCGCGCAGTTGGCGCCGAGCTTCAGCGGGGCGGCATGCTCCCTTGACATAATCCGCATGAAGCTGGAGCTGGAGCTACAGGAGACGCCGATGGACGAACGTCGCACGCGCGAGTACCTCCACCGTACCAAGCTCGCGTGTTCGCTGGTCAAATCGCGTCGTGCTGTCAACGCGTTCGCGGGCAATCGCGCTGCACAAGGGACTCGGCAGGCGCGCTCGTCGTCGGCGATGGCATCGTTGCACGGTGGCGGCGACGCAGGGGAGGGTGACGAGGCGATAGAAACATTTCGCTCTGACGACCAACGCGAGTCACGACGGGATGAGCTGCTTGGAGGGCTCGCGTCGCAGCGCACGGGCGTCTCGTCGCTCTCCGCCCCCGGCACGCCCAAGTACCATGCACCGTCACACACTGCCCACGAGCCGCCCGCTCAAGCTCCAGCGTCGCCGCCGCCTGGCGAGCACTCGCCTCGATGGCAGCCGGCAGTGACGCTGGCCAAGGACCGGAGGGCGATTGAGCAGCGTGCGCGGGAGGAGGGGGGCGTGGAGGTGGCGTACAAGATCCCCCGCGGCGCGACGTGGTCCCAGGGCCTCTCGACCAAGCCGCGCGCGTGGACCGACTTTGTGCTCGCCCGCCCTCGCCGCGTCTGGAACTGGGACTCGCGCCTCGACCACCTCCGCGACCGCTTCCAGGAATCGACCGAGGCCGACGCTGACCGCTCGGCGCTGGTCGACGCCCGGGCGCCTGAGGGCCGCGCCGCGCGCGCACTCGCCACGGCGGCGGGGCAGGAGCGCGCGGAGCTCGCCGCGGTGGCTGCTGGTCTTGAGACGCGCAGGGACAAGGCTGACGCTGCGCGCGCCGCCGCGCGGGAGGCCGCCTGCGACGCGGCTCTCGCCCGCATCTTTGCGCAGGCAGCTGCAGGGGCGCGTGCCAGTGGGCGGGGCGGAGCGGACGCGGGCGCGGATGCGGGAGGAGAGGTGGCAGGGCAGATGGATGTGCGGGAATTCTGCACCATGTGCCGGCGGATCGAGCTGCTGTCGAGCACCAGCGGGCCGCCGCGGGCGGAGCGTGCGAGCAAGGAGCAGGCTGTGGCCGCGTTCCGCGCCGTCCGCGCTGACAAGCGGCCGGGCCAGGTGGCAAGCGGCACGTCAAGCCTGCTCTTCCCGGGATTCTTGCGCGCGATCCGAGCGCTGGCTGTGGAGGCGCAAGCGCCCCTCGCTGAGCTCCTGGGCGTGTGTGATCCGATTCAGCGTCGGCTGTCTGTGGCGGAGAGGCAGAGTGCGGAGACACTTGCGGAGGAGCGGGTGATGGCCGCGCGGGACGAGCGCATCGAGCGCGAGCGCGCCGCTCTCAGCATCATTCTCACCGCATTCCCAGAACACGAGCATGGGCCAGCGCCCGAGGCTGAGGCTGAAGCCGAGTCGGCAGAGAAGGGGCGGGCGCGTGGAGCGGGCGAGGAGGACGCAGGGGCTGAGGCGCAAGCGGATGAGGCGCAGGACCTCCGCGCAGCGCTGGAGGAGCTGGAGGCGGTGGAGCAGGCGGTGCAGGGTGCCGAGGCGCGCGCGGCCGAGGCACGCGGTTGGGCGCAAGCGGGAGAGCTGGTGCTTCGAACGGAGTTGCGTAAGGCCGAGGCGGCGCTGAAAGTGCGTCAGGCGGCTGCACCCCCGGGCGCGGGCCAGGGCGCGGGCGGGGTTTCAAAAGACGTGGGCAAGGGCGAAGAGCGCCGCACGAGCGTGACGTTTCGGCGTGGGAGTGGGGCCGGGGGCACGTTGGGGCGGGCTGGCGCGGGCGCAGGACAGGCGTCGTCGCTGGGCGGGGCGTTCGAGGTGGTGCGGCTGCACGACGTGCGCGGCGCGCTTGGCGGCGCGCTCACGGCCGTGGACAGAGAGCGGGACTCTCGCGAGCTCGTAGAGGAGGCCCCTCGTCCGCGCGAGCAGGAGCCAGAAGAGCGCGCGGTGGGCGAGGCTGCGCGAGCCGGGACGATGGACGAGGCGAGTCTGGAGAGGATGGTGCAGCTGGCGGCAACAGACGGCGAGATGGAATGGTCGGAGCTGCTGGCGTTGATCGAGGCAGAGCACGCCGCTTTAAACGCGCCCCAACCTTCGCTCCAGGCCGCGGCGCGGCTGCTCTCGGCTGCGGCCAACCCCACGGAGCAGCTGCACAGCACGCTGGTGGGGCACCTGCGGGCCGGGCGGAACGCGGCGGCGCGTGCGGCGCTGGTGAAGGCGCTGCGGCAGCACCCCGAGGACCCCGCGCTCGCGCCGCTGCTGCGAAAGCTACTCCGCAACCTGCGCGCCGACGTGCCCACGCCCTCGCGCGACCCCGCGTGGGCCTTCCGCTTCGCGGCGCGCGCCGGGTTGCGCGCGCCGGGCGACTGCATGGTGCAGCAGGAGGTGGTGGTGCGCTACGCCTACTGGAACCCCGCAGCAGAGCACGCGGTGCGTCTGGAGGCCCAGCCAGAGA
>Ga0115567_10004504_pt1 | contig 13583 bp, 12 predicted proteins | sample COGITO_mtgs_1204_2_FD_88679 | JGI IMG/M metagenome (GOLD analysis project Ga0115567, IMG submission 88679) | Pelagic marine microbial communities from North Sea - COGITO_mtgs_120412 | ecosystem: Environmental > Aquatic > Marine > Epipelagic | place: Germany:Helgoland, sampling site Kabeltonne...
AATATCACCCGCTCCCATCATAACAATAACAGGGCTTTCCGAAAGATTCAACTCGGTTATAATCTCTTCTTTTTCTATTAATTTTTTATTCTGATTCTTAATTTTATTCAATAACCATTCAGAAGTAACTCCTTCCATTGGGACCTCCCTCGCAGGATAAATATCTAGTAATCTTACCTCGTCGAACTTACTTAAGCTTTCTGCAAAATCATCTGCAAAATCTTTAGTTCTGCTAAATAAGTGTGGCTGAAATACAGCAATCACCTTTTTATTAGGGTGCATTTCCCGAACTGCTTGATGCACGGCGGCAATTTCTGCCGGATGATGCGCATAATCATCTATTAAAATTCTTGCTTCAGATTTCAGTCTATATGTAAACCTTCGTTTTACTCCTTTAAAACTATATAATGCCCTAGCGAGTTCATTGGTTGGGGATCCAAAATGAATGGCAATCGCCAGAGCAGTTATAGCATTTAATAAATTGTGTTTGCCCGGGAGGCTAAACTTTAAACCTTCAATAATTGTTGTCGGGGTGATCAGATCGAAATGATAAGTTCCGTTCTTTACTTTTATATTTTGAGCAGAATAATCTGCATCGTCTTCAATTCCTATTGTTTTTCCTTTTAGAGGCAAGCCATTCTTTACAAAAAGGGTACCGTTCTCAGGTATTAAAGCTGCAAAATCCTTAAAAGACTTAATCAACTCTTCCGGAGCACCATAGATATCCAAATGATCAGCATCCATAGAAGTGATCGCTGCAATATTTGGAGATAAGTTTAGAAAAGACCGATCAAATTCATCGGCTTCCACCACCATCACTTCATTTCCATTAAGAATAAGATTGCTCTGAATATCCTCACTTATCCCACCAAGAAAAGCAGTTACTTTAGCTCCTGTTTCTTTCAATAAATGCCCTAAAATCGCAGTCGTGGTAGTTTTACCATGCGTTCCTGCTACGGCCAATGTAAATACTCCTTGGGTAATCATACCCAAAACCACAGCTCGCTTTTTAAGCTGAAATTCCTCCTGAATAAAATAGTTATATTGTTTGCTATCCTTTGGAATCGCAGGAGTATAAACAATTAATGTGCTCTTAGTATTTCTGAAGTTATTTGGAATCAGTTCAATTTCATCTTTATAAAGAACCTGAATTCCTTCTTCTTCTAATGCTCTTGTAAGCACAGTAGAAGTTTTATCATAACCGGCGACTTTCTTGCCTAGAGAATTGAAATATCGCGCCAACGCACTCATTCCTATTCCGCCAATGCCGATGAAATAAAGATTTTCTATGTTTTTAAAATGATCCATTAATTCTTAATTCCTTACTCAATATTTATTTTTTTATAATTTTTTCTATTTCATCCACTATAGCAATAGTCGCTCCAGGTAGTGCCAATTTTTTGATGTTGTCTGAAAGATTTTTCTGCACTTTTTCAGATTCTAATACTAACATAATTGTTTCAGAGAAATCCTTTGCCAGATCTTTTTCACTTAACACATAGGCGGCATCTTCACTTGCAACCGTTAAAGCATTTTTTGCCTGATGATTTTCAGCAACATTTGGAGAAGGGATAAATATTACCGGTTTTCCAACGATACATAATTCTGATACACTAATTGCTCCAGCCCGAGAAACAATAACATCTGCTGCTGCATAAGCAAGATCCATTCTACTTAAGAATGCATGTGTTTGAATAAATTCATTATCGAACTTGTTATACTCATGATAATATAAAGAACCCGTCTGCCAGATTAGCTGAATTTCTTTTTTCTCGAAAACATCTACAAAAGCCTCCATAAGCTGATTGATCCTTCTTGCGCCTAAACTTCCACCTAAAACTAACAAGGTTCTTTTATCTTTTTTCAGCTTAAAGAACTCTTGAGCTTCTTCTCTTTTACTTGCAACATCCAAAATATCCTGTCTTACAGGGTTTCCTGTTTTTACAGTTTTTTTTAAAGGAAAATAATTCTCTAAATTATCATAGGCAGTACAGATAGCATCGGCTTTCTTTCCTAACAATCTATTTGTAATTCCCGGATAAGAATTCTGTTCCTGAATTAAAGTTGGGATATTCATAGAATTCGCAACTTTCAACAAGGGTCCACTTGCAAAACCACCTGTACCTATCACCACATCTGGCTTAAACTTTTTAATGATTTTTCTAGATTCCCAAAGACTACTAATTAGTTTAAAAGGAAAGCTCAAATTCTTTTTGGTTAAACTTCTATCCAAACCAGAAATCCAAAGACCTTCAATTTTATATCCCGCTTGTGGCACTTTGGTCATTTCCATTCTATCCTTCGCTCCTACAAAAAGAATCTCAGCAGATGGATGACGCTTTTTTATTTCATCTGCAATAGAAATAGCAGGATAAATATGCCCTCCTGTTCCGCCACCAGATATTATTATTTTTAAGTTCTCCTTCATATCGCTTCGCTTAAAATGTCCAAAGGATTTTCTTCTTCTCTATCCAATTCTTCAGATAATTTCATCTCCTCTTCTCTTTTTACACTCACACTCAATACAATTCCAAGCGCCAAGCACGTCATCCAAATGGAAGTTCCACCACTACTCACTAATGGCAAGGTTTGGCCTGTTACCGGAAATAATTCCACCGCAACCGCCATATTTACCAAGGCTTGGAAAACAATAGGTAATCCCACCCCTATTGCTAATAATTTTCCGAATATTGTATTTGCCTTTGTCGCCACAATTACTATTCTAAAAAGCAACATTAAGTAAGCCAACATTACCGCAAAACCACCTATTAGTCCCATTTCCTCAACGATAATCGCATATATAAAGTCTGAAGAAGACTGAGGCAAGAAATTTCTTTGAATACTTTTTCCAATTCCAGCACCTGCAATTCCGCCTCGCGCGATAGCAATCTTTGCTTTTTCTATTTGATAATCGGCTTCTGTATCTTCATCATTTGCAAAATTTTCTATCCTACTAGTCCAAGTATCTACTCTATTTGGGAGCAATCCCGGAAAAGCTTTTGCAGTTAAAATAAACATCGTTAATAATAATAATCCGGCACCTACAATAATTCCTAAATATTTTAATGGATATCCACCCAAGAACACCAACATGATTACCATGGTAAAAATAATTGCTGTGGTAGAAAAGTTAGCAGGTAAAATAAGTAATAATACTACAAAGACCGGCATCCATAATGGAAGAATAGTCTCTTTAAAAGTCACTTCTTTTTCAGTAATTCTGGAAAGGTATCTAGCTACATAAATCATGAGAACTACGGCAGCTAGTGTAGAAGACTGAAAAGTAACTCCCACCACAGGAATCTGTATCCATCTACTGGCATAAGCGCCATCTATGGTTGTTCCCTGAAAAATAGTGTAAACTAGCAATACTACCACAACAGGGAGCATTAGTATTGAAAGACCTTTAAAATAATGATAAGGTATTTTATGTATGGCAAACAACACGCAAAATCCTAAAACCAAATGAAAAAAATGAACCACTAAATAGCTACTTGTGCTTCCATCTCCATATAAATAGGCTAGGTTACTACTCGCGCTATATACCGGCAAAAATGAAAATATTGCCAGCAACGCAGCGGTAGCCCAAATAACTTTATCACCTTTTATATTAGAAAATAAGTTGTTCATTATAGCTTCAACTATTTATTATAGGTTTCTTACAGAATCTTTAAACTGTCTTCCTCGATCTTCATAATTTTCGAATAAATCGAAACTGGCACATGCAGGAGAAAGTAATACCGTATTTCCTCTTTCGGCAATTCTATAGGCCATTCCAACAGCCTCTTTCATAGAATGAGTTTCCACAATGGTATCTACACAATTTCCAAAAGCCTCAAAAATCTTGGAATTATCTACACCTAAACATATTATCGCCTTTACTTTCTCATTTACCAACGGTAATAATTCGGCATATACATTCCCTTTATCTACACCCCCAACAATCCAAACAGTCTCAGTTTCCATACTTTCTAAAGCATAGTAAGTTGCGTTGGTATTAGTAGCCTTAGAATCGTTGATATACATCACATTGTTAATCTTGAGAACTTTCTCTAATCGGTGTTCGACTCCTTGAAAATTCTCCATGCTCGCACGAATTGTTTCCTTTCTAATTCTTAATAATTGAGAAACCGTGGAGGCAGCCATGGCATTTTTAGTGTTGTGTTTACCTTCTAGTGCTAATGCGGAATTTGGCATAATAAATTGGGTGTTGTTGAGGTTTATTTTAATGTTGTTATCTTCTAAATAGGCTCCCTTTTCTAATTTCTTTTGAAGAGAAAAAGGGATTTTTTGGGCTTTCACGGTATTCGATCCTAGCCATTTTGAAATTAATTCGTCATCGTCATCATAAATAAGGAAATCATCTTCAGTCTGATTTTCGGTAATTCTGAATTTAGATGCGATGTATTCATCTATGTTATAATTGTATCTATCTAAATGGTCTGGAGTGATATTGGTAAGTACAGCAATATCTGGTCTAAAATTCACTATTCCATCTAGCTGAAAACTACTTAGTTCCAACACGAAATAATCTACAGGATCGCCCGCTACTTGTTTTGCAAAACTATCACCTACATTTCCAGCCATCGATACATTCAATCCAGCATTCTTCAGAATGTGATGTACCCATTTTGTTGTGGTGGTCTTACCGTTACTTCCTGTAATACCAATTATTTTTGCTGAAGTATATTCTGCAGCAAATTCAATTTCAGAAATAACAGGAATTCCCTGCTCCTTTATCTTTTTAACTAAAGGCACAGTATCTGGTATTCCTGGGCTTTTCATAACTATGGAAGCATCCATGATCTTAGCTTCGGTATGTCCGGCTTCTTCCCAGTCAACTTCTAATTTTTCAAGCTCGACTTTATACTTATCTTTTATTTTTCCAAAGTCGGACACAAAAACATCGTAACCTTGCTTAAGCGCAAGAATAGCAGTACCAACCCCGCTTTCTCCACCTCCAAGAATTACTATTTTTTTGTTTTTGTTCATCTTATCTGACTTTCAAAGTAATAATGGTTACGATTGCAAGGAAAATCCCCACAATCCAAAATCTCACTACAATCTTACTTTCGTGCAATCCTTTTTTCTGATAATGATGATGCAAAGGAGACATCAGAAAAATTCGTCTTCCTTCGCCATACTTTCTTTTAGTGATCTTAAACCATCCAACTTGCATCACAACAGATAAGTTTTCCAAGAGAAATATTCCGCATAAAATTGGAATCAATAATTCTTTACGAGTAGCAATAGCGATCACAGCGATAATTCCTCCAATGGTTAAACTCCCTGTGTCTCCCATAAAAACTTGTGCGGGAAAAGTGTTATACCATAAAAACCCTACTAAGGATCCCGCAAATGCGGTAATAAATATGGTCATTTCCCCTGATCGTGGGATGTACATGATGTTGAGGTAATCTGAAAATATAATGTTACCCGAAACCCAAGCGAAGATCCCCAATGTAAGCACAATAATTGCGGAAGAGCCGGCGGCAAGGCCATCTATCCCGTCGGTTAAATTTGCTCCATTAGAAACCGCAGTCACTATAAATATCACGATGGGAATAAAAATTAGCCATGCATAATTTACCAAGGATGGATTTATCCAACTGATCAAACTTGCGTAATCGAATTCATTATTCTTCACAAACGGAATAGTTGTAGTAGTAGATTTCTCTTCAACCCCAGAGGTAATTTCCTGCTCGTTGCTTTCAATTTTTTCAATATTAAAGGAAGGGACATTAACATCCTCCTTTATGGTAATTGCTGGGTGCAGATACATTGTTCCACCCACTATAAGTCCAAGACCAACTTGACCCATCACTTTAAATATACCTTTTAAACCTTCTTTATCTTTTTTGAAGGTTTTAATATAATCGTCTATAAAACCAATAGTTCCCATCCATAGGGTAGTAACTATAAGTAAGATCACGTAAATATTATCTAGCTTGGCGAATAACAATACCGGGATAAGAGTAGCGATAATGATAATTAAACCACCCATTGTAGGAGTACCTGCTTTTTCACTTTGACCTTTTAATCCAAGATCTCTAACACTCTCTCCAACCTGTTTCTTTAAAAGATAGTTGATGATTTTTTTACCATAAATGGTAGAGATAGCCAACGACAAAATAATAGCCATAGCAGATCTAAATGAAATAAATTCAAATAATCCTGCACCAGGAATCTGGTAATGCTTATCTAAAAAATCGAACAAATAGTATAACATATCTTTTCTTAGAGTCCCTTGGTTTTAGGGAATTATTACTTTTCCAGTTGGATTAAAAATTCATTTACTATTTTATAATCATCAAAATCTGAACGCACCCCATTAACTTCCTGATAGGTTTCATGACCTTTACCGGCAATTAGAATTATATCATTTGGGTTTGCCAACATACAAGCGGTTTTAATCGCTTGTTTTCTATTTACAACCGACATGGTTTTTTTATAATCCAAAGGGTCTACACCTACTTCGACATCTTTCAAAATTTCTTCGGGATCTTCAGTTCTAGGATTATCACTGGTGAAAATCACTTTAGTGCTTAAAGCCGCGGCGATATTTCCCATTTTTGGTCTTTTAGTTTTGTCACGATCTCCACCACAACCAACAACAGTAATTAACTCTTCATTTTTCGTTCGAATAGCATTAATGGTTTCCAACACATTTTTTAAAGCATCGGGAGTATGAGCATAATCTACTATAGCTGTAATCTTATTCTTAGAAACTAAATATTGAAACCTTCCACTTACAGAATTCAACTCACTTATAAGTCTTAAATTTTCTTGCTTTTCCAAGCCTAATAATTCTCCTGCGGCATAAATTGCAAGAATATTGTAGGCATTAAAATTCCCAATCAATTTTGTCCAAACTTCATCTCCATTAATATTCAGAAGCAATCCACTAAATTGATTTTCAAGAATCTTCGCATTAAAATCGGCATAAGATTTTAATGCATACGTGTGTTTTTGTGCTTTTGTATTCTGAAGCATTACCGCTCCATTTTTATCATCTCCATTCACAAGCGCAAAAGCCGAAGCAGGAAGCTGATCGAAAAATAGCTTTTTCACATCGCGATATTCCGCAAATGTTTTATGATAATCTAAATGATCGTGCGATAGGTTGGTGAAAATTCCACCTTCAAACTTAAGTCCGGTAGTCCTGTCCTGAGCTATACCGTGAGAACTCACTTCCATAAAGCAATATTCCACTCCTATCTCATTCATCAACTTCAAATAGGAATTAATGGTTATCGAATCTGGAGTAGTATGGGATGCCGCAAAAGACTGCTCCCCCACCATTATTTTTACAGTAGAAAGCAAACCAACTTTATAGCCGGCTTTACTAAAAAGATTATATAATAAGGTAGCTACCGTAGTTTTTCCATTTGTTCCGGTAACACCCACTAATTTTAAATTTTCTGAAGGAGAATCGTAATAATTGGCAGCCATAATTGCCAATGCCTTTTGAGAGTTTTTTACCTGAATATAGGTCACACCATTAACAATGTTTTCAGGTAATTCCTGACAAATAACTGCTAATGCTCCTTGGTTAACTGCAGTAGAAATAAATTTGTGCCCATCGGAAAGAGTCCCTTTTATAGCTACAAAAACATCATTTAATTCCACTTTTCTGGAATCGAAATGAATAGAATTCACAGTAATCCCCGTATTACCAATTACGGCTTCCATAGGAACCTTATATAATATGTCTTTTAAAATTTTCAACTTAAGTTTAGTGCTACTTTTTGATTAGTTTTTATTTTTTTTCCGGCAGGGATGGACTGATTCTTCACTTTACCCTTACCATCTATTCTAACTGTTAATCCTAAATTTTCTAATAAAGAAAGTGCGTCCATTGCAGGCATGCCTATCACGTTTGGCATTGTTTTCTTAGTCTCTTGTGCGGTGGCGAAATATTTTTCGAAATCTCCAGAGATTTTATCATTTTCAACCTCTAAAGATTCAAGAGTATCTTCTATAGGAGTATCTGTATAAATTTTTTGAGCGATCCTTTTAAATACGGGCCCACTAACATCGGCCCCATAATACCCTACCTTATTGTTGGGTTTATGAATAATAACAATGCTTGTGTACTTTGGATTATCAGCAGGAAAATATCCTACAAAAGAAGAAATATATCGAGGGTTGGAATCCCATCCCTTCATCCAATATTCGGTTTGTGCAGTTCCGGTTTTACCGGCCATCGAAAAGTTTTCTGAATATAAACTTTTAGCGGTACCTCGTACAACTACGTTTTCCATCATTGCTTTAACCTTATCTACTGTTTCCTGAGAGCAGATTGCTGGATTTAACACTGTTAATTCATTTTTCTCGATCACCTTATCCCATTCACGTACTTCCTTAATAAAACGAGGTTTTAACAAGACACCATCATTCGCAATTGCATTATAAAAAGCTAAAGTTTGTAAAGGTGTTATTTGAATACTTCCATATCCGTAGGCCATCCAAGCCAAAGAAAGACCCGACCATTTTTTATCGCCAGGCTTTGGAATATAAGGTTCGCCTTCACCTTTAATGGAGATCCCTAATTTTTGATTTAGATTCATCCTATTTAAACCGTCGATAAATTTCTGAGGCTGATCTTTATAATTCTCGTAGATCAATTTAACCACTCCCACGTTCGATGAAACCTCGAAAGCTTTGGCTGCAGATATTTTTCCGTATCCACCGCGATGTGAATCTCTTACTTTATACCCACGCACACTCATAATTCCATTTTCTGTGTCTACCACTGTACTGGTATCTATCACTTTATCTTCTAAAGCAACCACCAATGCCATTAATTTAAATGTAGAACCAGGTTCATGTGTTTCCCCAACCGCGTAGTTTAACTTTTCGAAATAATTTCCTTTAGACGTTCTTCCAAGATTGGATATCGCTTTAATTTCTCCTGTTTTGGTTTCCATTACCACCACAGTTCCATGATCGGCTTCATATTTTTCAAGCTGAGCAAGTAAAGCATGATGCGCTATATCTTGAATATTTACATCTATAGTAGAAATAACATCGTACCCGTCCTTTGGTTCCACTTCATTATTATCACTTATAGGTTTCCATTGTCCTTTTGCAATTTTTTGTTTTAATCTATGCCCATCTGTTCCTTCTAAAAAAGGCCCAAAAGCACCTTCTAAACCAACCCTTGTATAATATCCTTGCTTATCTTTTCTCTCATATCCCACAGTTCTAGCAGCAATTTCGCCTAGGGGATGCTCACGAACAGTTCTTTGCTCTACTATCATTCCACCCTTATAAGTTCCTAAGTTAAAAAGCGGAAAGTTCTTTACTTTAATATAATCTGAATAGCCTAGATTTCTTGCTACTAAGAAATACCTGTGTTTATTTACTCTTGCAGTTCTTAAAGATAGAGCCCAATAAGCAGCGCTTTTACCAAACATCTTGTAAAGCTCTTTTGATAAAGGCACAATATTCTCTTCAAAATTCTTATCTGAAACTGTTACCGCATCAAATCGTATGTCGTAGTTAGGAATAGAAGTAGCCAATAAGTTTCCATTGGAATCGTATAAATTTCCACGATTTGCTGGAATGTTGAAATTCTTTAAAGTTCTCTCTTCGGATAGTTGCTTATATTTATCTCCTTCTACAAACTGAATATTTAACAACTGAACAACCACAGCCACCGCAAAGATGAACATACATCCGGCTACAAAGTACAAACGGTTTAATATGTGCTTTTCGTTAGTTGCCAATTAGTTGCTTATTCTTTTATATTAATTTTTATCTTATATGGTGGCGTTTCGGAAGGTTTCACACCTCTAGCCGCCATTTTATTTGTAATGGTAGATTCCATTTTAAGTTTCATAAGTGCCGATCGCTTATCTACAAATTCACTTCTCAACTCACGCACCTCAGTATTAAGTTTAGCTATATTGTGAACTTTACGCTCTGCACTGTGAGAAGATGCAATCATGATAATAGCGAGAAGTGTACAAAAAACTATGAATCGCCAGTTTTTAACAGCATCGTTGCTGATAAGAAAATTAGCCTTCAAAATATTATACATCTCCTTTTTCATTCCTTTTCCCATTTTCAGTTTAACCTGAAATCTTTATGCATTATAATTTTACCGCAATCCTTAATTTTGCACTTCTTGCTCTGTTGTTTTTGTAGATCTCTTCAGCAGAAGGAACTATTAAACCTTTTACCTTTTTAAATGGCACCGATATATTTCCGTAAAAATCTTTTTCCGGCTCCCCTTCAAACAACCCACTTCTTATATATCTTTTAACCAACCTATCTTCTAAAGAATGATAAGAAATAAGACTTATTCTTCCTCCTTTACCCAACAACTCTTCGGTTTGTAACAAAAACTCTCTAAGAACTTCTATTTCTTGATTAACCTCTATTCTAATGGCCTGATAGATCTGAGCCAATATTTTATGTTCCTTTTCCTTAAATAAGAAAGGCTGAAGAACTTCTTTTAATTGATCACTACTCTCTATAGGAGCCTCTTCTCTAGCCTTAACTATTGCAGAAGCTATTTTTGAAGCATTCCGAAGATCGGCATATTCAAAGAATATTTTTTTTAATTGCTCATGATCGTATTCATTGATTACCTCTAAAGCACTTAAATTACTCTTCTGGCTCATTCTCATATCCAATTTAGCCTCGAATCTGGTTGAAAAACCTCGTTCTGCCACATTAAATTGATGAGAGGAAACTCCAAAATCTCCAAGGATTCCATCCACTTTTTTAACTCCGTGAAACCGTAGAAATCTTTTTATGAATCTAAAATTTTCATTTATCAAGACAAACCTTGGGTCTTCAATAGTATTATCTAAAGCATCTAGATCCTGATCGAAAGCAAATAATTTCCCGTTTTCCCCAAGTCGACTTAGTATTTCACGGGAATGACCGCCACCACCAAAAGTTACATCCACATAAATCCCATCTGGTTTAATATTTAAACCATCTACAGACTCTTTTAATAATACTGGATTATGATATTCCATCAAAATCATCGTTACCCATAACTTCTTCTGCTAAATCTGCAAAATCATCGGCAGAAGCATCTATGGTGTTTTCATATTTATTTTTATCCCAGATCTCAATAATGTTAATAGCAGAAGAAAGAACAATCTCCTTATCCATCTCCGCAAAACCAAAAAGGTCTTTTGGGATCAATAAACGACCATTTGCATCTACTTCCACCGTTTTAACACCAGCTGTAAACCTTCTTATAAAGTCGTTATTCTTCTTTTTGAACCTGTTTAAACCATTGATCTTTTTCATCATTGCATTCCATTCTTCCATAGGATACAACTCCAAACAAGGCTGAAACACAGATCTTTTCAAAACAAAACCTTCTTGCAAAACTGGCGTCAGTTGCTTTTTTAAAGCAGACGGAAGCATTAGACGCCCTTTAGCATCTGCTTTACATTCGTATGTTCCAATTAGGTTTACCACTCAACTTCTTTATAGATTCAAATATATTGAAATTATTACCACATTTTACCACATTTTACCACTTTGTTGATAAGTTTTTCCACCTATTATGCTGAAACACTTCTAAATAGAGCTACTTCATTAGGTTTCAGCATCTTGCTTTTACCTGCTAATTTTAAAGAAATTTTGACAGAAAAAATTTGTGTTTTTAATGAATAAATGCTTCTAATATTAATACTGTCTATTAACTAAAAATGATTATACTTGTACTGAAATCGCTATATTTGCGATTGCAAATTGCAAATGGCATTCATGGAACACGAATTACAGCAAGAAGGAAAATTTACTTACCTAGAAAAAGGGGAAGGAACACCAATTGTTATTTTGCATGGACTTATGGGTGGGCTTAGTAATTTTGACGGCGTTGTAAATTACTTTCCAGAAAGAGGCTATAAAGTTATAATTCCGGAATTACCTCTTTACAACATGTCTTTACTTAAGACCAGTGTTGGAACTTTTGCCAAATACCTTAAAGATTTTATAGAGTATAAAGGATATTCTGAAGTAATTCTTCTAGGAAATTCTCTTGGAGGGCATATTGCTTTATTATGCACTAAGATGTATCCAGAATTAGTTAAAGGATTGGTTATTACTGGAAGTTCTGGTCTTTACGAGAATGCGATGGGAGAAAGCTACCCAAGACGAGGTGACTACGAATTCATCAAGAAAAAAGCACAAAATGTTTTTTACGATCCAGAAGTTGCTACTAAAGAAATTGTAGACGAAGTATACGTTACTATTGGTGACAGGAATAAATTGATTAAAACATTAGCAATTGCAAAAAGTGCAATTCGCCATAATATGGCTAAAGATCTTCCTAACATGAAAACTCCAACTTGTATTATTTGGGGTAAGAATGATAATGTGACACCTCCAGATGTTGCACATGATTTTGATAAGCTTTTACCAGATTCAGATCTATATTGGATAGACGAATGTGGGCATGCTGCAATGATGGAACATCCGAATAAATTCAATGAGCTGTTGTTCGAATGGCTTCAAAAAAGATCTTTCTAAGATTTAAATAATGATAATAAAATCTTCCGAATTTGTAGTTAGCAACAGTGATGTTGCCAAATGTCCCGATAGTAAATTGCCGGAATATGCATTTATTGGCAGAAGTAACGTGGGGAAATCTTCACTTATTAATATGCTTACTGCAAGAAAAAGTTTAGCAAAAACTTCAGGAAGACCGGGAAAAACTCAGCTTATAAATCACTTTTTGATCAATAAAGATTGGCACCTGGTAGATTTGCCTGGTTACGGATATGCACGAGTTTCAAAAACAATCAAAAAAACTTTTCAAAAATTCATTACCGCTTACTTTGAACATCGAGAACAAATGCTTTGCGCTTTCGTTTTAATAGATAGCAGGCATAATCCTCAACCAATAGATCTCGAATTTATGCAATGGCTAGGAGAACACGGAATTCCTTTTTGTATAATCTTCACTAAAGCCGATAAGCTTAAACCAAATGCATTAATAAGAAATGTGGAAGCTTATAAAATAAAAATGTTAGAGATCTGGGAAGAAATGCCGGAATATTTTATTACATCTTCCACGAATGACTTAGGAAGAGAAGAAGTTCTTAAGTATATCCAAAACCTAAACGATCAGTTTATATCTAATTAATTTTTATTAGAATTTTATCTCACCGAAGCTAAGACTTCTAATTCCACTTTTCAGGACTTTTAAAAACGAAAAAACTGCTGAAAATTTTCATTTTCAACAGTCAATATAAATTAAACACTAATTTTTAAATTATAGTGCCGCTACATGTTTAGCCAATTTAGACTTCAAATTAGAAGCTTTATTGTCATGTATAATATTATTCTTCGCTAATTTATCTATCATAGAAGCTACAGAAGGATATAATGTTTCAGCATCCTTTTTGTCTGCTTCACGCAATTTTTTGATAGCGTTTCTTGTAGTTTTATGTTGGTAGCGATTTCTAAGACGCTTAGTCTCATTACTACGAATTCTTTTTAACGCTGACTTATGATTTGCCATTACTAATGTATTTAATTATTTTTAAAGTAGTCCGTAGGGGAATCGAACCCCTGTTACATGGATGAAAACCATGCGTCCTAACCCC
>Ga0115567_10004505_pt1 | contig 13582 bp, 16 predicted proteins | sample COGITO_mtgs_1204_2_FD_88679 | JGI IMG/M metagenome (GOLD analysis project Ga0115567, IMG submission 88679) | Pelagic marine microbial communities from North Sea - COGITO_mtgs_120412 | ecosystem: Environmental > Aquatic > Marine > Epipelagic | place: Germany:Helgoland, sampling site Kabeltonne...
GTAAATAAAAATTCTCTTCTTTCAGGTTTTTTTTCAGACATCTTTTATTTTTTGTATATTGTTATCTAATATATGATTTCATATAAGAAAAAAGTTTTTTTTCTACTGAAACAATGACACAGAATCTATGAATTTAAGACCTAAAATAGCCTTGTATGAGCCAGATATTCCTCAAAATACAGCCTCAATTATTAGAACATGTGCTTGTCTTGGCGCTGATTTAGAGATTATTGAGCCATGTGGTTTCTTATTTAGTGATAAAAGGTTTAAAAGAGTTGTTATGGACTATATGGATGAAAAACTTATAAAATTTTATCAAAGCTCAAAAGAATTTTTTAAGTCAAAAGAAGGTCAAAGGGTAATATTGTTAACAACAAAATCATCTGAATCTTATGCTGCATTTAAGTTTGAACATAATGATACACTATTATTTGGTAGAGAAAGTGCTGGTGTGCCTAGTCATGTTCATAATTCAATTAAACATAGATTAAAAATACCTATGATGAATAATAAAAGATCTTTAAATATAGCTACTTCTGTTGCTATAATTTTATCTGAAAACTTAAGGCAAACTAGCTTCACTAAATAAATGGATAAAGAAATTAAAAAAAAACTTGCTTCAAATTGGTTCAAATTATTACAAAATATAATTTGTGATAATATTGAAAAAATTGAAAATAAGAAAATGAAATTTAAATCTAATATATGGAACAAAAGCAAGATTAAAGATGAAGGTGGTGGTGAATTTAGAATTTTAAAAAATGGAAAAGTTTTTGAGAAAGTTGGTGTAAATTATTCTGAAGTGTATGGAAAATTCTCAAAAGAAATGAGTAAAAAAATTCCAGGTACTTCTAGAAATCGAAATTTTTGGGCCTCTGGAATATCTGTAGTGATGCATATGAAAAACCCTCATATTCCAGCAATTCATTTTAATACGAGGTTTATCTATACAACTCATGGATGGTTTGGTGGTGGAATGGATGTAACACCTTGTATTAACGATCTTAGAGAAAAAAAATTTCTTCATTATGAATTAAAAAAAATGTGTGATCGTCATAATAAAAAATATTATAAAAAATACAAAAAATGGTGTGATAATTATTTTTATCTTCCTCATCGAAAGGAAACCAGAGGTATTGGAGGTATTTTTTTTGATTATAAAAATGATAATTGGGAAAAAGACTTTAAATTTATATCAGATTTAGGAATCACTTTTCAAATGATATTTAATTCAATTATTAATACAAAGTATAAAAAAAAATGGACTTCAAAAGAAAAAAGGTTGCAATATATTAAAAGAGGTAGGTATGTTGAATTTAATTTACTCTATGATAGAGGTACAAAATTTGGATTACAAACAGGGGGTAATGTCGAAGGAATTTTGATGTCCTTACCACCAATAGCAAAATGGAATTAAAATGGAAAAAGAGCCAATAACAACTGCTGGACTTGAAGTTTTAAAAGAAGAGTTAATTTTTTTAAAAGAAAAAAAACGCCCACAAATAGTTGCTGCTATTTCTGAAGCAAGGTCTCATGGTGATTTAAAGGAAAATGCAGAATATCATGCTGCGAAAGAAGAACAATCACATAATGAGGGAAGAATAGCTCAAATTAATGACATTATTGCAAGAGCAAATGTAATTGATGTTACAAAAATAAATAATGATGGAAAGGTTATTTTTGGCTCAACAGTGGATTTAAAAAATTTGGATACTGGAGAAAAAATTACCTATAAAATTGTAGGAAGTGATGAGGCAGACTTACAAAAAAAATTAATATTTTTTCAATCTCCAATAGGTAGAGGGTTAATCGGAAAAAATAAGAATGATTTAGTCGAAATTAAAACTCCAGCGGGTATAAAAAATTTTGAAATAAAAGACGTAAAATATGTTTAACTCATTACTATTTTTTGAATTTCCTTATCTGAAATATTAAAACTATTATTAACCCAAGCTTCTTCAATTTCTTTTAGCTTTTTACCCATTTCTTTTCCTTCTTGAATTTGATATTTCTCTATTAATACATTCGCTTTAATGGGCATTACTGGAATTTTTTTGTCTTTGAAAATTTCAATTAATTTTATCAATTTATTATCTACTTTATTTGATTTAAAAATTTTAAAATAAATGACATCTATTAAGGCTTCTTTTCCATAAAAATATAAAATCTTATTTAAATTTTTTTCTAAAAAAGTTTTATTAGTATTTTTTTTGGAATAAAAACTATTTAAAAATAAAAGTCTTTTTTTATCTTTTTTAGATAAATTAAATTTATATATAAAATAATCCACATTATCAGTTCCATCAATAACTAATAATGATAATAAAAAAATGAAGTCTACTTTAGAGAAATGCTTTTCTGCAAAATTATTTAATTTATTAAATATAGAAATATTTTTTAGTTGAGGAAAAATAAGATTTATAATTTCTAAACAATCACGATCTTTAGCTAGTTTAGCAAAACCTCTAGATTTTAATAGTTTTTGAAATTCATCTAATAATCTTTCAGCAGAAATTTTTGAAACGCCGTTTAGATTTTTTTTAATTATCTTGATAATTTTAGGATTGTGCTTGTCTTGAGAATAACTTAAAAAAAATCTAATATATCTCAATACTCTCAAATAATCTTCGTGAATTCTTAACTCAACATCTCCAATAAAATTAACTTTTCCATTTTTAAGATCTTTTTTTCCATCAAATGGATCAAATAAATTTCCTTCAATATCTGCATATATAGAATTTATAGTAAAATCTCTTCTAGAGGCATCTTCTTTCCAATTATCTGAAAACTCAACTTTTGCATGTCTTCCATCTGTATCAATATCTTTTCTTAATGAGGTTATTTCAAACTTAATATTATTTATTAATGCTGTAATTGTTCCATGTTCTATTCCACTCTCATAATATTTTATATTTTTTTTATTAAGTGCGGCACAAACATCCTCTGGTTTTAAATTTACAGCTAAATCTATGTCGTCAACTGTCTCTCTATTAATAATTTTTCGAACACATCCACCAACATATCTAATTTCACTTTTTTTAGAAAAAGATTGGATAGCGATAAATATTTGATCTACTTCTGTATTTTTTTTAATACTTTTAAAACCTGAGCTTATATAATCAAGATTCTGAGATCTAAAAAAAAATTTATTTAATAAACTATTCATATATGGCTGGGGCACTAGGATTCGAACCTAGGATGCCGGTACCAAAAACCAGTGCCTTACCGCTTGGCTATGCCCCAATATTAATTTCGTATATCATAAAAAAAAAAAATTATATAGTTTTTGATACAATACACCAATGACGACTGAATTTCCTTTTAAATTGACTATATGCATTACCACATGCCCTCTTAGATTTAAAATAAACTACAATAGATGAACCAGATCCCGACATTCTAGTAAAAATATTATTAGACGTATTTGACAAGAATGATTTAATTTTTTTAAGTTGTGGGTATTTTTTAAAAGCTATATTTTCAAGGTCATTATTTAAAGTTTTAAGATATTTTGCCTCAAACATTTTTATTTTAGGAAAATTAAATTGAGATTTGGAAAATACCTTTACTTTTGAATAAATATATTGAGTTGAACACCCAAAACTTGGCTTAACAACAAGTGTATAAAATTTAATATTTTTACTATACTTCTTTATATTTCCATTGCTAGACAGAATTGTATTACTTGGTTTTATTCCCAAAATAACATCGGAGCCTATCTGGTTTGTTAACTTTATTAATTGATTTTTTTTTATTTTGAGCATTCTTTTATTAATAAAAAAATTAATTAAACTCGCAGCATTCATTGAGCCACCCCCCATTCCAGATTTTTGTGGTATGTTTTTGACAATTTTAATCTCAAATTTTTGACTACTTAGTAATTTTTTTTTGTCTAATAATTTTAACAAATTTGTAACAGTATTTATTTTACCAATATTTTTAGAAAACTTTCCTTTAAAAATCACTTTATGATTTTTTTTATTTATTTTTTTTAAACTAATTAAGTCATGGAGGCTTATAAAAGAAATTAAACTTTCAATTTTATGTAAGTTTTTTTTTTTCCCAGTAACATTTAATGATAAATTAATCTTTGCATGAGATTTAATTATAAAACTATTCATGAATTACGAATCGATTAAACCTTCTTGCAGTTTATCTTTAATATTTATTTTCATTTCATCTTCTGTTTCTTCTAAATTTAAAACATTTCTCCAAAAATATCTTGCCTGTATTTTTCTATCTAATTTCCAAAGAATATCTCCATAATGATCATTTACAATTGGATCCTCTGGCATTAATTCAACTGCTCGCTTAAGATAGTTTTCAGCTTTTGTAAAATCATTAATTAAATAATAAGCCCATCCTATAGAATCAATTATATAAGGGTCATTACTTTTTTTAGCATAGGCTTTTTCAAGCATTTGAAGAGACAAGTCTATTTTGTATTTACGCTCTAACCAAGAGTATGCTAAATAATTTAACACATATGCATCATCTGGATTAACTTCCAGTGATTTTAACAAATCTTTATCCGAGTTAACATAGTCACCCAACCTCTCAAAACAGCTCCCACGTCTATATAAAATTTCTGCATACAATTGCATATTGTTAATATCAATTTTTGTAATTATTTTATTATAATATTTTATGGCTTCTTCATATTTTTTTGCATTTTTATTAAAATTTGCAACATCAAAAATTATTTTTATTGAAGGATTTTTAATTTTCTTAAAATTTAGGTTAATAAAGTCTAAAGATTTATCTTTATTTTTTTCTTTAGAAATTATTTGTGCTTCTTTTTTTAATCTAAACTAATAATAAAACTCATCATTTTTATCAAACATCTCTAAAATTTTTAAAGTTTTTGAATAATTTTGATTTAAATAATAATTTTCAGCTAATAAAGATAAATTAAATTTAAATTTAGGATTTAGATAATGAGATATATTTAAATAAAAATTAGATTTTTCATATTTGTCTTCAGATGCGTAAAGATTAGATATTAAAAAAAAAAAACTCACTTATTATGTCAGTAGGATTACTGCATGAAAATATTTTTTTAAATTCTTCAAATTTTTGATTTTCGACCCATTTTTTTCCTTGTGAAATAAGCAAAGGTGAATTTATGTTATTAATATTATTAGTAATAATTTTTGCCTCTTCATATTCATTGTTTTCCAGTAAATAGCTTAAGTAAAAAAATATATACCTTGAGTAGTCTGCATCACTTTGTGAATTAACCAAACTATTAAAATAAACTTTTGTATTTTTATCTTTCAAATAGCATCTTTGGAAAACTTCATTAATAAAAGAAAAATTACCAAATTTATTTTTTATTTTTGAAATATCATTTTTCTCAAAAACATAAAGATATTGCTTTAGTGTATCTGCAATTATTAAAGAAAATCTATCATTGTTAATAAATTCATAAGATCGTTGAAGGTGTTCTTTGCTTTTTTTATAATTTTTTTTCTTAAGACTATCTAAGGCAAGTACTAGGTGAGCTTCAAAAAAATTAGAATTATCTTTTGTTAGGTTATGCTTAATTTCATTTTTAGCTTGCTGAACCCTGCCTTCAAGCACAAGTGTATTTACATAATTTTCAAGATATGAATTGTGTTTTTTAATTAAATACTTTGATGATTTAAAAAATTTTAAAGCTTGGGAATTATCATTGTTATCATAAGCTACAATACCAGAAAAATAATTAGACAATTGGTCTGAATTAAAATCATTTAAAGCCTTACTTTTTGGGTATAATGGGCTTTGATAAAATAGTAATATTAATACAAATTTAAATAACTTTATCAACATTAAGTCATTGTATGTCTAAAAAAGAAATAAATCAAAACACGAATTATGATTCAGAGCTATTAAACTCTATCGACACTAATTTTATTTTTGATGAAAATCCTATCAATAGATTAAAGGGCATCACTAACAGTCAAAAAAATGATGATGGTTTAGATGAAATTGATAAAAAGAATAAGCTTAATGAATTAAAATTACAAATAAACTCAATTAATGATTGTAATTTAAAAAGTAATTCAAAAAAAATAGTCTTAGGAGATGGAAATATAAATAGTCCTATAATGTTAGTTGGAGAAGCTCCGGGTGTTGAAGAGGATAATATTGGAGAAACATTCTTAGGTGAAGTCGGAGATCTTTTAAAAAAAATGTTAAGTGCAATAAATATAAAAAAAGAAAACATTTATAACACGTATGCTGTAAATTTTAGGCCCCCAGAGGATAGAAAACCTACATCCACTGAAATTAAAAGATACTCTCAATTTTTACAAAAGCAGATTTCAATTATTAAGCCCAAAATAATAATTCTTATGGGTAGCACTGCTATGGAGTCATTAACAGGTTTAAACAGTAAAATATCTATAGAGAGAGGAATATGGAAAGAAGTCATTGTCAAAAATGTGAGTTACAATGTTATTATTACTTTTAACCCTTCCTACCTTTTAAGAGTTCCTGAAAGTAAAAAATATTCATGGGAAGATCTTAAAAAGATTAAACAAAAAATTGTTGATTTAAAATTAAAAATTTAATGAAAATTTTAGCTGGTGTTGATGAGGTTGGTAAAGGTAGTTTAGTTGGCCCAGTTTATGCGGCAGCTGTGATACTCAATAAATCTATAAATAAAGAATTATTAAAAGATTCTAAAAGTTTAACTAAAAACAAAAGAGAAGAGCTTGATAAATATATTAAAAAAAACTCTATATGGGCTATAGGTCAAGCATCAACTAGAGAAATTGAAAAAATAAACATACTACATGCAAGCTTACTTGCAATGAAAAGAGCTATACTGAAGTTAAACAAGAAACCTTCGCTAGTTTTAATTGATGGTAATAAAATACCAGATCTTGAAAATTATAAATTAGAATATGTAATTAAGGGAGATCAAAAAATCCCTAGTATTTCTGCTGCATCTATTATTGCAAAAGTAAGTAGGGATAAATTTATTACAAAACTTTCTAAACAATTTAATAATTATGGATGGCAAACAAATTCAGGCTACGGTACCAAAGAGCACATAAGAGCAATTAAAAAACTTGGTATTACTAAATATCATCGAAAAACTTTCTCACCTATTTCTGATTTTTTATAAGTTTCACGTGAAGCTACACAATATCTAGTTATTCAAAAAATTATAAACACAATTTGAATCCAATTAATTCAATCTGGAGTTGACCGTAGAATCTGATTGGAGTCTAATTGTTTTATATAAAATGGAAAACAATTTTAAAAATAAAATTATAAACGGAGACAGTCTTGAAGAATTAAAAAAAATTCCAAGTGAAACTTTTGACCTTGTTTTTGCTGACCCACCCTACAACCTACAATTAAAAAATTCGCTTACAAGGCCAGACAGATCTAAGGTTAGTGCTGTCAACGACAAATGGGACCAGTTTGAAAGCTTTAAAAAATATGACAAATTTACAGTTGCTTGGCTTGCAGAATGTAAAAGAATTTTAAAAAAAGATGGTGCTATTTGGGTTATAGGAAGCTATCACAATATTTTCAGAGTGGGCACGGCAATACAAAACTTGGGCTTTTGGATCTTGAATGATGTTATATGGAACAAGAACAACCCAATGCCTAATTTTAGAGGAACAAGGTTCACTAATGCTCACGAAACTTTAATTTGGGCGTCCAAAAGTGAGAAATCAAAATATACTTTCAACTATCAGTCTTTAAAATGTTTAAATGATGATCTTCAAATGAGGTCTGATTGGAATCTGCCTATTTGCAATGGCGCAGAAAGACTTAAAAAAAATGGAAAAAAGATTCACTCTACTCAGAAACCTGAGTCTTTACTTCATAGAGTTTTATTATCGTCTTCCAACAAAGGAGATTTGATTTTAGATCCATTTTTAGGGTCAGGAACAACTGCAACAGTAGCAAAAAAATTAGGCAGAAACTATTATGGCATAGAAAAAGAAAAAAATTATTTTAAAGCTGCAGAAGAAAGATTAAAAAATACGAAACCAATAGAAGACGATTTTTTAGATACTCTTAAAAATAATAGGTCTAAACCTAGAATACCTTTTGGATCATTGGTTGAACTTGGAATAATAAAGCCTGGTACAAGCATATTTGATCAAAAGAAAAAAATTGTTGCTAAAATTATGGCTGATGGAAGTATCAAACATAATCAAGCTGAAGGATCAATTCATAAAGTTGCAGCAACAATACTTGGTTCTGAAAGTTGCAATGGATGGACTTACTGGCATTGTAATATTAATGGAGTTTCTGTTCCAATTGACAATTTAAGGAAAAGATTAATTTCTAAGAATTAATCTTTATATATTTTACCTAAATAATTATTAATAAATCTTTTATTTTTTACTAAATAGTTCATTAAAATATTTCTAATCCAAATTATTAGTGGATTAGATAGGTGAAAAGCAAAGTAATTAAGTTTTGATTTTATATTAATCATTTTTGTTCTTTTAATTCTTTTACTGAGGAATTGATTATTCTCACTCTCTAAGTTTCTATATATTTCATGGGCAACTTCTATTGATTGAGACGCACCTTGTGCAAAAGTTGGTGGGAAAGCAAAAAAAGCATCTCCAATAATAAATGTGTTTTTATTTGATGGTTTATATATTTTTTCACTAACAAATACTGGAAAACACTTAATATCTTTTAAATTTTTAACAATATCAGGATCTATTTGTTTTGATACTTCAAATAAAATAGATGAAATAAAATCTTCATTTTCAAAAAAAGAGTAGTCTGACAGCTCATTTTTAGTAAGTTTTTTTCTAAAAATGCTAACAAAATTAAATATGCTACTATTATTAATTGAGTATAAAACAGAATGTAGGTTGTCGCCTAAAGATAAGGATATGTTATTTGGATTAATTCTTTTAAGGTTGTCTTTATCTATGGTTGCTCTCAATGCAATAGAATTAAAATATCTTGGGTTAATTTCTTTTTTAGCAATTAATGATTTTGTTTTTGAAAATGCACCATCAGATACAATCAGATAATCACATTTAACTGAGGTATTGTTTTCAAAAGTTAATTTAATATTTTCAGCTTCATAATTAACGTGAATAACTTTTTTATTATAGTTTATTAAATTATTTGGCAGCTGATCTTTTAAAAAATTAATTAGGGTCAACCTTTGCAGAGTTGTATACTTAGCTTCGTTGGTATTAAAAGCTGATATATCCAAATCACATATCTTTTTGTTATTTTTTAAAGAATAAAAATCTAATTTATTGGGATGAAATTTATTTTTTAAATTAATGCTTTGAAAACCTATTTCATTTAATAGCTTAATACTATTGACTGAAAGTTGAATACCATAACCTTTCTCTAAATTGATAGAATTATTTTTTTCATACAATATAATTTCATAACTCGGGTTCTGCCTCAAAAGGTTTGTAATATATAACCCTGATATTCCACCACCTATTATTACTATTTTCTTCATGTATTATTTTTTAAATAACTAAAAATTTTTCTGGTAAATGTTGGTAAAGTATAACTATCAAGCTTAGAGCGATCAATCCAAGAAGAGTTTGGAATTGATCCTTTTATCTTATTGAATTGAATGGTTATATTCATGCTCATATTAGAAATTTTAAAATTTAAGTTTTTTTTTAAATTACTATGTTTTTCTATTTCATTCATAGGAAATATTTTTAAGTTTTTTAAAAAGTTAAATTTAGTATTTTTGATTAATAAAAATTTATTATCTTTTTTATAAACTTTTAATAGATAAAATTTATCAATCTTTTTTTTTCTTTCTTTTATGATTTCAAAATCATTATTTTTAAAAGATTTACAATTTTTTATTAATGGACATTGATCGCACAGAGGATTCTTGGGTCGACAAATAAGCGCTCCTAATTCCATTAAGGCTTGTGCATAATCGCTTGCCCTAACAGAGGTGCCTAATATTTTTTTTTTACTTACAAGATTTTCTTTTGAAACTTCACTAATTAATTTTAGATTTAATAATCTTTTAATTACTCTTTCTATATTTCCATCGAGTGGAATAAATGGTTTATTAAAACCAATTGCCATTATTGCATTTGCTGTATATTCACCTATTCCAGGTAACAATTTTAACTCTTCAATTGTGCTGGGCAATCTTCCTTTAAAATTTTTTTCTAATATTTGTGCTGTTTTTTTTAAATTTTTAACCCTTGAATAATAACCTAGCCCTTCCCAATATTTTAAGAGTTTATTATCGTTAATTTTTGCTAATGAAGTCAAGTTTGGAATATCTTTGATGAAATTATTAAAATAAGGAATTACAGTTGAAACCTGTGTTTGTTGCAACATAAATTCACTCACTAAAGTATAATATTCTTTCTTAATTTGAGAAATTTTTTTTCTCCATGGCAGTGGTCTTTTATTATTATCGTACCAATAAAGAATTTTTTTTGTTAGTATAGATTTTGTCATATGCAATTTAAAAATAATACTAAGCAGAGGTTTAAAACTATTCAAGGCCTAAGATCCTTTAAGGATACTTTGCCAAAAAATATTAAAAAAATAATCAAAAAAAAGGGTCACATTTTCTCTGAAACTCTAAATAATTGGAAATACATAGTTGGTAAAGAAATTTTTCAAATATGTTATCCAAAATCATTTAAAAACTCTAATAAGTTTGGTGTTAGCACTTTGCATGTAATGGTTAAAAGAGGGCATGAAATAGACTTGGAATATTCAAAAAAAGAGATTATGGATAAAATGAATAGTTTTTTTGGATATACTGTTGTTGAAAAATTTAAATTTATAAGCTTTGATGACGCTCAAACTAATTTTAAAAAGATAGATAAAAATAAAAATAATGCGACAAATAATAAATATACAGATAGAATTAAAGATATTAAGAACGATAAAATTAAACAGTCATTATTAGAATTAACTAAATTATTTAAACAAAGATGAAAAAAATATTTTTAATATTGCTTATTATATTTGTTGGGTTTTCCATCAAAATATTTGCAGAAGACAATAAGTCTATAAAAAGAATTTCAGAAGGTGAAGAGAGCGCTAAGATCACAATAATTGCCTACGAGTCACTAACATGCAGTCATTGTGCAGACTTTCATAAAAATATTTATCCAGGCCTTAAGAAAGATTTTATTGATAAAGGTTTAGTAAAAATTGAATTTAGAAACTTTCCTTTAGATATTGCAGCTTTTAATGCTTCCAAAATTGGACAATGCAAAAATGATGGTAAATCAGACATAATGCATATTTTATATTCAGGGCAAGAAAAATGGGTAAGAGGAAAAACAGTAGATGAAGCTAAAATATATTTAAAACAATTTTTAGAAGATGAGGGTGTGAATGTAGATTTTGAAAAATGTTTAAATGATAAAAATATTGAAGACTTTGTATTAAATGATCGAATCGAAGGGGTAAAAAAGTTTAAAGTTAATGCTACTCCTACGATTATAATTAATGATAAAAAGTTTGAAAAAACACTAAATTATAAAAATATAAAAAAATACTTGGAAAAACTGATATAAGTTAATCCATGGAGTTTAAAAAAATCCAACTTAATGGATTTAAATCTTTTGCTGATAAAGCTAACTTTCTTATTGAAGATGGTCTAACTGGAATAGTTGGTCCCAACGGTTGTGGAAAATCTAACATTGTAGAATCCTTAAGATGGGCGATGGGAGAAACTTCAGCAAAAAGTATGAGGGGATCTGGAATGGAAGATGTTATTTTTAATGGAACATCAAACAAAGCTTCAAAAAATATAGCAGAAGTTTCAATTAGCTTAGATAACACAAGTCATGAAGGGCCATTGCAATACAAAGAGATGGATCAAATTGAAGTTAGAAGAAAAATTGAAAAAGATAAAGGTTCTAAATTTTATATAAATGATAAAGAAGTTCGTGCTAGAGATGCTCAAATGTTTTTTGCTGATTTGTCTACTGGTGCTCATTCTCCATCAATGATAAGTCAAGGACGTATTGGAGCGTTAGTAACTGCAAAGCCTACAGATAGACGTGCAATTTTAGAAGAGGCAGCTAATATTTCAGGGTTGCATGTTAGAAGACATGAAGCCGAACTTAGATTGAATGCTGCAGAGACAAACTTAAAAAGAGCTGACGAATTAAGAAGACAACAAGAAAAACAATTAATTAACCTCCAAAAACAAGCTGAGGAAGCAACAAAGTATAAACTTATCTCAGAGGAAATTAAAAAAATTGAAGCGGGTTTATATTATTTAAAATTATTAGACATTGATAATGAAATAAGAATAGAGAATGAAATTAATAATGAGGCTGAAGGAGAAGTAAATAACTTTAATCAACAAATATCTGAATTTGAAAATTCTATTAAAATTGAAACAGATAAAGTTTCTCCACTAAGAGAAAAAAATATTGAAAATCTCTCAAGAATTCAAAGACTAAACTTGGAGTTGCAGAATTTAGATGAAGAAAACGTTAGAACTCAAGATGAGATAGAAAATATAAAAAAATCTCTTGAAACCATTGAGGAGGATATTGATAGAGAAAAAGGTATTGTAATTGATGCAAACTCAAATGAAAAAAGATTAAAAGAAGAAAAAAATGAATTAATAGAAATAGACTCTAAATATTTTGAAACTGAAAAATTATCAAACGAAGATCTTGAAAAGGCAAAAAATCAACTCAATAAAGAGCAAAAAACTGTTGATGAAATTATTGAAATATTTGCGAATGGCAACATAAATATCAGTATCGAACCAATTAAAGAGGCTATTAATACAATTGAAAAAATCAAAGAATTAATAAATAGTAATGAACCTAATCAGGCTCTTGCATTGTTGGATAGAACAAAAATAGAATTAGATAGCTTCCTAAATAATTTAGCAAATGATGAAAGTAAAAATAAGCTAAATGATATTAATGAAAAAAATAACAATATAAAATTACTACAAGAAAAATATACCGATAGCTTTAGTAAAAATCAATCAATTAAAAAAGAATCTATAAAAAGAAATGAAAGAATTAAAGCTATTGAAACTGAAATTGAAAGTTGGAAAAACTTACTTTCAAACTCTCAAAAAATGGTGAGAGAATTAACTGAAAGAAAAAATAAATTATTATTGCAATTAGATGAACGTGATCAGCAACCAAAAGTTCAAGCAGAAAAAAAAGGTCAAGCTACTGAAGGCTTGAGAATTTCACAAAATGAAAAAATTGAAAATGAAAAAATAATTGAAGAGACAGATAAAAAAATTAATTCTTTAAGACTTGAATTAAATGATGTTCAAGAAAAATCTATTCAAATAAGAGAAAGGAAAGCAAGCTCAGGTGCAACTGTTGAAGGGTTAAAAAAACGTAAAGATGACTTGTTAGAAAGAGTTAGTTCTGAACTTAACCTTGAGGAAAATAATATACTTGAAAATTCTAATTTAAATGGTGTTGAGGATCTGCCAGACTCTGTAGCTCAAGAAGAAGCTTTAGATGAAAAAAAGAGAGAAAGAGAAAAGCTTGGTTCTGTTAATTTAAGGGCAGATGAAGAAACTAGTAAATATGAAATTGAAATTAAAAAGATGGAACAAGATAGAGAAGATCTTGTTTCTGCAATAATTAAATTA
>Ga0115567_10004506_pt1 | contig 13574 bp, 9 predicted proteins | sample COGITO_mtgs_1204_2_FD_88679 | JGI IMG/M metagenome (GOLD analysis project Ga0115567, IMG submission 88679) | Pelagic marine microbial communities from North Sea - COGITO_mtgs_120412 | ecosystem: Environmental > Aquatic > Marine > Epipelagic | place: Germany:Helgoland, sampling site Kabeltonne...
ATTGTGAAATTTATCAGTCACAATGCTGCCATACTTTTTAATCGCAGTTTATGTCAATGACCCAATCAATAGGTAAAGCTTCGAATACCAAACAACAAATTCGCTTAGTATTGGCGATATTTTTGTTAATTAGCGCCATCGAGGTAATTAATTTACTGACCGGCAGAATACTTAATCAACTAGGAACGATTCCCCGTTATGTACCCGGACTCAGAGGCATTGTTTTAGGCCCCTTTTTACATGGTAGTTTGCAGCACTATTTTTCGAATATAATCCCCTTATGTATTTTCAGCTATTTACTGCTGCAATATGGCTTAAAGCGCTACATACAATTAACCGTTTGGATAATGTTAATAACAGGTTTGTTGGTGTGGCTATTTGGCCGGCCAGCAACCCACATTGGAGCAAGTGGTGTCATATATGGTTACTTTGGTTATTTGCTGTTGGCGGGATTTTTAAGCGGAAAATTTAAACTATTGATTATTTCCGTATTAGTCGCTTTTTTTTATGGTGGCTTAGTATTGGGCGTTTTACCTTCCACCCCTTTTGTTTCTTGGGAATCGCACTTGTTTGGTTTTATTGCAGGCTTAGCAGGTGCAAAATTATGGGCAAAACCATCGCCCTAGACTGAAAATGCGAATATATACCCAAAATCATTGGCATTGCGCTGCGGCGGCAAATGAATGAGACCCAATGAGCTTAGTTCACTAAGTAATTGGGCGAATGAGTGCAGCCAACAAACGTGCAGTTTCAAGGATGATGGGTATAATGTGCTCAAGCAAAAATATGTATAACAACAGGTAATCCATGTCAGACGTTAAACCACAAAAGCAATCGGGCTTGCTAGGTAATCTAGCTTTTAATATCGTCATCCCAGTGTTGATTTTAACTAATCTGAGCAGCGATGAGTATTTGGGACCTGCATGGAGCATTGTCGCAGCGCTGATTTTTCCAATTGGATTTGGGATCTGGGATCTCAGACAAACATCTAAAATAAACCCGTTTTCAATACTAGGCATAGTCAGCGTTTTCTTAACTGGCGGTATCAGTTTGTTAGAATTACCAGCGGAATATATTGCCATTAAAGAAGCGACTATTCCGGCTATTATTGGTCTTGCTGTACTGATTACACAAAGAACCAGTAAGCCGTTGTTGAAAGTGTTTGTGTTAAGTGAACAAATTATTAATTGGAAAAACCTCAATCAATCCCTCGAAAACTCGGGTAAAAGTGACGAATTTGAAAAAAAGATGGCGATTAGCTCTTATATTGTGGCGGCGTCATTTTTCTTGTCTGCGGCACTTAATTATATTTTAGCCAAAGTGATATTAGTCAGTCCTCCTGGTACCTCAGAATACACCGAAGAGTTGGGTAGAATGACGGCCTTGAGTTATCCAGTGATTGTGATCCCAAGTATGCTGATGTTGATTGCGGCCTTGTGGTACATCTTTGCGCAGATAAAAAAACTAACAGGCGAAGAACTAGACCACTTTTTAGCTGACGTTTAGAACTAATACTCTGTTTTAGCGTATTGAGAATATCTAGGATAGCGATATATTAAGGCAGAGATGATCCAAGTTAGCGGCTTAGTCAAACAGATTACTGATGGTCATTCGAACAAAAAAATCTTGAATGCTCTCGATTTTACCCTTAAAGCCAAACAGTCTGTGGCGATTAGTGGCGATTCAGGCTCTGGAAAATCTACTTTGCTCAATATCCTCGCTGCTTTAGATCATGCTGATAAAGGCATGGTTAAAGTGGCAGGTATAACGCTCAATAATATGAGTGAAGCGCAAGCTGATCAGTTTCGAAAAAAACACTTAGGCATCGTTTTTCAGCAATTTAATTTAATTGACTGTTTGTCGGTGTGGGACAACATCACCTTCCCTGCCAGGCTCAATGCCTTACCCATAGGCGCATACCACAATAATTTATTGGATCAGTTGGGGTTAAGCCCACACAAAAACAAACTGCCGGTCAATTTATCGGGTGGCGAGCAACAAAGAGTTGCCATTGCCCGCGCCCTATCCCATCAACCCAGCTTAATACTAGCCGATGAACCTACCGGAAATTTAGACCATAAAAATAGCCAAAAAGTGAGTGAACTGTTGTTTGGCTTGTGTAAGCAATTGGGCCTAACCTTAGTTGTTGTGACCCATAGCCCAAAGGTAGCGGCATTTGCAGATAGTCAATTACTGTTACAACAAGGGCGCTTGCATGCCCTCCCAAATCAGACATCACACGTTGAATCAGTCTAAACATGGCACCACTACTAAAACTTATTTGGGCAAGTTACCAACAGCATATTTTACGCGTTGCACTGGTATTAGTCGCTTTGATTACGGCTTGTGCCGGCCTCAGTGCAGTTTTGGTTATTAATAGCGCTGCAAAAAACAGTTATGCCTCGGCCAGTCAGCCATTTTTACAACAAGTCGAACAACGCATTATTGCTCGAGCTGGCCAGTCCTTAAATAAGCAAGATTTTGCTGCACTGCGTCGTTTAGGTTTTACCCAACTCATCCCAGTGTTACGTAATTCGCAGAATATTATTCACCCCACAACAGGTAAACCCCAGCGAGTATTGTTGCTGGGCATAGATACTTTTTCGATTATCAGTTATTCAGCCAGCCAGGCCTTAGGGGTGCAGCAAAATAGTGCCGAAACCTCCTCTAAACAACTGGGGCAATTATGGCGACCTCCTTATGTGAGTGTGATCCACCCTGATTTTGCATCCGAGTTAAACCTCAACGACGGGCAAACTTTAGCCATTGAAAACAATCAGCTTTTACCAAAATTAGAGGTGGCTGACATCAAGGGTTTAGGACGAGAAATCGTTATGGATATCGGACAACTACAACAGATATTAGACACCCAAAAGATTAGCGAACTGTTAGTAGTAGGTGATAAAAATGATGGCAACACTAGTAAGCTAAGTGCCGCATTACCTGATCACCTTCGTCTTGAGGACATCAATACCGGCGAACAAGCACAGCAACTTACCGGCAGTTTTCACCTTAACTTGTTAGCGATGGCATGTTTGATGTTTGTGGTGTGTATGTTTGTGGTGATGAACGCCTTGCATTTATTGATAATGAAACGCTGGCAAAATTTCAGGATCGTTCGGCAGTTGGGCGTATCCAGAAAACAAATATATTGGGCTCAAGGTGCCGAATTAGTCCTCATTAGCTTATTCTGCGCGCCACTAGGTGCCATCGCCGGAGTATTTTTAGCTCAATTAGCCTCACCGCTGGTATCACTCACATTACAAAACCTATTTGATGTGCGTATCGGTTATACACAAGTCGCTTACTTGGGGTTAATCACTCAGTGTTTTGCTGCTTGTATTTTAGGTGCCTTTGCTGCTGCCATTTTGCCCATGTGGCAATTGAATACTAAGTTGGCTTTACGCAATTTAAGCGTCAATGTTTACACAAGTCATCTGCCATGGTTGTTTGCCAGCATCATATTGGGCTGTTTTGCCATAGGATTAGGTTATTACTCACAAACTATGTTGTTGAGTTTTAGTGCCATCGCAATGAGTATTTTTGCCGGTTGTAGTCTGCTTATTTATGCCCTACCCAAAAGCCTAAATACGTTGTTCCACTGTTTGCCACAGCGATGGGTACTATTTCGCTGGATGGCTGCAGATGGCGTGCGTTTATCCCAAAAGACTAAAATAGCCTGCTGTGCTTTTTTTATTGCACTCACCAGTAATATTGGTATGAATTTAATGGTGGATAGTTTTCGTCAAGCCACCCAGCAATGGTTAACTCAGCGCTTAGTAGCCGATCAATATGTCTCTACGCAATCACCTAAGTTATTTACACAGTGGTTAGCCACTCAAGACTTAGACGTGCAGGTGATACCGCGCAAAGGCATTGATGGGGTGTTGTTAAATAAGCCAGTGAGTCACTCTAAAAATGAAATAGCCTTAGAGCTTAGGTCATACCCCAATAGTAAGGAGTATCAGCAAGCCATGTTATTTGCTGCTCAGCAAGATGGCGTTTGGGATAAGTTTGCTCTAGGTAAAGGGGTATTAATTAATCAGCAATTGGCGTTACGCCATGGACTAACACTGGGCGACGAGTTGAGCTTTTATGTTGAGCCAAACCAGCCTGAAACTAAGCTGATAGTCGGTATCTATTACGACTATGGAAATCAAAGCGCCCAAGCGATGTTGGCTTTAGACTATTTTGCTAAATACAAAGACAGCACTAGCCTGTTTGCTCTGCACTTTGCATCCAAACAACAACAAGGTTTATTTGCCAAGCAACTGGGATCTGCCTCAATATCAAACCAAGTGAGATCAATACAAACCCGTGAATTATTAGCCTTGTCGATGCAAACATTTGAACGCACCTTTGTGATTACCGATGGCTTAAATATTGTCACTTTATTAGTTGCCGCCTTGTCTTTGGCTACTTCAGTGTTGATGATTGACATGGATAGTCGGCCACAAAGGGCATTATTAAGAAGCATGGGGGTGAGTAATTATCAAATTACTGGTTTAACACTTTTTCAATACACCCTGATCAGTTTACTGGCTTGTTTAGTCGCGCTACCTTTTGGCATGGGCTTAACGTGGCTGTTGATCAACCTAATTAATGTGCAAGCATTTAGTTGGAGTTATCCCATTCTGATTACCCCATCTAAACTGCTCTCTGCTGGGTTGATGAGTATTTTGCTAATTGTGGTAGTGGTTGCATTTCCATTATTTAAATTAAGTCGTCGCAAACTGGTTGAAGATATAAAATGTTTGAGTTTTTAAGCAAATATTTGCTGTTGTTGCTATTGGCGACTGCTTTAACTTGTTGTTATAAAAACTCTAGTGTAACTGCTGCTGGCAATGGTTCTCAAGAAAATGGGGTTATATTTTCAGGCTTGAGTCGGTATTCACTTGAACAACAAACACCGCAGAATAATGATGAAAAGGATACTCCTAACACAACTTTCGCAAGCGTGACGCCAGGCTACGACATCACTTTCCCACTAGATCACAACAGTCACCCTGGGTTTGCAGTAGAATGGTGGTATATCACCGCTAACCTGACCGATACACAAAACAATGACTATGCATTGCAATGGACACTATTTCGCTTTGCAAGTGAAACCCAAAAAACGCCGTGGGCGAATGCGCAGCAATATATGGGGCATGTAGGTTTAAGAGACGGCAAACAGGCTTGGTTTGAAGAACGTTTTGCCCGCGGTGGCGTGGGTAATGCTGGGATTTCTGCTGAGCCATTTAACGCTTTTATTGATGATTGGCAGTGGTTGGCACAGTCATCCAATATGTTTCCATCGAATCTTCAATTTACTGTCGATTCACAGATTAAGGTTAATTTAAACTTAGTAATTAACAAACCTTTTGTAAAACACGGTGAGCAAGGTTTTAGTCGTAAGTTGCGAGATTCAGAACAAGCATCCTATTATTATAGTCAACCACATATTCAAGTCTCTGGAGAGCTTGAATTACCCGGCGGAACAGTTCAGGTAACAGGCAATGCTTGGTTTGACCATGAATGGAGCTCCCAATACCTAAGTCCACTGGCCCAAGGCTGGGATTGGTTTTCTATTCACTTCGACGATGGCACGAAGTTGATGTTGTTCAATATGCGTCACGAGCAACAACAAGACTTCTGGTCGGGTACTTTAATAACAAAAAGTGGTGAAGTGGTACCTTTGACTGAGCATGATATTCAAGCACAAATAACTCAAAGAAATACAGTAGAAACACGTTTATTACCTTTACACTGGTCGATTCAACTGCCTAAGCAACAAATCGATATCCAGATTTCACCTATGCAAACCAAGCAGTGGAACCCTGGAATATTTTCATATTACGAAGGTGGAACAGTGATTTCAGGCTCGCATTCAGGGGTAGGATTTATTGAGTTAACGGGATATTAGCTGGCACACATTAACAGGTATGCCAGCTAGAAAAAATTATCGTTTATCTTTTAACAATTCAAAAATCGTTTGCGCAATGCCAGTATTGTCCAAGTGTCCTCTAAAACGCTCACTGCCCAATCCTTTAGCAAATATTTGTACATCAACACCAGTATGTCCTGGGGTTGTCCAGCCCGTATTTGAGCGGCTATCTAAAATTTTCGCTATGGCTTTGTGAAAGGGTCTAGATTTATCAGATTCAATCGCACTAATGCTGGATATTTCTTCTATAGTCAATTCGAATCCCAATAAATCGGATGCCAGAGCACCTCTGTCTTTAGCAGTCATTAATTGGGTGCCAATCTTAGCGGGTGATACCTTTAGGTTTTTCAGCCACTTGGGGCTCCAACTATAATCGTTATTAGCCCCTATACTTAATCCGCCGGTACTATGATCGGCAGTCAATACCATCAATGTGTCAGGGTTTTTTACAAGGTATTGTTCTAGCCATTCCAAAGTCAATGCAAGATCGTGCATTTCAGCCATTGCAGAGCCGATATCATTACCGTGCCCTGCCCAATCAACTTGGCTGGCTTCAATCAGTAAGAAGTATCCTTGGTCATTTTCTAATTGACGGATGGCGGCTTTTGCTAATGTTGGAAGACGCAACTGGTTGGCACTATCCAAAGCCCAAGGCAACCCTGCATCGGCAAATAAACCTAGCAAAGGTGTACCTACTTTTACACTATCTAACTGAGCAAACTCATCGACATATTGATAACCGGCGGCCTTAAATTGTTCGACCAAATTACGATCATCGCGAATAAAATACTTCCACCCGCCACCTAACATTACGTCCAAAACAAACTGACCATTGGTTTTTTCATCGAAATAGCTGTCGGCAATTTGATCATAATTTTGACGGCTTTCATTATGTGCACCAAAACTTGCTGGTGTTGCGTGATTAATCTGAGAAGTTACAGCGACACCCGTTTTACGCCCCTGCATTTTGGCCAGTTCTAATACTGTTTGAACAGATTCCTTGTTGGCATCTACACCGATTGCACCATTATAGGTTTTAACACCCGTTGATAAGGCTGTGGCACCAGCAGCTGAGTCGGTAACATAACCCGTGTCTATATCAGGATGGGTACTGGCCATGCCTACTAATAATCTATCAAACACTGTTTGTTCAACTTCAGGCGTATTTGGGTCGTCTGCGTACATACGATATGCCGTGGTATAAGCTGGCCCCATTCCGTCACCAATGATCATTATAATATTTTTTGGTGTATTAGTGGCTACTGCAGAATGACATAAGACAGCCAATAAAAGAGTCGCAAGTTGTTTCATCTGTGCTCCAATGATGAGGGGTGAATTTAAATATACCGCTGAATTATACGCTAGGAATCAAGTGAATAATTAGAATAAATGACTTAGATGAACAAAAAACAAAGGGTCAACTTCCAGCGCTTAATATCTCGCGCATTCTCTGTTGTACTACATCTACCAGCAAATCTGGTTGAAATTTGGAAATAAAGCGATTACAGCCGACCTTTTCTACCATTGCATCATTAAAGCTGCCACTTAGTGACGTATTAAGTGCGATGAATAGATTACTCATCCTTGGATCTTGTCTCACTTCAGACGTTAGACGATAACCATCCATTTCGGGCATCTCTGCGTCGGTGAACATCATCAAAATTTCATCGGTGACTGTTTTACCTTCATCAGCCCAACTCTTTAAAAGGTTTAGGGCTTTTAAACCATCCTTTTGTTCGATAATTTCAAGGCCCAGTTGAGTAAGGGTTTCTCTTATTTGCCAACGAGCGGTGGAAGAGTCATCCACTATTAATATTTTTTTACCTTTGAGGTGAACTGCCACCTCTTTATCTAACACATCTTCAGAGATGCTAGTGTCGTACTCGACAATCTCGGATAATACTTTTTCTACATCAATAATTTCAACTAGTTCGTTTTTACCATCCACTTCAACCTGTGTAATGGCAGTTAAATAGTTATTTTTACCTGCCGAGCTAGGCGGAGGCTGAATATCACTCCATGATGTATTGATAATACGCATCACATTGCCAATCAAGAACCCCTGCACACTGCGATTATATTCGGTGATGATCACATTGACTGCTTCATACTCAGCTTCATTAACGTTCATTTTAATTGCCGCGCGCAGATCAATGACAGGAATTGAGGCGCCTCTGTAGTTAGTCACACCTTTGAGGTTTTGATGGGAACCAGGCATTTGATTCATTAAAGGTACAGTAATGACTTCTCTTATCTTAAATACATTCAGAGCAAAAGTGTGCCGAGAGCCCAATTTAAACATAAGCAATTCGAGTCTGTTTTCACCGACTAGTTTGGTGCGCTGATCAATTGAAGACATTAACTCTGACATACAGACTCTCTGGTTGATTTATTTACAATAAAAAAGCTAATGATACACCTACAAACAGTATCAATAGTAGACACTTGAAAACACTATTACCTAATAAACATTTTTACTGTCGCAAACCAACATTCACATAAACTATGATGAAAATATTTTATATAGATTATTAATATGGGGGGTTTCTATATAAGATGACCAATAACAGCAACCCACACCACGTTATCGGTTGTTTTACTTTTTACCTTACTGTTATAGGAATAGTCACATGTCACAATATCAAAACGATGTTAAACAGATTGCACAGCTTAGATCAACCAAAGCAGGTACTTGGAACGCAATTGACCCAGATTATGCTGCACGTATGAAAGCGCAAAATCGCTTTAAGACAGGGTTAGATATTGCAAAATACACCGCAGCTATTATGCGTAAAGACATGCAAGAATATGATGCTGACTCAAGCCAATATACCCAATCTTTAGGCTGTTGGCATGGTTTTATTGGACAGCAAAAAATGTTGGCAGTAAAAAAACATCAAGGTACCACGGATAAAAGTTATTTGTACTTATCTGGCTGGATGGTTGCGGCGTTACGTTCAGAGTTTGGCCCCCTGCCCGACCAGTCCATGCACGAAAAAACCTCAGTAGCGGCGTTAATCGAAGAGCTTTATACCTTCTTACGACAAGCTGATGCCCGTGAACTGGGTGATCTATTCAGACAACTGGATGACGCTAAACAGCAGGGTCAAGATACCACTGGCATACAAGAGTCTATTGATAATTATGAAACCCATGTAGTGCCTATTATTGCCGATATTGATGCTGGATTCGGTAACGAAGAAGCCACTTATTTGCTGGCGAAAAAGCTCATTGAAGCCGGAGCCTGCTGTATACAGATAGAAAACCAAGTATCTGACGCTAAACAGTGTGGTCACCAGGATGGCAAAGTGACTGTGCCACATGAAGACTTTTTAGCCAAAATCAACGCAGTACGTTACGCATTTTTAGAACTAGGAGTCGATGACGGGGTAATAGTCGCGCGTACTGACTCATTAGGTGCTGGACTGACTCAAAAAATACCTGTGTCGCAGAAGCCTGGTGATTTAGCGGCTCAGTACAATGCCTTTCTTGACACCAGCGAAGTTACATCAATCGACGAACTAACAGACGGCGACTCTGTTCTTAAACAAAACGGTAAGTTGGTTAAACCTGTGCGTTTACCTAATGGGTTATACAAGTTCCAAGAAAATACTGGTTTTGACCGTGTTGTACTTGACTGTATTACCTCATTACAAAATGGTGCAGATTTGCTATGGATTGAAACAGAAAAACCCCATGTAGGCCAAATTGGCGATATGGTACGGGCAATCAGAAGCGAAATTCCTAATGCCAAGTTGGTGTATAACAATTCACCATCTTTCAACTGGACTTTAAACTTCCGTCAGCAAATTTTTGATATCTGGTCACAAGCCGGTAAAGACTTAAGCCAATATAACAGAGACGAATTGATGTCTGTTAAATATGACGACACCGATTTAGCCCTTGAAGCTGATGAAAAAATCAGGACATTCCAGTCGGATGCAGCCAGAGAAGCGGGTATTTTCCATCACCTCATTACCTTACCGACTTATCATACAGCAGCATTATCTACCGATAATCTAGCCAAAGGCTATTTTGGTGACCAGGGTATGTTGGCCTATGTTAAAGGTGTGCAGCGTAAAGAAATTAGACAAGGCCTTGCATGTGTTAAACACCAAGCCATGGCTGGTTCGAACATGGGTGATGACCATAAAGAATATTTCTCAGGCGAGCAAGCGCTTAAAGCTTCTGGGGAAGATAATACTATGAATCAGTTTGACGCAGCCTAATAGCTTTTAGGTATAAACAGATGGCTTGCAGTTTTGACTGCGAGCTATCATTCAAACAATCAATGAAAATAATGACCAAGTAACAATCCTCAACTCACCACCCTCTCAAATGAAATAATAAACTCTTGTTTTTTAACAAGTATTTTATGTCTGTAAAAAGTATTAATTACTGATAACATTCTATAATCACATCAGTTTTCACCGCGAGATAATAACCATGAATATTGCTAAGGTAGATTTAAACTTATTGGTTTATTTAGATGTATTGCTAAGGGAAGGCAGTGTCACTAAAGCTGCAAACCAACTAAGTATTACTCAGCCTGCAATGAGCAATGGCCTGAGAAGATTAAGAGACTTATTCAAAGATCCATTACTGGTGCGCACCAGTGAAGGCATGACTCCCACAAAACGCGCCCTAGAATTAAAACCGATCATCCGCGATGTCTTGTCTAAACTTGAAACAACCATTCAACCGGATACTGATTTTAGCCCCTTACAAAGTGAGCGTACCTTTAGGATTATGGCCAGCGATTACGCTGAATCAACCTTGTTATTAGAAGTTATCGGTAGACTAAATAAACAAGCACCGAATATCACCCTTGATTTAATTACGCCCAGCGACGTCACATTCCATGATGTAGAGCAAGGTAGGGTTGATATGGCTATTAACCGTTTTGAAGAATTACCCCTTTCGTTCCATCAAAAGGTGGTGTGGTATGACACATTTTCGTGTGTGGTAAATAGTCACAACCCCATAGTAAAAAACTTTAACTTGGATCAGTATTTAGACAACAAACATATTTGGGTCAGTAAAACTGGCTTTGGTGTAGGTGTAGGTATCGATCCTAACGAGGTTCAAAAATTAGGTTGGGTGGATGCAGAGCTAACAAAAATTGGTAAAAAGCGTGATATACGTGTGTTTACTCGCCATTACCATGTTGCCTTGCAATTAGCCAAAGCCCAAAATTTAATCGCGACCTTACCTAGCAGAGCTGCCAATATGTATAAAGATGATCCTGAGGTGGCAATACTTGAGCCACCCTTTGATATTCCCCCCATAGCATTAAAAATGGCCTGGAGTGCACTATTGCAACACGATGCTGGACATATTTGGCTTAGGCGACTAATTACAGAGGTGGGAGCAGAACTCACTACCCCATGAGATTCATTTCTCTTATGAATGAGAGGAATAACTCACATAAATTTATCCGTATAATACTAACAGCGTAAACTCTGCTCATTGTGAATTACCTATGAGTGAAATATGCAACTCCCGCAAACCACACCACTTCAATACATTCAAAGAGGCAGATTAAAGATCGCCCAACAACTAGATCAGTTTATTACGCAAGACGTGTTACCCGGAGTTCAGCTATCATCTGAAGATTTATGGGATAGGTTTGCAAATGCATTACCAGAATTGTTGTCTACTAACCAAAGCCTGTTACAGAAACGAGTCAGTCTGCAACAGCAAATAGATCAATATTGTCGCTCAAGGCAATCTATCAATGTGCAAGAGTACAAAACTTTTCTTACGGAAATTGGTTATTTGCAACAAGCTCCGGGCGATTTTCAAATCACTACACAGAATGTCGATCCTGAAATTGCCACTATGGCTGGCCCGCAGTTAGTTGTTCCCATTAACAATGCTAGATTCGCCTTAAATGCAGCCAATGCTCGATGGGGAAGTCTTTATGATGCTCTTTATGGCTCTGATATTATCGAGCAATCAGGCAACCAAAAACACAAAGGTTATGACGCGATCAGAGGGCAAAAAGTGATCGACTACGCCAGAGATTGGTTAGACATTATTGCACCACTAAAAACAGGCAGTCATATACAAAGCAAAAACTACGCTATTAAAAACAGTGCGCTAATCGTCACTTTAGCTGACGATACAATAGTGGGTTTAAAAAATCCTAAACAGTTTGTGGGATTTCAAGGCAATATCGAACAACCCACTTGCATACTGATTAAACACAATAACATCCACGGGGAAATTCAATTTGATAAACAAAGCGTTATTGGTCAACAAGATACGGCGAATATCAACGATATATTTTTAGAGTCAGCACTCACCACTATCATGGACTGTGAAGACTCTGTTGCGGCTGTGGATGCAGCAGACAAAACCTTAGTGTACAAAAATTGGTTAGGACTAATTAAAGGCGACTTAACAGCTACAATTACCAGCGGCAGCAAACAAATAACACGTAGTCTCAATCAAGATAGGCAGTATCAGTCTTCAACCGGAAACACCTTTAACCTGTCTGGCAGAAGTCTAATGTTTATCCGTAACGTTGGACACTTGATGACAACTGACGCCATACTTTTTGACGATAAACCTATATACGAAGGCATAATGGACGCGCTTGTTACCAGTTTAATTGCTAAACATGACTTACTGGGCAATGGCATATTTAAAAATAGTCAGGCGGGTAGCGTTTATATAGTGAAGCCAAAGATGCATGGGCCAGAAGAAGTCGCTTTCGCTGATTTATTATTCTCAAAAATGGAAACCGTTCTCGACTTACCCGGGCTTAGCCTAAAAATTGGCTTAATGGATGAAGAAAGACGCACCAGCTTAAATTTAAAAGCCTGTATAAAAGCCGCAAAAGACAGAGTGGTATTTATCAACACCGGCTTCTTGGATCGCACAGGAGATGAAATACACACCTCCATGCAGCTAGGAGCATTTGCCACCAAAGCAACCATCAAAACAAGACCTTGGTTAAATGCCTATGAACAATCCAATGTTATTAATGGCATAAACTCAGGCTTGTCTGGTAAGGCGCAAATTGGCAAAGGCATGTGGCCCACTCCCGACAATATGGCCGATATGATGAAGGCAAAAATTGCCCATGTACGCTCTGGTGCCAACACAGCTTGGGTACCTTCGCCTACGGCCGCCACATTACATGCACTTCATTATCATCAGGAAAATGTATTCGACTTCAGAATGAATATGTCTTATCACGACGATGGCTTATTAGAGAAAATGTTAGACATACCACTGCTCAATGACGAGAAATTATCAGCTGAACAGATCCAACGTGAACTGGATAACAATGTACAAGGGATATTAGGGTATGTTGTGAGATGGATAAATCAGGGTATTGGTTGTTCAAAAGTGCCAGACATCAATAACGTTGGCTTAATGGAAGACAGGGCAACCTTAAGAATATCTAGTCAGCATATAGCTAATTGGTTGATGCATGAAATGGTTACCCAAGAGCAGGTCGAGACGTCAATGCACACTATGGCAAAGCTGGTTGATGATCAGAATATAGATGATAAAGAATACATAGCCATGACCCCCAATACCGATGAGTCAATTGCCTTTCAAGCAGCTCATGAATTGATATTTAAAGGTAAAGAACAGCCCAGAGGTTATACTGAGCCTTTGTTGCATAAAAAAA
>Ga0115567_10004510_pt1 | contig 13568 bp, 12 predicted proteins | sample COGITO_mtgs_1204_2_FD_88679 | JGI IMG/M metagenome (GOLD analysis project Ga0115567, IMG submission 88679) | Pelagic marine microbial communities from North Sea - COGITO_mtgs_120412 | ecosystem: Environmental > Aquatic > Marine > Epipelagic | place: Germany:Helgoland, sampling site Kabeltonne...
AAAAGCTACCAAAGAATTACCAATTGGAACGGCGTATGCGGTTTGGACAGGAATTGGTGCTGTTGGCACCGTTATATTAGGGATTATGATCTTTAAGGAACCCGCAACTTTCTGGAGGATATTTTTTATAACGACACTTATAATCTCGATAATAGGCTTAAAATTTGTCTCTAATTAAAAGACCAACATCTTCTTTAGTAAAAAAATACAATGAGTGATAATAGTTTGAAGCAGCAACTGTCCAATCAGGTTTTATATTTAATGAGTATTTCTGCCGGTTTGGTGGTCGCGAATCTCTATTATAACCAGCCGTTGTTGCACCAAATGGCCGTTACTTTTAACGTAAGTGAATCTGCAGTGAGCAATGTGGCACTTTCAACGCAACTGGGCTATGCATTTGGACTTTTGTTTATCATTCCTTTAGGCGATAAGATCTCAAATAAGAAAATACTTAAATACGATTTTGTATTAATGATACTCTCGCTTTTGGCTGCAGCGGCTTCAAGCTCGTTGGTTTTATTGATTGTAAGCAGCTTTTTTATTGGTTTCGCGTCAGCCATTCCACAACTCTTTGTACCAATGGCAGCACAATTGGCAGATGATAAAGGTAGAGGCAGAGCGATAGGCATTGTTATGAGCGGACTTCTTATTGGTATATTAGGTAGCCGCGTAATTAGCGGTCTGGTAGGGGAACAATTTGGCTGGCGTGTAATGTATTATGCAGCGAGTGTTATAATGTTGCTGCTTTTTTTCGTGTTGCAATATAAGCTACCCCAACTTTCCCCCAAATATAGGGGCAGTTATGGTAGTCTATTAAAATCTATTGGTTTTTATTTTAGAACAGAACCTTCCGTAAGGCTCGCTGCTTTGCGTGGCGGATTGGCATTTGCCGGTTTGAGCGCTTTTTGGACTACACTTGTTTTTTTGATGGAAGATTCTTTTGGTTATGGAAGTGCTGTAACTGGTGCTTTTGGACTTTTTGGAATTGCAGGCGCTTTGGCAGCGGCATATGTTGGTAAGATGAACGATAGGATGAGTAAGAATAAAATTATTCTTTATGCCGCAATTGTATTGATCGGTTCGTGGGTAATATTTTTATTTTCGGCAAATTCATTAATCGGTCTTATTATTGGCGTGATTACGGTAGATTTAGGTTTACAGGCGTTACATATTACAAATCAAAACATTATTTTTTCTAAAAATCCCGAGGCACGAAATCGCGTAAATACCATTTATATGGTCGGTTTTTTTATTGGTGGCGCTTTGGGTACGACTTTAGGCGCATTGGCTTGGGAAAATTATGGCTGGAGCGGCGTTTCGATTTTAGGTATTTCATTTTCACTAATCATTGCAATCGTTCATTTAATTTTCAGAAACAAAACAGTATAGATTATGCTAGACTTACTCATAACAAATGCGATCATAGATAATTCTGAAAAAAAAGTAAATATCGGCGTCTTAGACGGAAAGATTTCTTCTATAACTAACACAGCTGAAGTTGAAGAAATTTCCGGCACCATTAAAAGTGAAAAAATATATAACGCTGATGGAAACTTTTTATGTTCAGGATTTTTTGAAAGCCATATTCATCTAGACAAAGCCTGCATTTTGGAGCGATGCACGATAGAAAAAGGAACATTGGACGAAGCTGTTGAAGAAACTGGAAATGCAAAAGAAGAGTTTACTGAAGCTGATGTATTTCAACGTGCCAATCGTGTGGTTGAAATGGCCATTAAAAAGGGAACCATGGGCTTGAGAACATTTGTAGAAACAGATCCAAAAACGGAATTGCGTTCTCTTTCGGGAATCAATAAAATTAAGCAAAAATATGCTTTTGCTATTGATATTGAAATCTGTGCGTTTGCGCAGGAAGGCCTTACCCAAGAAATGGAAACGTACGCTTTACTCAAGAAGGCATTACAAAATGGTGCAGATTTGGTTGGTGGTTGTCCCTATAAAGATAAAGATCCAGAAAGGCACATTGAACTTATTTTCGATATAGCGGAAGAATTTAACGTGAATGTAGATTTCCATCTTGACTTTGATCTGGATCCAGAAAACTCTAGTATTCCAAAAATTTCAGAAGAAACCATTAAACGAAACTATCAAGGTCGAGTCTCTATTGGTCACGTTACAAAATTAGCTGCGATGGATAAAACCACTTGGGATGCAATGACAGATCTTATAAAAGAAGCAGGAATAACGGTTACCGTACTTCCCGCAACAGATATATTTTTAAATGGTAGAGATCACAAACCTTTGGTGCCAAGAGGAATGGTCAATGCGAATAAGTTGGCAGCAAAAGGCATCCAAACCACCATTTCGAGCAACAATATCTTAAATGCCTTTACACCTTATGGTGATGCATCATTGGTAAGAATTGCAAACATGTATTCTAATATTGCACAACTATCAAAAGATGAAGAAATAGCCGAAGCATTTGCAATGATTACTAGAAATGCCGCTAAACTACTTTCGCTTCAAAAAGAAATAAAAGTTGGTGAGCCTGCAAATTTGGTAATTTTGGAAGCAAAATCGGCTGTTGAGGTTATTCGTACAATCGCGCAACCATTGGCAGGATTTAAAAATGGTATACAAACGTTTTCTAATAAGAAAGCGGAGATTTATTTCTAACTTCTAAATTTGTTGCAATTTCGTTATATAACAGTTCAACGGCTAAGTTATCTTTGTTCTTGCGCTTCAATGATATTTTTTTTGAAAGAGAAGTAGTTTTTAAAAAATCAATTAAGATAAGGGTCACAAAGAAAACGGAATTCTATTACCCAAGCTATTATACTTTGAATCAAAATTGGATCTTATAATATATTATACCTAACGAATTAATTTAAAGAGATAAAATTAGGGCAAAATTCTAATTTGAGAATTGTGTAAATCAGATAAATAATTAAATAATATTAAAGTATTAACCTGTATGATGAAAGAAGTATTTCTCACACCTTTTCAAAAGTTCGTAAAGATTGAAAGTTTCAGTGGTATATTGCTAATGCTCACTACAATCGTAGCACTCGTTTGGGCAAACTCATCATTTGGAGAATTTTATAAGGATCTATGGCAATATGATATTGGAATCGTAACAGAAAGTTTTGAATTTAAAAAGCCATTGATACTTTGGATAAACGATGGATTGATGGCTGTTTTCTTTTTTCTGATTGGATTAGAGATTAAGCGAGAATTAATGATCGGAGAGCTCAATTCCGCCAAGAAAATTGCTTTTCCATTGGTAGGCGCAATTGGTGGAATGCTGGTGCCAGTTGTATTCTTCCTGCTTCTAAACCAAAATCCAGGAACTATTGGAGGCTGGGGAATCCCGATGGCAACAGATATAGCATTTTCTCTCGCAATTTTAAACGTTTTAGGAAAGCGGGTTCCATTAAGTCTTAAAATTTTTCTAACTGCATTTGCGATAGTGGATGATATTGGTGCCATTTTGGTAATCGCAGTGTTTTATAGTAGTTCCATTAACGTTGTATTATTATTGATTGCCTTTGCACTGTTAACCATATTATATGTTACATCTTATAGAGGCTATTACTCGAAATTTATGATATTCATCTTCGGAATAGTAATATGGTTTCTATTTTTAAAATCGGGTATTCATCCTACGATTGCAGGTATTTTATTGGCATTCTCAGTACCGATTAGACAAAAAATAGACACATCAACTTTTTTGAATCAGTTTGAAAATATCTATAAACAGATTAAAAACGCAAGCATACTACAAAAACCGATTCTTTCAAACGAACAAATAGAAAATATCGGTGATCTGGAAGATTGGACCTCAAGATTCCAATCGCCTTTACAACACCTAGAACACAATTTACACGGATGGGTTGCCTATTTTATAATACCGATTTTTGCACTTGCAAATGCAGGAGTGATTATTGATAGTTCAGTTGATATAGATACAGCACTTGTTATAAATATCGTAATTTGTTTAATATTGGGTAAATCGATAGGTGTTACGGCCTTGGTTATGTTAGCAAAGAAAATCAAGCTCATTTATGTACCAAGCGACATAAATTTCAGAGATATTTTGGGTGTTTCTTTTTTAGCGGGAATCGGTTTTACCATGGCAATTTTTATTGCAAGTTTGGCTTTTGTAGCTTCACCAGAATTTATCGATTCTGCCAAAATAGGAATTTTAATAGGCTCTTTTATATCGGGTATTATTGGTTATCTTATCTTAAGGTTCAATAAAAAACCGAAACCACAACTGGAAAATTAAAAGTTATAATTATTGATGGAAGATCTATTTATTGAATACAAACGTGAGATAATCATCACTGTTATTGTGGTTGGTGCAGTAATTATGCTTCATATCCTGACCAATATTTTTTATCATTGGTTGGTAAAAAAAGAGCGCGAAAAATTTCCAGGAGAAGGTACAACGCCTGTAAATCTTGTTCGAAGAATTTTAAATACGTTATGGTTAGTGCTAGGTTTGATCGCCTTAAGCTTTTTATACTTTGATGAAAGCAAACACGGCGTCTTAAAAAAAAACTTTTATTTGATGATCTATTTGGGAGTGCTCTCCGTATTTACGATCGTAGCTGCAACCAGCACTCATATTTGGTTTAAAAAAAGCGTGCGTAAAAAGATCGAAACCGGTGAAGATCCTACGAGCTTTAAATTTTTAAGATATGTGGCCGTTTCGGCTATCTATTTTACCGGAATACTTTTTGGACTACTGGCATTTCCTGTGTTGAGAGGATTTGCACAAACAGCCTTGGGCGGTGCTGGTGTAATCGCTTTAGTACTTGGTGTAGCTTCCCAAGAAGCGCTAGCCAATCTTATTGGTGGCGTTTTTATAATATCATTCAAGCCTTTTAAAGTTGGGGATCTAATAAAGGTAACAGATACTATGGTTGGTAGGGTTACAGATATTACGCTTCGGCATACAGTCCTTAGGAATTTTGAAAATAAAATGATCGTTATCCCGAATTCAATAATCAACAAAGAAAAATTAATAAATTATGATTTGGGCGAACTAAAATGTTGTGAACGTATAGAGATAGGAATTTCATATAACAGCAATATTGATCTTGCTAAAAACATAATGCGCGATGAATGTGAAAAACATCCTTTAATATTAGACAACCGCTCATATTTAGAAAAAAAAGAAGATCAACATGTAGTAAAAACTGCGGTAATCTCACTTAACGACTCGTCTATAACCATTCGTGCTTGGGCTTGGGGGAATAATTTTGATGATTGTTTTCAAATAAAGATTGATGTTCTCGAAAGTATAAAAAAAAGGTTTGATGTTGAAGGTATAGAAATTCCCTTTCCTTATAGGACCATTGTGATGAAAAAACATAGAGAAACGAAAGAAAATCCAGAAAATCCAGTAAATTGAGTTTATGGGATCTACCGAGCAGGCTTTACAAGAACGCATAAAGGAATTAACTTGTCTTTACGAAGTGTCCTACATTATTGTAAATGTGGACATCGAACAAATACAAGAAACCTTTAAGGCTATAACCTTAAGCCTTAAAAAAGCATTTCAGTTTCCCGATATTACAGAAATAACAATCTTTACTTCCGTCGGCAATCAAAAAATGGGAGACGTAGAAGAGATAAACGGCCTCAAAAGTGATATTATTATTTTCAACAAAATAGGAGGTAAGATAATAGCCTCTTTGACCAATAATAAAAAAGGATTTCTTATAGAAGAAAAACAGTTGTTGGACAATGTTGCGTTAAAGCTAGGTAACCTTCTTGAACGCATAGAGATACAGCGCAACGAGACCTCTTTAAAAAGGCAGATGGAACGCGCAGATCGCTTGGGCATTTTGGGCGAACTTACGGCTGGAATCGCACACGAACTTAACACGCCACTCGCCAATATTCTTGGGTTTGCAGAACTAATTAAGGACGATTTTAAAACAGACAAAAAGATTAATGAGGATTTAGATAAAATAATCAGTAACGCGATATTTTCTAGGGAAGTAGTAAAAAAGCTAATGTTCTTTGCTTGTGAGATGCCGCAGGAAATGAAAAAAGTAAATATTGTACCAAGTATAAAAAATGCCATTGCATTACTAGATGCTACATTTAGAAAAGAAGAGGTAAAATATATCGTAAAGATAACCGAAGAAAAACTTTATCTAAGGGCAGATACAATACAACTCACCCAAATTATCTTTAACCTGATTATTAATGCAATCTATTTTTCACCCAAAAATGGTCTTGTAACGGTGCGAGCTTTTCAGACGGAGAAAGAAATCGTTCTAAAAATCAAAGACGAAGGATCTGGCGTTAAAGAGCAAGTTATGGAAAAGATATTTCAGCCATTTTTCACCACCAAACCAATGGGTGATGGTTCTGGCCTTGGACTTAGTGTAGTGCATGGAATAGTTGCTAGCCACGATGGTTCCATTTTCGCCCAGAATAATTCAGGTAAGGGAACGACCTTTACAGTAAAGCTCCCAAAATCTTAAAGCACGAAGTTATGCAGTTAAAGAAAGAGAATATTCTTATCGTTGATGATGACTTAAATATTTTGGAATTGTTACAACGTCATCTTCAATCTTGGAACTATCTTGTATATAAAGCAGTATCGGTAAAAGAAGCCGTTGCGATTTTAAGAGATTCTAAAATCGATTTGTTGATTACAGATCTAAAGATGCCAGAAATTGATGGTTTCGAACTAATAAAATTTGTTTCTGAAAATTACCCAAAACTTCCAAAATTGGTCGTAACCGGTTATCCATCGGTTCAAGATTCCTTAACTGCTATAAAATCTGGTGTTGTAGCTTATCTTACTAAGCCTTTTACGAAAAGTGAATTGCAATCTGCCGTTAAAAATTCATTTTCTTCTTCGGAAGAAATTAAAAACCAGAACCAAAATCCATCTGAAGAAAAAAACAATGTGTATGGTGAAATTATAGGAGCTTCAGAAAAAATCCATGAGGTTATCGAAATAATCAAAAGAGTTAAGGACAATAAGGCGACTATTTTTGTAAAAGGTGAAAGCGGAACCGGAAAAGAGCTTGTAGCACGTGCAATACATTATCAAGGCAAATTTTCACGCTCGCCGTTTATTGCAGTAAACTGTGGTGGAATTCCTGAAAATCTTTTAGAAGCTGAACTTTTTGGGTATACAAAAGGAGCTTTTACAGGAGCAGATAGAGACCGCGATGGCTTCTTTCAAGCAGCGAACGGTGGCACGATATTTTTGGATGAAATTGGCAATGCTTCAAAAGGAGTACAATCTCGTTTATTGCGAGTGCTACAGGAAAAAGAGGTAATTAAAGTTGGAGCTCAAAAGCCCGAAAAGATAGATCTGCGCATAATTACCGCCACAAATAGCGATCTAAAAAAAATGATAAAGCACGATTCGTTTAGAGAAGATCTTTATTATAGACTAACCGTAGTTGAAATACATGTAGCACCCTTGCGCGAAAGAACAGATGATATTCCGTTATTGGTAGAAAAATTTCTGATTAAATATGGTTTGGAATACAAAGATCGATATGTTAAGATAAGCACAGAAGCTTCAGCTATTTTACAGCGTTACCAATGGCCGGGTAATATTCGGGAACTTGAAAATGTGATACAGCGGGCTGTAATTATGTGTGAAAAGATCGTTGGAATAGAGCATCTTCCAGATTCGTTAAAATTCAATATCAATTTTCCCGAGGAAACATTATTGCCTTTAATAGAAATGGAAAGAAAATATATTCGAAAAGTACTGAATGCCACAAATAATAATAAAACTAAGGCTGCCGAAATTTTGGGGATTGATCGCAAAACGATTAGACAAAAACTTTCAGACTAGTAAGTCTGCCGGCACGTAATTACCCAACTGGCACAAAAGGTACCGGTTTCAAATTGTCCTTAAATTAAATTAAATCTTAGAAACGCTCTATCTATAGTGAGTTACGAGTTTTTGCGATTTTTTTGTCATATTGTGGTACGCCCATTGCCTATTGTATATCGAATCTAAAGATATACTATGAAAACAAACCATTTTAATATTTGTCCAACCTGTATGCATCAAAAAACATGTGTGCTTACAGCCCAAAAAGATGAGGTATGGGAGTGCAGTGAGTATGACGAATCTTACGATGGAAATTACAGTACAAATAAATCAAGCAATACAGGATTGCTAGATCAAGAAAAGGCTATGGCCTAACCTTAATTTAAAAAACAAACTATGACTCTTAATATGTTAAAATCATTCTTCGGTATCGAAATCAATTCAGATATTAAACTGAACAGAATACTGGTAGTGACAAGTGAAAGTGAGCTTTCTTTCAGAAGAAAATATCAATTTAGAAAGAATAGCAACAGAATTTAATATTTTTACAGAAATTAATCTTAATTTCAATAAAAAGAAAATACATATTATGACAACATTGACGAAAGTAGCTAATAAAAAAGCACCAAAAGTACCTATTCGAGGTATGATGGATAATGTGTTGGAGCAGTTTAATAGCGCAGCAGATGCTATCAACCTTCATCCCAGTATTCGAAAGATTCTAAGCATAACTAACAATGAGATAATAGTTCATTTCCCTGTAAAAATGGATAATGGTGAGGTTGAGATATTTACAGGTTATCGTGTACAGCACAATAATGCTCTGGGTCCTTACAAAGGTGGCCTTAGATATCACCCAACAGTTGATATAGATGCAGCAAGAGCTTTGGCTATGTGGATGACGTGGAAAACATCTCTTGCAGGTTTGCCTTATGGTGGCGGAAAAGGTGGAATACAACTAGATCCTTCAAAATATTCAGCTGGCGAACTAGAACGTATCACAAGGCGATTTACGTTTGCCCTGGCAGATAATATCGGTCCAGAACATGATATCCCTGCACCAGATGTTAACACCAACAGCCAGACAATGGCATGGATGGCAGATACATATATGAGTACTAGACCACCGGCAGAAAGATCTGCGAACCAACACGTCGTTACTGGAAAACCTGCCGGAAGTGGTGGATTGGAAGGTCGTGACCGTGCAACTGGATTAGGTGTTTTTCTTACAATTAAATTTTGGGCAGATCGAAATGACTTTACGCTTCAAGGCAAAAAATTTATTGTTCAAGGTTTTGGTAATGTAGGTTACTGGGCGGCACATTTTTTGGAAAAAGAAGGCGCGAAAATGGTAGCGGTGCAAGATGCTTTTGGAAGCATCCAGAATGAAAAGGGAATAAACGTAGAAGATCTTTTTGAATATACAAAGTCCAACAAAGGAAGTATCGTTGATTTTTCAGAATCTAAAAAAATGGAAAATAGCAATTTCTACGCGACTGATTGTGATATCTGCATTCCAGCTGCACTTGGTAACCAGATTACAAAAGATAACGCCTCACAAATAAAAGCAAAATTAATAGCAGAAGGCGCTAATGGTCCTACAAATGTAGAAGGCGAAAATATTCTTTTGAAAAAAGGCGTAACAATTATACCAGATATTTTGTGTAATTCAGGCGGAGTTGTTGCGAGCTATTTTGAATGGCTCCAAAATAGAAACGGCGAATTGTGGCAAATGGAAGACGTAATACCAAGACTTGAAAAGAAACTGAAGGAATCGTTCGACAAAGTATACGAATATTCTGAACGTGAATCAATGGATATGCGTACTGCAGCATATTGTATTGCAATACTGCGTATAGAACAAGCTTACGTACAACGAGGAATTTTTCCTTAATATTTAAAAAATCAATAAATAACTTAAGGCGGACTATCTTCTCAGTTGACTTGTTTACACTGTTTTATAGCCTTTTACCAACTTTAGTGGCATTTATGCAAAAGTTGGAATAATATTGGGTTTTTGGTAATCCGTCCTAAGTTTTTTAAAAATTTATAGAAATTTTTAAAAAAGAAGTCAGTGAAAAATTTGAGTTTATTACAAGTTTAAATTAATAAATTATGAAATACGGTAGTTTGATATTGGAAAAGAAGGAATATGTATATCTAAAAAAAATACTTAATATTTCTGGTTATTCGCAAGACTTAGAGACTCAAAAATCTTTGATAAAACTCAATGATGAGATCAAAGATGCACAAATAGTAGACGAGGAAGAGATGCCAAAAGATGTAATACGTTTAAATAGTAAGGTTACTATCGTTTCAGAAAAAGGTTGGCAAAAAACTTTGCAAATCGTAACACCTAAGGAGAAAGATTTCAAAAATGACAAGATTTCAATTATTACGCCAATGGGTGCTGCACTTTTTGGTTACGCTCAAGATGATACTGTGATCTGGGATTTCCCGAACGGGCAACAAAAACTAAGTATAATTTCGGTTTTGAGAGAAGAAATTTATAGCGGTATCGATATCGCAATCTAACAACTTAAAGTATTGAAAGAATGAACAGAGAGATATACCAACACGACAACGATATAGATGTTACTCATAAAATAAACACTATTGAGCTTGATAATTGGATCAATCACTTAGAATATATTTCTAAGGAAATGAGCAATTTACTGCGTATGAGCGATATGGATTTTAATGAAAAGTTCGAGGATGATATTTTATTTAAAAAACTTCAAAAAAAAGAAATTGAAAATAACACACTCTTAAAAGCACTCAAAAAATACGCCGGCTCAAGAATGAACATAGCTGAGTGTGATGATACACAATGTGATATGGTTTATATAAATGAACACGAAACTTATCGCAGAAGTTATTTATACCATTTGGATAAATACCGAAAATTAAAAGATGAATTCTTTACTACCATACAAGGTAAATTTACGAGTTCAAAAATTGATTCAATCAACTCTGGCATTTAGTAAATGCTGAATTCAAGACTCGCGTATAAAATTGATACACAAAGAAGGTTGTGCTTGAAAAAGGATTTGATTGAACTCAGTCAATGGATAAGTGCGGTCGAAAATTATAACCGCGAGCTCGACTATTTAGGGGTTTTGGAAAAACAACTTGTTAGAAGTGCGACTATCGCTGCAAATATGCAAGGTTTGCGTAGAAAAAATACGCTTACAATGGGTTTGCTTTATAAATATGAACAACAGCTAAAAAGTGAGCTTGAATATGGTGATAGAGAATATGATTTGAGCCGTGCAAAAGAGCATGAAAAGAAACGGGATATTTACGGCGCAATCAATAACGAATTTATACAGCTTAAAATAGATATGTATAAGCGACTTTCAAATTTCAAACTTTCGTGATAACAGTAGCACTACCAACTTAAATGCTATTAAGTTGATTATATTTTTTTAATATAATTGGCTAGGTATTTTAGCTTAGTGTTTTATAGCTTTTATAATCTTAAATTTTACTTAGAATATTTTTATAACCTTTAGTCTTGATTATATAATCAACCAAAAGATACAAAATATGGCTCTTAATTAGCTGCAAATCTTAGATTCTATAATAGTTTTAGATAATAAATAGATATATTAAAATAATATCTCAATTCTTGATTGCGGTTCGATACGTTACTTGTTATCTGCTAGAAATCACGAAATTTTTAACAGACATCATCCAGAACCTACGAATCTAAAAATTACAAGGTTTCTTCCTCTATTGATTCGATTTGTAATTGGATTTTAAGTTACAATGAATATTTTATTTAAATCAATTTAAATTGCTTGTCTGTTGAAAATACAATCTTCCGTTTTTTTAGTAGAAATAATCTATTTATTAAAAAGACGCTTTAAATTATCTTTAGAATGACAGGCTAAATTGGAGGTTATAATATTGATTGATGAAATATTTAATAGCCGAAGACGAAATAGCCCTTCAAAAATCTATATCCAGTTATTTAAGCCAAGATGGGAATGTTTGCGAAGTTGCGTCAGATTATTATGAAGCTTCAGAAAAAATTGAGATTTATGACTATGATATTGTAATTCTCGATATTAATCTAGTTACTGGAAGCGGACTTGATATTCTTAAAAATCTTAAGCGCGATCATAAAAAATGTGGCGTTATAATTATTTCGGCAAATAATTCATTAGAAAATAAACTTGAAGGCTTAGACCTTGGAGCAGACGATTATATTACCAAGCCTTTCCATTTGGCCGAACTTAATTCGCGCATCAAAGCGGTTTTGCGAAGAGGCCAGTTTAATGGAAGTGATACCATTACTTTTCAAGAGATCAGGTTAGATACTTTATCACGTAGTGCTTATGTAAACGACAAGCCTATTTTATTGACACGCAAAGAATATGATCTCCTTTTATTTTTTATTACCAACCAAGGCCGTGTATTATCTAAGGCTATTATTGCAGAACATCTTTGGGGCGATGATAGTGATTTGCTAGACAATTTTGATTTTATATATGTACATATCAACAACTTAAGAAGAAAGTTAACGCCCAAAATATCTAAGTATATACAAACTGCCTATGGTAGCGGTTATAAATTCATCGATGAATAAAATACCTGAGAAAATCAAAACACCGCTTTTAAGAAAGGCATCTAGAACCTTTTTAAATCTTGCAGTTGTGTTAATGACACTTTCTTCTTTGGCGCTCTATTTCTATACTAAAGCCTTGCTGAAAAATGAAATTGAGGAAGAGCTTTATTCTTATAAAGATCGATTAGAACATTTATTGATAGAAAATCCAGATTTGGTGGGCGTACCTCCTATGATGACTGTTAAAAAAGTTATAGCGAGTGAATCTGAAATAATTAAGGACACTTTGCTTTTCGATCCTTTGCAGAAAGAAGTAGAACTTTTTAGTCAACTTTCTGGTACAAAAATAATTAATGGCGAAAATTATAAGATTACAGTTAGGGTAATGGCTATAGAATCTGAAGACATATTGTTCGCAATAGTTCTAACTTTTGTTTCAATTATAATCTTGGCTTTTATATTTTTATTTTACTTAAATAATTCTCGGAATGAAGCATTATGGAAACCTTTTTTTATCAATTTAGAAAAATTAAAGGTTTTTTCTTTAAAATCTGGTGAGCCTTTAAATTTTGTAGAAAGTGATATTAAGGAATTTGATGAGCTAAACAAAGAAATGATTACTCTTACCTCCAAGGTTCAAACAGATTACCGTAACTTAAAACAGTTTACCGAGGATGTTTCTCATGAGATGCAATCGCCATTGGCTATAATGCAAGCCAAAATCGAGAACATTATAAACTTTCAAAACATCGATGAATTTCAGTTTGAGCAATTCTCTGCCCTACAAATAGATATTCAACGTTTAAAGCAACTAAACAAAAAATTAAACCTACTTGCAAAGATTGACAATGATCAATTTACTGCCAATGAAGTAATATCAATAAATGATCTTGTTAGAAAAACAATTCAAAATTTTGAAGAAATTTTTTCTATTAAAATTTCATTACAAGATAATGCAAAAATAAATGTTGAAATGGATAAAACACTTGCAACTGTGTTGTGCAACAATTTAATTTCTAATGCCATAAAACATAATCTTGATGATCGAACCATTAAGGTTAAAATAAACAATAATAGTCTCCAGATATCTAACCAAGGCATAGAAGAACTCTCAAAACCAGAACATCTCTTTGAACGTTATTATAAAGAAAGTAAAAAACCAGATTCAACAGGTTTGGGACTTTCTATAGTAAAAAAAGTCTGTGATTATTA
>Ga0115567_10004514_pt1 | contig 13559 bp, 8 predicted proteins | sample COGITO_mtgs_1204_2_FD_88679 | JGI IMG/M metagenome (GOLD analysis project Ga0115567, IMG submission 88679) | Pelagic marine microbial communities from North Sea - COGITO_mtgs_120412 | ecosystem: Environmental > Aquatic > Marine > Epipelagic | place: Germany:Helgoland, sampling site Kabeltonne...
CAACGATTTGATGTGATAATTCATATAAAATTGACTGGAGTTGAACAAAAACTGTCTCTCTTCATCCGTCAACGTCTCCCGACCTTTCACGTACTTCGTGTCTCTCATTTTGATCAAATTCTCTTCCGTCATCCTCACGTTCATCGTCACATCCAATCCAACCGCATAAATATCCACTCCGTGCGTCCCGTACAACTCATCCGCCGCCTCCGCGTCGGCGTACACGTTCGCCTCCGCCGCCGGATTGACGTTCCCGCTCACCGTATACGCGCCCCCTAGGTGCACCACCGAACGCAACATTTTCGGCAAATCCTCGTATTCTCGAAACGCGTTCACCACGTTCGTCGCCGTGGCTAAACATATGATCGTCACTTCTCCGGGATACGTTTTCGCCAAGTCGTACATTAATTTCGCGCTGCCTCCCGGGTACACCTCCACATCCTCCTTCGCCTCCAAAAGGTCCTCCTTATCCTTCTCGAAATCCCCGAACCCATCTTTCCCGTGCACAAAATCCGCGATGTGTTCCTTCTGTTTCCCATTCAATGCTTTCTTCGACCCTTCCGCGACGTACACGACGTCATCCTCGTCTCCCTTCTCATCCTCGCTTCCTTTTCGCGACCCGGACGACTTATATATCCTCAACAACTTTTTGCAATTCTCCGTCGCTTTTTCCGTTCTTACGTTCCCGAACGACGACGTCAACGCGAGCACTCGTAACTCCGGCGCGCACGATAAGGACATCAACACCGCAAACGCGTCGTCAATCCCCGGGTCGGTGTCGATGATCACTTTGATTGGACTCTTTCCTTGTTTTTTCGCGCGCGAGTCTGCTTTTGCCGGCGCGTTCGTCGTCATCTCGAGAGAGGCGTTTCTTGCCTTTTTATGGAGAGATTTGACCACGTTTGCCTCATAAAAGAGCGCTCTATTCGAGCTCTATTCTTGCACGCATCGGTCGTCCTCGCGCGAGCAAAACGCAGAAAATGAGAGGAGGAAAAGAGAAACTTTACTTTATTCTTCTTCTCCTCGTCTTTTTACTGCGCTTGAAGTCCTCCTTTTCCTCTCCTTTTCATTTTCGAGGGAACGTCCCGCACGTTTCGAATCTGGACTTTTTAACACCAAATGCGACGTCTACTTCGTCTTCATCTGTCCTCGCGGACGGGACTTTAACGCTCACGGGCGACCACGTGACGCCGTTTTTCAACGCGATCGAACCTCTCTCGCGAGCGAAACGGCTTAGTTTCTCCTGTTCGGTGTTTTTGTTCGACGACCGGGATAATTACGAGAACGGTGGGGCGTTGATTTCGAGGATGAGTTCTCCGGAGCATCCGGCGTTTGCGCTGACCATCGAACCGCCGTCATCATCATCAATTTCTGGAAAGGAAGGAGAAGACGAGGACGGGTCGAGAAGTTATGACGACGACGGGGTAAACGTTGCAGAGAAAGGGTCCGCGGTGTCGTTCGCGATGACGTTTCGGAAGACGCACGCGGTTCGCAAAGCGACTTCGTCTTCGTCGCCGGGCGAAGTGGTGGCGAGTTTCACGGTGAGCGGAAAGTCGAGGAGAAGATTGGTAGCGAATAGATGGCACCACGTGGCGTTAGTCGTCGGCGAAGACACGGTCGCGTTTTATTTAGATGGTTTCGTGGACGTGGAGTATAGGTTGCCGCCGAATGCAGGGTCGACGCAGAGAGGCGGGTTGTTTTTGTCGCCGCACGCGACGAATTCGAACTCCTTAGACGACGCTTTGTCAATTGGTGGGGAGAGCAGAGGAAGACGAAGGAGGAGGATGTCGACGTTGAAAGCGAGATTTGAACCGCCGAGTGGTTTGAAAGGGTTAGTGCACGGACCTAGATTAAGGATGGTGTTTGACGAGGACGAGGGCGAGGACGAAGAGGCGAGCGCCGAGGAGTGCGACTGCTACCACGAGGAGGAGGAGAAGGAGGAGGAGGAGGAGGAGGAGGAGGAGGAGGATGTCGAAGAGCAACGTTGCGACAGCAAAATAACAGAACCACAGACTTGTTACAGCGGTGACGACATCCCCCGCACCCGTCGAGGCGACAGAAAACAACACCAATCCCAAACGCGAATCGACGATCCAACTGCGTGGTATTACGAAGCGCAGTGGTCCAAATACGAAGCCAGACGCGTAGGATCGGGCGGCGCGGGAAATGAAGATCCGGACAATCTCTTTCTTTCTGGAAAAGTAGAAACGTCCGGGTTCGAGAGAGAAGCCATATTAGAATCTCGCAACTTGGAAATTTTAGAGATGATGTCGTTCGATCCAGAACCGATTCCACACGACGGGAGCGGAAATACCGAGGCGACGACGAGCACCCAACAAGAGGAGATGAAAGCGCTAAGAAGTGAAAGCGAGGAAGAAAAACCAGCGAACCCGGGAGTGTTGGGAGGAAAAAGCGACAAGAACGTTGAGAACGCCGAGACAGAAGCGACGGATGGAGATGATGTGACTTCGTCGTCCGAAGACGCCGCTGCCACGCTCGCGGCGACTTCGGTCTCGAGAGACCGCGAAGAGTATTTCAACTCGCTCAATACGAAAAAGAAATACGCCGAAGCAACTCGAAAGCTCGCGGACGAAAAACTCGCGCTCGCCTTGTCCAATTCTTGGAAACGGCAAGAGGAGATAAAGGTTATCAACAGGAATAAGTTATTGCGAGAAGCGTTAGATCTGTACCGATTAGCCGCCGCCGCTGGAAGCGACAAAGCGCGCAGAGCTGCGGCTACGTTGCTTTCGCACGAGTACGTCTACCGCGCCGGCGGTGGATTCGTATACAAAGGCCAGAATCCAATCGATACTAACAAGCTTAACGAAGTCACCTCTCGGGAGGAAAGCTCGTCTCGAGCGGCGTATCACAGATTACGAGGCGCGTACTTAGGTGACCCCGCGATGCGTCTATCTGTTGCCGTGGACGCCATGCGACGGAAAACCTGGGGTGAGAAATCATGTTTATTCGCTTCGCAATACCTGTTCCTCGCCGCCACGAAAGCGTACGAAGATTACAACAAACCATCCGGGCAAGTACGCATTGAAAAACAGCGATTGCACGATCGTTTGAAAGTAAATTTCGACCCACACGCCGCCGACGACGTAGTCGTCGCAGTGGACAGCGATATCGGGGCAGCCAACACGGCTGGTGTCGATCGACCGGACGAAAGGGCGTTATGGCTCATGAACAACGCGCAAGGCGGCGACGCGAACGCGATGGTACATTTGGCCAACGCGCATTATTGGGGGCATCGAGGTTTAGTGAGAAACTACGAAGCGGCGGCAAACATGTACCAGCAAGCGCACAACGCCGGGAACGTTCAAGGTACCGTTGGTCTTGCGAAATTAATGTTGAAAGGGGAAGGCGTTGGTAAAAATTTAACCCAAGCGATGGAGCTGTACGAGGAGGCTGCGGAAAAAGGTATCGCGGATGCGTACAACGGATTAGGATTTGCCGCATTTTACGGCTCAGAGGGTGAATTTGAAGCAAATAAAACGCTCGCTTTAACGTACTTTCGAAAAGCAGCCGCACTTGGCTCACCTGATGGCATGGTTAACGCCGGGTTAATGTTTCGAGGCGGTATTGGCGTCGAAGGCAACAAACCGAACACGTCGCTCGCATATACATACTTCCGTCGATGTGCGGACATGTTCCCTGAACACATCTCGTGTCAATACAATGCCGGGTCTCTGGAATTGAGCGATGTCACTAATCACAATCACCGGTTGGATCCCGAGGCAGGTCAAAGCGACTCTCGGTGCATGATGGCTGCCCGAAGATTGCGAAAAGTTGCCGAAACGAGTGCTTTTAATCAAATCGCGGAATCCGCTTTGAAAAGTTTTCAAGCGGGGAATTTTAGCGAGGCTCGATTCAAGTACGACGTCGCCAGCGATTACGGCGTCTCGTCTTCCACGCATAATTCAGTTTGGTTGTATGAAAAAGCGTTCCAGAAATCGAATAAAGAGAGCAAGCCGAACGCACTCGCCAATAAAATGCTCTTTGGTGGCGAAAGGAGAAGTCCTCGCGTCCCTCCGTTTGTGGCAAACTATCTGAAGCAAGCGTCCAAGAACAAAATAATGCGTGCAACGGGTGGGTTCATAGGCAGTCATGAACGTCTGCGGAGAGAATTCATCGCGGCGGCGAGGAAGCTAGCGCACGATCCATCGGCGACGACGAACGAACGAACGTGGGCGCACTTGAAATTAGGCGACGCGATGTACGAGTACTCCGCGGGGGAGCATCGAGATTTGGCGAAATTGGCGTACGATGAAGCCATCGATACGTGGAAAAGAGCGATGCAATATAGAAAGAAGAGGCGATTTATAAACGGAGACGGTGACGTGGAAGAGGAAACACAAACGAGAACTCCGAGGAGAATGTCAAAGCGTCAGTCGCGTTTGAGGCAAAAGAGCAGCGCTTTGATGAAACGTTTTTATAACGCGTTCCTTACGCAACAAGAGCAAGAGCATCAACCAGAAGAAGAACAACATCAGAACGGTATCGAAGACGAAGCGAAACTCGAAACGTACGAGAAAAAAGAACGCGAATGGACGCGCGAAGAGCGCGAACGGAAAGAACTCGAACGCGGTCGCCCGGATCGCGGACACGACGACGAAGACGAACTCGACCAAGAGGCTTTGCATGCCGGGGCGCTCGTCGCCAACGCTTTATACAATTCCGCGTGGCTCGTGCTCGAAGAGAGCATCTCGAGCGGCGATGGGAAAAAAGTGGACGAATCGCTCTCCTTAGTATCGGAAATGCTTTTCGATGCCATCGAGATTGGCGGTTGGCGAGCGTTCATAGGAGCTACGCCGCCTTTAGTCGCCGTCGAAGCCGCGAAAATCTACCGAGCGACCAAAAAAATCATTCAGCACGTATAGATAGTAATAGTCAATGTAATATATATATTGGTAGATTAACATTAAGGCAATAATGTACGCTCAAATCAATACTGTCCGGGAACGTTGTTATCGAACTCGCCCGTGAACAACTCGTCGCCGGTTTTCAAATCTCTCCCAAACGGATCCCACGTCTTCTCCTTAATCAACGCGTTCCTAATGCTTTGCGTGTACCTCTGATCCTCAAACCCTTCTCTCCCATCACGCCTCAACGAATCCCTAATCGGTTGCATCTTCTCTTGCTCCCTTCTCATCTGCTTCCCATCGATCGTCAACCCGGCTTCCAAATCGGCGCTAAACGCGTCGTTCACGTCGGGCATCAAATACGCCACGCAGTCCTGTTTCCCTTGTAACTCCGCGTGCGCTTTCTTCTGCTTCTCCTTCAGCGCGCCCCATCTACCTTTATCGTCCATGCTCACTTTCGGTAACCGCGCGTCCGCTTCTTGCCGTTTAAAATACGCTTCTCTCAACATGTGCAGCGCTAAATCTCGCGAGCACTGATTCTTTTGGTCATTCACCCCCGCGAAGCGGTTCCCCGTCAAATCGCTCGTGTACACTTTCGTTATCCCGTCGCTAAACTTGCTCACGCCTCTTTCCTTCAAAACCGGAGAAGAAGGTGTAAACGCGATCGCCCCGATCGATAACACCACAATCGTGTACAACGCCAAGAGAGCGACGTTTCGAATCGTTTGAGAGTTGTTCGAATACGCGTCGAACATCAGATTATGGAAATCCGTCCCGTTCATTCCGGAATTGTTTTTGATGCGTTCTTCCTCTTCCTCTCGGAGAGATGACGCAGGTTTGCGCCCTTGGTACGCTTCCGCTATCGCCATGATGAAAACAAATAGTGCGTTTTTTGTTAGAACCCTTGGTCTTCTTCTTCTTCTTCGTCGTCGTCGTCGTCTTTTTTGTGCGCGTGTAAGTTGTGTGCGGAGGACGTACTTGTAACACAAAATTTGTGGCGTTTCAACACAAACACAAAGAGAGAGATTTTTTGGCAAAAAATGACGATCGTTTGATGAAAAAAAATGACAAAATTTCTCGTTTTCACTCCGTCTCTCCTTTTGAATACTTTTTTTTTACACATCGTCTCGTAATAAAAACACTCCTTCCTCTGCGTTAAAAAGCAGAGTCTTCTCTCTCTCTCTCTTGAATATCCACGTAAACTTTCAGCTTTTGGCGATTTGTGTGTGTGCGTGTGAAAGAGAGACGTTTTTCGTCGCGTTCGATATATAAACGCGCGTTTATATTTATATAAAGAAGAAGACTTTAAGAAAAAGACTATAAGAGTAGGAGTAAGAAGCGCGAAAAACAAATCGAAAATCAAAAATGAACGTCGACCGAGAAGAACCTCCTCGGCAACCTTTTGCAGCGGCGAGGATGCAAGCGGCAAAACAGGATGGCGGGGCATTCGTTCCGACGTTAAACGGCGGGTCGTTCGCGTCCACGCGCGTCCCGGTCGTGCCGTCGTTAAACGCGCGAGCGATTGGAGATTTGGTGAAAAACTGGAATCTGAACGCCCTCGCTCCGAGCGGCGTCAACGCTGGATCCGCGACGGCGATGAACAACGCGAAGAGACAAAAAAGCAATGGGGGTGGCGCGACGCAACAACAACAACGAGGGATGCACGCGATGGTGAAAGTTATCGACGGTGATTCGATGTTGGTGAACAGGTGTTTGAACGAACGCGGGCACGTGAAAACGTCGAACGAGGTGAACGTGGCGTTGATTTTGAAAGAGTTGCCGGCGCACGTGCAAGCGCTTTTGATGGCGAACGACGAGGAGGAGGCGAAGGAATGGCAACGGAGGACGATGTCGGTTGTGAGCGACTCGGAGAGGGAGGAGGAAGAGGAGAACGCGTTCGGTTTTGGAGAATATTTGATGAATAGTTTGGACGTTTTGAAGAGAGTCGTTTCGCTTCGGTCGTTGAGGAGCGTGAAGCATTATTTCGAGAAGATCGGGTACGATCCGACGCCGGCGGTTTTGAACGCGGTTTTGTGCGTGTTGAGGAGAATATCGATGATGGATACCAATTTTTTTTCAGAGAATAACGACAACGACAAAGACTCTAGTAATACTAGTCTCGAGTTGAAGTGTGGGATTATGAAGACGTGCGTTGACATCGTGACCGGAATGTGGGAACAGGATTTGGTCAAATGCGCGGCGGAGTTGGCCACGTATCCGGTTCCAACGACGATAGCGCAAAAAGAAAACAACAGAAATGGAAAGGAAACTTTTCACGAGGAAAATATGCTGATGGCGTTTTACGATGCGGCGTATGCGATGACGAGAGAAGTGTACGCGACCATCGACGACGAGAAGCGGAACATCAGCGAGACGGAGGAGTTTCGCGCATTTTTAGATACGTTTGCATCGTTTGCGTTTAGCACGGAGATTGTGGAGTACGCGCATCATTCTGGTGGGAAATTGGAAACGATGAGAATGGTTCGATTGGCGTTAGCGTTGCTACAATACGCGTCGAAGGAAAATAGCAACCTTGGCGACACCGAACTTTGGACGAGATTGTGGTACACCGCCAAAGGCGCGCAGTGTTTGAGAACGATTTGTACCGCAGATGTAGATAACGAAAGCGGAGAGACTTTGTACGACAAGTATTTGCACGATGTGGCGTTAGAAACATCAAACGATGTCGAGAAAGCAGCCAATGTAGTCGCTCGCGATTGCTTAAAACTCGCCACGGAGTGCGCGGCGTTAGCGTTTGCGCAAGCGTTGGACGCGGTGTATCCGAAATACAACGCGCCTGCATTTTTTGGAAGCTTCGGTATGAATGGGAACGGCGATTCGAAGAGATGGCGAGTGTTTGCGACTTTAGCGAGGTGTTGCGAAGTGCTTTGCGAAGACTCCGAGGTTAGAGATGCGGTTATATCCGCGCTCATCGTTCCGTTGGCAAAGTTTATGTCGAACGTCGTTCGCGGACGAAGCGGCGACGGGAGCAAGAAGATATTCCCGAAACCAGCGGGTACGTTCTTCGTCATATTCGAGGAGGTGCGCATTCGAGGAGGCACGCAAAAAGCGACCGAAACGGTAAAACTGGCGTGGATGTTCATCTACGGAACGATCGCATCCGCGCAAGCCGCACCTTTCATGAAATCCAAATCCTTTGGCAAAGAGTTCGCTCTCCTGCTGAAAGACGCCTCCTCCGAAAATCCCGACATTCACGGCGGCGCACACACCGCCGAACACGTGCGCGATTTACTGAGCGAGTTGCACGATAACGTAAAATCTTTAGTCGGCGCTGAAAACTCCAAGTTATTCGAAACCTTCTTGGCGGAGTTGTAGTAAAAGTATGATGTTTGATATCATCGCTAAGTAGTATGCGCTAAGCGTCTCATCTCAAATCGACTATCGGTCTATTCTTCAACCTCCCAAAGGTATCTCTCTTAAAGTTCGGTCCGAACAAATACGCGTACGTGCACCCTCCAACTAACCCGCCGAAATGTGCCCAGTTATCGACTCTCGCGCTCGTCGCGCCATACACCGCGTTAATCATTAAGCTCGTCCCTAACGCGTTCAACTGTTCCTCCGCGCCGCTCCCTAACACGTCTTTGTGTCTGTACAAATACACGGCGAACGCTCCGGCTAAGCCAAAGATCGCCCCGCTCGCTCCGACGGCTGGATATTTGCTCATCTTATAGCTCGCGATGTTCCCGCTCAGTGCGCTCAGAGTGAACGCGGCGTACGTGTGCGTTTTGCCGAATATCCGTTCCACCGCGCTTCCGATGGCGTTTACGCTGTACATATTGACGAAGAGGTGGACCAACCCGCCGTGTAAAAACGCAGACGTGACGAGTCTGTAATACTGCCCGTTCGAGACGTTTTCGTTGACTTTCGCGAACGCCGCGGTCGCTTTTTGTCGCGTTAAGAGTTGCAACGAGTACCCCGCGAGTAACGAGAGGAGAAGCGCGTCCGTGGCCTTACGTTTCGGGTCGTTCGTGAACGGTTCGTTCTTCGAGTTGTTGTTTCCGTTTCCGTCGTCGTTTCCAACGATGCCGACGGCGTTGGTGTGCCTCTCGCGCCGAATGGAATTCCGAGCAGCGCCTTTTCCTCCTCTTTCTCCTCCTTTTCTTCTTCGTCCGCGAGACGACGAGAAACCGATGGAGAGAAACGTCGTCGTCGCGCGCAAGGTAAACGTCCCCATATTGTGCGGAAATCGCGCACCTTTGGTCGTCGTCGCATTCGTCGACACGAAAGGTCGCATGGTTTGTGCAACTTCTAACTGTGCGGGCGAATTGGATAAAAAAGATATTCTCTCTGATGGAATCTCCATTTGTTGTCGCGTGCGCTTCACGACTCGCGGAACAACGTGATACCGCACAAAATGTTTGCGACGAGGACGGTTCCATCGTCCTCTCTTTGTTGTCGCGCCTTGTCTTCTTCATCGCGAAATCGTCGTTTTCATCTTCGACGCGAGATGACGACGACGACGATGATGCGCGAGCAGCGACCACGCGTTGTCCGTACGACTCAAGCGTCGAACGATGAAGACGCGTCGTCGTCGTCATCGATAAAAACGACTTCAAATCCAGCGTTGAAAGCGGCGTGGTTCGCGTCGGAACAGTTCGGGAAAGCGATTGGTGGTGGTAAGAGTAACTCTTCCGCGACTGTTCTTGAGAAGCAGGAAGAGAACGTGATGACGACGAGAGCGGAGACGATCGATTCGTTGGCGAAAGATTACGAGAAAAATTACTTCATAGGAGGCGAAAGCGAGATGAAAGCGTACTCGAGTTCGTGCGTTTTCGCGGACCCGTTCGTCTCGTTTACCGGGTTAGATCGATTTAAACAAAACGTAGGGAACTTAGGGACGTCTTTACGAGACGTGGAGTGTAAGGTGTTGAAAACGGTGGATAACGGGGTTGGGGGTGTTATTTTCTATTGGAAGTTTTCGGCGGTGGTTGACGCTTTGCCATGGCGACCGAAGTTAGCCGCGAGCGGGAACACGACGCACGTTTTAGACGATGCAAATAAAGTGGTGAAACACATCGAAGCGTGGGACGTGGACCCGTGGGTGGTTCTGAAGAAACTGTTAGTGCCGTCGTCGAAGTTACCGGAGAATAAGTGGGAGCTCGGGATGCTGGCGGTATCGCAGCGAGATGGCTTTGGCGCGTTGCAAGCTATTTCAGAACCCGGGGTGAAACTGTTTGCGGCGTTATTCGTCTTAGAAAAGTTACCCGGGGTAAACTTAGGTGGGTTTGAGGCGTTTACGTCGTTGATGCTTGTGGCAACGGCGGTTACGGAATTTTGGGCGCTGCTCATTTCTTTCGGTGTCGTGAAGAAGTAATATATTTCTGCGTTTGTTTTGCTCGCGTTCATTTTTAGTTGCTATCTATACATTATGTTATTAAAAAGTGTTGTGTGTCTGTGCGAAAGGAAGTTATTTTTTTCGAAGCTTTTTGCGCGTACCGGCGCCAGTCGTTTCCGCTTTTCTCTTCTCCGCTTTCTTCGGTTTCGCTTTTTCTTTTTCCGCTTTTCCGCCTTTCTCTTCAGTATCTCTAAATCCAATATTTAAACCGCCCGTTTTCTGCCCGGGTGGTTTTCTATCCGCAATGGTTTGCTGCTTCATGCTCGCTCCCGCCGCTGGAAATCCATCCATGTTACTAAAACCTCCTCTATCTGCCGTCGTCGGCGTCTGCGGAACGTTCGCTCCGAGCGCCGGCCCCGAAGCCGTCGCCGGAGGTAACTGAATCGCAACCGCTTTACCCGCCTGCACTAACTTCTCGTGCGCAGAGGCTATCTGCTTTCTCAAAGTCAAATACACGCCGCACTGCTTTCTCAAACGCAACCAACCAGCCACGGCAGCTTTGGTTCCATTTCTTGGTTCCGGACATCCCAATTCCTCCACCGATTGGTCCAACCGTTTGGCGTACCTCGGTCCTAAACCTGAATTCGGCGCATCTCTCCCTGCAATTTCCGCCGCTACTTCCACCGCCCTCTGCGATCTCGGGTACACTCCCGGCTGCACGTCGTCTCGACTCGTTTGCGTCGTCGTGCACGGCACGCCGTGGTGCGGCATGTCGCTTTCGAAATCCTTTCTGATCTCCTCAATCTTCGCCCGCTTCTCGTGCGCGGCAAACCTATTCGGTGCGAACACCGCTTGCTGTCGTTGCAACAACGCGTGCGTCTCAGCTCGTCTATCGGACTCAATCTTCTTCACCTGCGCCAATATATCCGCCTCCTCCTTGTGCGCCACGTTCGTCCTCGCCAACAACGTCTCCAACGCTTCTTTCCTCATTAACTCGTGTTGCGGATCAAACGGCGTCTTACAAATCAAATTCGCCTCCGCTTCTTCCTTATTCGACGCCCGCGCTCTCACCAGCGCTCTGCACACTTCATAATATCGAGTCTTCATATCCTCGATGCTTCTCTCGCACGGACTCGCCGTGCTCGACCATCGATCTTTAGCTACTATGAACCGTAAATCAAACCTTCGTAACATCTCAAACAAATATTCCGTCTCTTCTTTCGACCAAGGTTTGAACGCCAGTCGGTCGTCATTCATTAAACTCTCCTTGTTTTCTTGATTCTCGTCGTTTTCGTTCGTATCATTCTCGGAAGGTTTCTCCGCTTTCGTTTCCTTCGAATCTAAATTCGCGATCCATCTCTCGTACTCTCGCTCCGTAAACTCCGGCACTTCCACTTTCTTGTTATACTTTGCAAACGCGTAATCGCCTCCGATATCCACGCCGTACCCGGTCGCTTCTAAACCAGTCCCTGGTAAAAGTTTCCCACCGGTACCCGCCGCACCATCTTTCCCCCCCGTCGCCGCCGCCGCGCCGATATTCTTCTTCACCCAGTGCTTCAACATCAACCCATCGGTCCGGGCAGAATTCCGAAACGGCTGCCACGACCACGAGACTTTCCTCGCGGAAACTTTCCTTTTCGTTTTCAAGCCGGCGTGCGTGGGGACTAGCGGTACCAACGCGTCCACCATTCCTCCTCCATTCGCTTTATCTTCTCCTCCTCCTTGCGCATGAAGACCTTGCATTCCGCCCTGAGAATGGCTCGATTGGTTTCCCCGAACGATTTGCCACACCTCTCGGCTCATGCCTTTCGGTTTGACCTCTTTCTTCGATTTCTTCGTTCCTAAACCACTCGCGTTAGCGTTTGGGTTCTCCCGCGGGATCCCGAGCATGTCTTTGAAGTCCGACATTATTATTCTGATGTGTGTGTGTGTGAGAAGAAGTGCGTGTTGATCTGCCGCAATTCGATTTGCCCTAGAGAGAGAATTGGACATTTTGAACTCAATTTGTCCTCATTTTTAAAAGGTAAACAGAGCTTTTCGAAGCGATTAAGAGCAATGGAAGGCGCGATGACGTACCTGGAGAAGTACGCGGACGGTGAGTGTTGGTGACTTTTATTACCTTTTTTGTATTTAGGAAGAGGAGTGTGCACCACGTTTGCATCCTCTCTCTCTCTCTCTTTGCGAATTGGACATCAGTTCTCTCGATCCATTTCTCTCTCACTCACACACACACCCTCTCTCTCTCTCTCTCTCTCTCTCTTTACCGAAAACAGTCAATCAAGACGTCCCCGCGGAATTCCAGCGCATACTGAACACCATGGCCGATTTGGACCACCGAGTCTCGAAAACTCGAGACGCCATTCAAGAAAAAGTAAACGAGTGCTTAGAGCTCCCTGGGTTACACTCGCGAGGCCTCTCGAAAGATAACGAGACGAAGATTTTAAAACTGAGGAAAGATATCGACGAGTCGCACGAGCACGTGGAAATGTTATCGAAAGAGAAGATACGATTAGCGACGTTAGCGCTGGAGATTTTAGAGAAGAACGTGATGGTACAACTCGACGAGGACTTGGAGCGATATCGGGAGGAGTTGAAAGCGAACCAGGAATTCGGCGAGGAGGAAAAGTTTAAGAGTAGCAATAAAGCGATGGATATGGATATCGGGACGCCTACGAGAGGACCGAGCAGACAAGGTTCGAGAATGGGTGGTGGTGGGAACAATTCGAACGAAAATTTACCGGGATTAGGAAACGAACAACCAGCAGGAGGACAGAAGAAAAATTTACAGATTGGCGATTTGGTCGCCGCGAACATCGGCGAGTTGAACATTGGCCCAGGTGCGCACGAGTGGATCGTAGGAACCGTGTTTCGATACATTCCCGCGACGGACGAATACGACATCGTCGATGCCGACGACGACACGAACAAAAATAACCCGAACAACAAGAACATCGCCAGAGGAAATAAAAAAGGAGGCACGAAAAACATGAAGAAAACTGGAGGCAAAGAATCGAAAGAAACCACCTACCGGTTATCCGCGAAAGCGTGCGTCATCGCGCTCCCGAAAACCGCAAATCCGTCGCACGGCGCTACAAATTTCGACGACGGCGCGTACGTCTTAGCAGTCTACCCTCAAACGACCACTTTTTATAAAGCCAAAGTCGTTCGCAGCGCGTCTCGCATACCGCCGAGCGGCGACTACGGCGAGTTTTTGTTAGAATTCGAGGACGACGGCGACGTGCCGAGAAGGGCGGTGCCGTTCAGGCACGTCGTCGAGTGCCCGAAGACCATGTAGCTGAACCGTTATGTTTTTATTAATATCGCGTACGTAGTATTGCTATTCCTTCCCCGCGAGTACTAGTTCGTATTAATAGAGTGAGCTGCGAACAACGTTTCCC
>Ga0115567_10004517_pt1 | contig 13556 bp, 9 predicted proteins | sample COGITO_mtgs_1204_2_FD_88679 | JGI IMG/M metagenome (GOLD analysis project Ga0115567, IMG submission 88679) | Pelagic marine microbial communities from North Sea - COGITO_mtgs_120412 | ecosystem: Environmental > Aquatic > Marine > Epipelagic | place: Germany:Helgoland, sampling site Kabeltonne...
GCGCGCGGAGCTCTAGGGTGAGCCCAGCGCTCTTCTCCCTGTAGTCTTCCCTGCGATTTTCGCAGCTCTCAGGCGGGCCGGTTTTCGTTCTTCAATAAAGATCCGAACGGCAGTCGAGAAGTACGCGTAATTTACATGTACGCGTATATTTTTTGGACAAGACGAAAGCTGAACGATCTCGGCGGGCGAGGGGCGCACTGCGCGGCGAAGACGCGGAGCAGTTCCTGTCGGGCGCATCATCGCTTGGACCAGCGGGCTGGAGTGCATGCTCGAGGGCTGCAGAAATGCGCCCGGTGACCGTCGACTCCTTGCGTGGGAAGTACGGGAGTGTGGGACCTGGGGATGATAAGGATGGTGGCGAACTGGGGCAGTACGCTCTGTGGAAAGGAGAGGAAAAAAATGCTGGCTGCTGGAACGATTACCTCGATCACCTTGAGAGTATTGAGGCAGTTGGCTGGTTTTTGATCCACGACGAACAGAAGTTACGAAGCTACACCCGCGCAGATCGATTCGCAGTTGGACTGTACAAGCTCATGGTCAACATCGCAGTGGGTGTGTGCATCCGGTCGCTCAATACATGCGAGGAATCCACGTCTTCAAATTCCCTGGCACCTTCATCTGGTTTTTTAACGAGCCTCGCAGTCGCTGCTGTGATTGCTTTCATTGCGTCCCTCTATGAACTCATCTTTCTTGTCCCGCTATTCCGATACGTTTTATCCCGTGACCCGCGGGAAGATGGCTTCTTCCAGCGCCTCGGCTGTTCTGGTTCGCACCTTGTACCTCAGCGATGCGAAACCTATGTTTAAGAAGCTGCTCTGCATAAAAGTTCTGAACGCACAAATGCGTTGCGAAGATGGTCGCTGCAGGACGATCATATACCTCCCCATCCTGCTTCTGCTCCTGACCATCGCAGGTTTCATGACTGGTATTTCGAGAATGCTCACTGCACGCAGCGCCCCAGGAGCTGGCTAGTTGAGATGACGCAGCAGCCGCAGCGCTTGCAACTCTCAGTGCACTCAAAGCACAGTGCCCTCGCAGCCTCGCAGGGAGCGCCGCCTGAGTGCAAGTACCAGCTCTTCACTGGGACATTTCGCTGGGACGGCCTAGTCACCGGCATATGGATTTTTGCTATCTCCAACTTCGTGCTCGGGTACGCCTATTTGTTGCGGCGCGCCGCCCTAACTGCCGTACTTTTCCTTCTGGAACGCGGCAAGGCGAGGATATTGGCTTGAGGATGATCTCTGTCGGGGTTAGTAAGCACAGAGAGGATGATTTGCTCCCGCATCTTGCTTCAGATACGTGCAGCGGCTGCTGGTGCTGCACTGCGGACTTGCGAAAGGACGTGGCGCCTCTTGCTGTCTCCTGGTTCATGCCTCTTCTCTTCGCTCTCTGTTTCGTCTGCAGCGCCTTCCCATTGCCTCAATTTGAGAACACTGTCGCTCGCATGTCCCTACCCGCTGAAACCCATTGCAGATTCTCAACTTCTGGCTCGTCGGGGAGACCCTATAGCGCCTGATTAGCAGGCACGTTGCAACCAATGCAACTATCAGCAAGCCTCTGAGGATTCTGAAAGGTTTATCTACAATACAATATCGCTGTTGTGCCGACATGCTGTGAATACAAATGCTACATCACCGTGCATGCCCGGGAACGCCCAGGCGCCTCCAAGCTGGTCGTCTCACCTTCCCGCGAAGGGGCCTGCAGCAAACAGGATCAAGAACCAGCAAAAACATGCGGGCAGAGCTTGCAAAAGCACATCAGCAAGCTCGGTAGACTATGGAAAAGGCAAGAGGTGGCGCCTGTCACCTGAGAGGGTCGCTTTTTCAACACGCTGCCCTGGAGCATCGAATCCGCTCGCTTGCCTTTCAAGGACGCCATGCGCTTGAACGAAGCCTGCACGGAGGCACCCCCCACGCGGTCTGCCGAGTCGACCTCCAGGTCGCCATCGTGGACGCTGTCGCTGAGAAGCTGAGCCGCGTGGTGCTGCCAGAGAGGCGGAAGCGAGCCCAAAATTTCCTCGTGTGGTGCATGCAAGACGCGGATAGGTGCGTTGGGCACCAGGAGGTTGCCTGCAAGAGCCACGAATTGACGCTCTCCCGAAGGCATGACCCCGCCAGCCTCGAGAACTGCGCGGTCTGCTTCGGAGTCCCAATCGTACAGGCCTGCGTGCACGCTCTTGTCGAAGGGCAGTACCTCGAGCACCACGATCTCTCCCAGGTCCGCCCGCTGAGCGTCCTCTTCATCTTCTTCGTCCACGCCTGCAAATGCCCCCTCTCCCTCCCCCATGATTGTAGACGCGTCCTGCGCTTCGACGGGCCCTGTGAATACTTTTGCGGTCTTGGCGGACTTGACGCTCTCAGCCACAACGGAAGATGCTGCGAGCGACTTCACTTCGTCCGACAGCTCTTCCTGTTTCCGCCCGACAGAAATATCAAAGATGTAGTGAACGCGATGTGCCTGCCGCATCCTATTCTGCACGGTCGTCCAGAAAAAGGTAACAATGTGTCGCTGGATTTCACCAAGGTCCCCAATGAGGTCTGGGAAGAAGCAGGTGCAGTGCAGCTGCGAGATTGCCGTCAGCATGTTGTTGTAAACGAAGCAGCGGAAGTGCCGCCCCGGTTGGGAGGCAATCGCCGGCTCAAAGTAGCGCAGCAGTACTGTTTGAGGGAAGTCCGCGAAACCGAGCAGCAGCGAGCGCTCGAGATCGCCCCTTACTGCCTCTGACCGCTGCAGCAGCGCCAGGGCGCGCTCTGCCACGGCGCGCGCGCGCTCGCGGTGCTCCTCGGTGCCTGCAGCGACTGGGTCGGCGGGCGGCGGTGGCTCCAGGGCATCTTCAGCGGGGAGGGCGAGGCTTCTCAGGCAGACGCGGAGGCGGAGCGCCATGAACCCATCGGAGCCCGGCGCGAGGAGCTGCTCGCCCGCCTCGTCCGTCAGCACCACCCGCACCTCCTCCCACACGTTCGGGGTGAGCCCCCCGACCTCGACCTCCGCCGTCCCCACCGAGCGCTCCCCGCCAAGCAGCACCTTAGACACGACCTCGAGGCGCAGGGGCTCCAGCGGCAGCTCCATGACCCGCGCGTAGATGGCGAGGACAGCGGTCCACGGGAGGACTTGCTTGGCAGCCGAGTCCTCTTCTGCCGCCAGGGCCTCGAGCGTCTCCGGGCGGAAGAAGAGGCGCACGCCCGAGAAGACCTTGTGGATGAGATAGATAGCCACCACCTTGTCGCGCATCGCCGAGTCGCGCGGCGGGTCCTGGCAGAGCTCGTCGAAGCGCTCGCGGCAGCCTGCGAGGTCGAGGTTCCGCAGCTCCGTCTCGCCGACGGGGAACCACGTCTCGAATTCCCACAGAGGGTTCGCCTCAGCAGGCACGTGCGGCGCCGCGGCCGTCGAGCTCCCGAACGCAAGGCGCACTGAATTTGTCTCCATCTGCAGCATGTTCGGGCCGTGCTGTCGTCTGTTCAGACGCTCGCCACCGAGCACACGCACTAGCAGGCGACGCTGGAAGCGGGCACCGGGCGGCATGCAGCGGCTCCGCTTCGCGATGGCGCGCAGCTCCTTTGTGTTGTAAGACTTGCCCTCAACGGGGCGCCATCGGTCCGCGGCGAGTGCTTCATGCGCTTGCGAGTGTGTCCACTGCTCCGGGTCGTGGATGCGCACTGCAACGGCGAGCGAGTGGTGCGATGTGGAGAGAAAGTCGCCACTGAGCAGGTTGGCGAGACAGAGCCACGAGCGCATGACGTCTTCTTCGACCTCATCCGTCGACAGCAAGTTGAACGGCCACGTGTGAAACGTATGCCTCGTGTCTTCATCGACAAGCCTGAGCGTGCAGATGTTGCCGTTCTGCAGCCTACGCTTGTCGGACGCGTGCACCATCACGACGGGCACTGCTATTGAAAACTGGGTCTTTTCCAGGTCCACGTCAAGCGGCATGGGGAAAATCGGATCTCCTTCAAGGTGAGAGCCTGCGGCCGCTCCCGCGGCAGCGCGCACACTCGAGAACAGTTGCGAGGCCGCCGCCGTGGAGGGCGCGCGTGAAGCCGCGCGCGAAAGTGCACGCGAGGGGGCACGGGACAGAGGACTGTCCGCTGCAGCCATCTCCTCAGAGTGCAGTCGCCGAAGCTCTTCTTCGTCTTTTTGCATCTGCAACGCGTGGGCCGACGCACGCATGGCGGAGCTGCTCGTCCACCTGCGAAGGCCCTCGACACCGAGACCCATGGTGCTTTTGCGCTGCAGCTGCGCCCGCTTCCCCTTTTCTGCAGCCGCCTGGGTGACCATCTCCGACTTGTCGCTTGGATCAAGCAGCGTGGCGAGCTGGTCTGCCGGAGCCTTCTGCAGCTCCGCCATCGCCTTCGCGGCGAGGGCCGCGGCGCGCATGGAAGAGCTCTTGCGCATCTTTTCCCGCAGGGCGCGCACGTCCTCCGCCGAGGAACCCTCTGTGGAGACGCCCCCGCCGCTGACTACCGAAAGGCTGGTCACCGATGCCGACGGACCCAAGGACCCCGATGTTGGTGCGCGGCGGAGTGGCGACGCTCCTCCCAGAGCTGGGAGAGCTGTTCGCTCGGTGACGCTGGCGCCTGCGCTTGAGGTTCCTGCAAGTGAAGCCTGCCGCGTCGGCGAAGAGGGCCCGCGCGCAAGCGCCGGGAGCAGCACGGACTCTTTCCCGGCGGCATCCCCGCCTGAAGCTCCCGACGCCTGGGCTTTATCTCTGGTCGGGTTGCTCGATCCAACCCCGCGCCGCGTGGGAGACGTGTGCCCGCTGCCTCGAACAGGTGAAGAGCCGCTGCTGATGCTGGCGGTGGCCGTCACGGTGGAAGCTGCGTTGGCAGGAGCTGCTGCGGCGCTTTTGGTGGAGTGCTTTTGCATGAGGTGCGTCACAACGCTGACCGAACGGGCAGCACTTCGCAGTGAAAGCCGACCGGAGCGGCGCGAGCCGACTGAGGGCGCCGCACCAGGCACTGACAAGCGCTGAAGCACGCGGCCAGTGCCAGCGGTGTTAACGATGATGACGCCGACCGCTCCTGCAACCTGTGCATTTCGAGCCTGCACCGCGAAGGACGCATCAGGGTGCGAGTCGATCACGGCGAAGCAGCCGGAGAGGTCATTGGAGATGCGTGGTACTCCCCATTCTGGCACCGCACGTTTCACTCGTCCCTCAACATCATGCAAATCACCAAACTCGGCCAGAGCTGCCTTGATATGGTAGAGGCTGTCCTCATCCAGGGCTGCGGCTTGCTGGCGCGCCTCGCGCTCCGCTCGTGCCACGCCGAGCCTTGTTTGAATCTCCTGCTTTTTCCCGCCCAACAAGGACCGGAACGAAGTCTCGCGCTGCAATGTGGCCGATGCGGCCACTGAGTCCACACGCTGCACGCCGCCGCACACATTTCTGTCCCGAGAAGACGCAACCGCGCCCCGGAGGAACGAAGGGCCCATGCTCCACCTGCCCGCGTTACGAGAGCCCGTGTGATCCTCTCTCGGCCTGACCGCGCCGCTGTTGGCGCTGCCGGCTGAATTGTTGCTCTTCATGCGAGGAACCCCTGCGCCGCTGTCTGCTGTGGCAGCTGATTTTGGGCTCTTTCTCCGAGAAATCACCCCGAGGCCGAAGTTTGCTCCGCCGACGGCGTGCGATTCGGCGGCAGTGCCTGGGCGGGAGGGTTGCGCGGCGGTTCCCGGGCGCGACTCCTCGTGGAGGTCCGCCTCTTCCTCTTCCTTGTGCGGGGCAAGCATGCTCGCCGTCCGCTGCCCCAAACCACCAAACGCCGACGCCGTCCGCCCCTGAGCACCAAACAAGCTGGCCGGCGGAGGTCCTCGCGCTACCTGATCTACCATCTGCGCAAGATCGAGCTCCAACCCGCTGCTAGCACTTACACCGCCGCCGCCGCCTCTCGCCTGGTCGCCTGCGAGCGGACTTCCTGGGCGCCCCCCAGCCTCGGCAACAGGGCTCGACAGCCACTCGTCCGCCTCTGCCATTGGGCTCATGAAACCTCCCCATGAATCGGCGCGTGAGATGGATGGAACGCGGCGGGAAAGCAACGGACCCGACGGAATGCGCCCCAAAACGTTTGCATTGGAGCTGCCCTCCCCAAGTCCAGCAAGGCTACCTTGCTGGCCGGGTCCGGGTCCGGTCAGGTCCGTCAGGCTACTCCGCCGCTTGACTGTCGGAACCCCAGCGAGGGTGCCTTGTCAGACAGTGGACACACAAAGGTGCACATGGCTTGCAACTCAAGTCTGCATTTTGCCCCGCCTGCAAGGAGGCTCGGAAGCATGGCTGAGGTGGGCGGGATTCGCACATGCACCAAGCCGGCCGAACGAGGGCTGGCGAGAGAACGACGCGAGGTTCTCTGACAGAGGCAGGCCTTCGCGCTCGGGGCTGACCGCAAAATCGGGAGCAACATCAGCAACTGCGGATGGCTGCTGGCCTGAGAAAGAGGTTCGCCGGATCATCCCAGCTAAGGACGAGGGCCGCGACTGAGCGCCGAGCGCCTGGGCCTCTGCACCCTCGCCGGCGGAGTTCTCTTCCTTTGCGGAAGCCAGGGCTCCGCGGCGAGACCCTGCGCGGGCGAGCTCGCCTACCTTGACAAGGGACTGGATGGAGCCCTGGCGCTGGATGGAGCCCTGGCGACGCAAGGAGCCTTGCCGAGAGAGAGAGCCCGCTTGGCTACTGCCTGAGCTCCCACCTGTCGGAAGTCGCCCATCAAGACCCGACGCTGCAGATCTCCCCGCCGAGGAGAAGGCGCTGAGCACTCTCAGTCGTGAACCGGCCTTGCGGAAATGTCCAATAGCGCGCGCACGCGAATCTCCGCCGCTGACGTGGGAGGCTGCGTCGTTTGTGCCAGTGAGGGAGCCGGCGATTGAGCGCTGGCGCGAGATGCGGCGCTCCATGGAACGGAGCAGGAGAGAATTATTACCACCGCACGCTACAGATGCTTCGCGCTCAATTTGCCCGTCTTCAATTTTCCCTGAGATTGAAGAGTCTCGAAGCACTGCCTCGAACTCAGGGAGCGTCAACCGGTCCTCCTTGCCGTCGCCGTGCGAAGCTAACAGACCCTGCAAGTCCTCCATATCCAGATCGCAGCCGAGATGGCGAAGCGCTGCACCGAGCGCAAGGTAGCCGATGTGTCCTGCCTGATCGACGTCTTGCTCTTGGAAGATGTCCCTCCGCTCTGCCCAGCGCGCCGCCTCTGTCCCCGGTGCCCAGATGCGGTACTCACACCCTGCCTCGGGAATGAAGGCGAGCCGATTTCGAAGCTGGACCTGGCGCATGTTGGTGTATCTCCGTATGGTCTGTGTGTCAGACACACCGCCACCGAGCGGCCACACCTCGATCGCAAAGCCCTTGTAGTAGTTAGAGCAGGTCGGTCCGTGCGACACCACCAGATTTTTCTCAAGAGGCTGCGCTGGACCGACCGCGGCCAGCGTACCCTTTGCCGTCGCCCAAAAATCTCGAATTGAGAGGAGCTTCCAACGCGCCCCGTGGCAACGCAGGGCTCGCTGCAGAACTTCAGCGGCATCACGCAGCACTTGGGGCGATATTGGTACGTTACGAACTTTGAGCGTGACCCCTTGCGTCTGCAACCGCAGTGCGAACTCGGTCTCGCTGATGTGCTTCTTCCGCCGGTCGATCTCACGCTGAATCGACACTCGCAGCGCCTCCTCCATTACCCACATCCGCCACACGATCACGGTATCCTCCTCCTGCTCCACTTCCTCCCCGATCACAACTTCCTCCTCTTTCAGAACTTCTGCCATCTCCTTCTCCAGCGCCTCTCGCACTTCCACTAGAGACGCCTTCAGAAGTCGCTGAGCCGTCTTGGCCTCCTGCACCTGCTCTGTCAATTCCTTAGGCGACAATCCAAGTGTGTTTTGCTGAATTAGACGAAGTGCCTTTGTGGCGTCGTCTATCGTTTTCTCCATGTCTGCAATGGTTTCGGCGCGCGACGCGCGAAGCTCCATGGCCTCCTCCCTGCGCTCCTCCGCACTCAGGGGCTCGATTCCCTCGAGACGCAAACGCTCGCACCCCCGCACCCGTATCGCCTCCGCCAGCTCGTCCCGTAGAAGTGCCGCGCGAGAGCACGCTGCCTCAACCTGCTGTGCCGAGACCCGCCCGTTTTCGCCTGGCAGCGCCTCGGGCACCGCATCCGCCAGCGCCTGTTGCAGGCCATCGCCGGCTGCGCGCCCACTCTGCTGCGCCCGGACTGCACACTCCGCGAGTGCCTCCGCCTCGGCAGCGGCGAAGCGTGCAGCAACGGTCTTGCATGTGGCACGGAGAGGGACGTCGTGGGGTGTGGCCGTGTCAATGCGCGGCAAGATTCCGTGCTGCCGCTCTCCTAGGCCCTCAGACAGCAATATGGCGTCCGCCATCCGGTCCAGCAGCCCCTCTAGCGCCGACCGATTGGCACCCTCGACGATCGCGCGAGCCTCCTCTTCGGTGAGTGCAACTGACACCTCTGGCAGCGTCGCGCCGAGTGGCAACAGCTGCTGCCACGTCGCCGGCCGAAGCCTGTGCCGCAGTACGAAGCCTGCCAGCTCCCCAAAGCGCGAGCGAGGCACACCGCGGGAGAACAGCCACTCCGTAGTAGGCGGGACGATACCCGGGTCTGTTGGGAGGACGTCGTCGACCGGCAGGGCTTTGTGCGGCATCTCCACTTCCGTGGGCGTGTAGATGGCTGTGCGGCGCAGCGAGAGCTCTTCCCCATCGTCGAGCCGCACTCGGTAAAGTGCCCTCCGCGCGTCCTCAGTCACCTCAACCACTTCTGCAGTGTGGAATAGCGGCTTGTGCAGCGCGGAGTGGCCGTGCTCGGCCTTGACGATAACCTGTTCCCCAACTCGGGGTCCCTCGGACGGCGGCGGCGCGAACCCCAGCTTGATGTTCTTGATGTGCCGCTGCAGCTCGGCGTAGAAAGGGAGAAATTCTCGGAACTGTGCGCACGTGCTACGTCAGGATAGAGCGGTGCGCTAAGGGATAGGGCAGGGCGGGGCAGGACGGGGCAGGGCGGTGCGGTGTGGTGCGGTGCGGTGCGGGGCTGGGCTGAGCAGGGATAAACGTCAAGCTCGCCAGAGTCATCTTCATCGTACTCGCGTAGCATAACCTCCAGAGTATCACGCGAGGGGCGGTATTTAAGCTGTTCGAATGCATCAACCAACTCTCCGATGTCCACCTTGCCGTTCTTATCCTTGTCCAGCTGCCTGAGCACCGTGAGCACCTTCTCGTCTTCATCTGTCAGCACCTCCTCTGGCATCTGTCCTTCTTCGAAGTTCACTGGTGGAGCAGCCCTTGGGATCCCCACTCGTTCGATCCCCTTTGCCGGCGCGAGTGCGTCCCGAACTGGGTCATACCTACCTCCCGCACCCGCATTAAGATTTGCTGGCCAGCCGGCAAACGGACTACGCGCAGGCTGCGGGAAGGACCGCCAGTCGTCGCGCAAATCTGCATACTCGCGGAGAAACTTTCGGCGTTCCTTCCATTCTTCCTTGAGAAGCTCCTGCAGCAGCACAGATTGTGGCTCAACTTATCCAATACACTCGGAGTCGATACCGTATACGCGACCGCACTCTCCATTGCATTCAGGCAACACTCGAAATAGAAGTGTCCCGGCATCGTAGAGAAACCCCGCCAGGACTAGAGCAGCATCGTGAGACACCATGTCTTCGATTTTTACAATGCGGGCCTTTCGGGAGAGACCTTGATGTCGCCGATACCATCGGTCCCCATACTTGCCCCGCCTACGCCTGCTGCCCAACTGCAGCCGTGCCTCGCACCTCGCCCAGACAGGTCCAGAGCGGCTGCTTCTCGAGATCAGGCTTGCTCTACGTGTTGACTTCCGCGACCATGTTGAGCCTATGGCAACCCTGTCGGCCGGCGACCGAACATCGACCCCCGGTCCAACTGCGCAAGACGACGATTTTCGACTGAGGCGGGCCCAAACCGCTGAGCTTGTTGCGAGGTCCCCGTGGCCTGGGAGGTCCGGGAGCGACCCTGGAGGCCCCATCCGGCCACAAGAGACACCCTTCTTCCAACACACTCTTCACCTGATCTAAACAGATTCAACTTCAAGTCTTGCGGCAACTGCTGCGTTACTTCTCGAAGGGAAGGAGACTGTTCCCTATGGTTCAGATGACACTTGAGAGACTGCCGCGCGATGAGCTGGGCAATAAAGGATAGATTGATAGACGCATCGAAGGGGAAATATAGATTGATACGCGATGTCAAGCGTTGTTCATTCTCCCAATGATGCACACATCGTGTTGGAGGACCTCCGCAGGTCAATCTCCATATCAGAGGACAATGTGCTCTGTGGTAATGACATCGTTGGGATGACATTGATGTGGGTCTCGTGGGCCAGGCGCCTCGAACTAGCTGGTAAGCGCGCGGATCTTGCAGGCGATGAGAGTCTTCCGGTTGGCCCCGAACCAACTATCAGCTTTTCACCTTCTAGTCCTGAATTTTTCTGCACTGCAACACTCCAGCGTCAATATAGTGTGTGAATACACGCGGGGAGCAGATTGAAGAGGCTTCACTCGCGGTTGCACTGCCACCTGCCAATGATGTTGCCGGACTTATGCCCAAGCACCGCGCATCGCGCGGTGCGGCTCATCGCGAGCGTCAGGAACTGGAAGGACTCAGCGTTGCCGAGCGGGCTCTGCTAGCGGGAATATCCGAGCGGGAGGTGGCATCCTCGGGGCGCATAAATCTATCGGGACGGTGGGTGACGGCGTCGCTCGCGAGCACGGTCAGGGCGCGGCTAGCAGCACTCGCACCGCACGTGCGGGAGATCAATCTGTCTGAGAACCCGCTGAACATCGACGGTCTGGAACAGGTCTGCCCCGAAATGCACGCACCCTCCTTCGCCCCCATGTCTTCCTATCCTGCCTGCGCCAGACGCTTTGGAAGGCTGACAGGCCCTTGGTGTGGGACCCGCAGATCTGCGGGGCTCTGCTGCGGGCCAGCGAGCTAGAGCGGTTCTGCGCACGTGCGTGTGGATTGGATTTCGCGCACGTGAGCGCGGAAACATTTCAGGCGCCGTATACGGGACTCGGCGCCAGTAGCCAGGACATCCGGAACACAACGCACACCAGCGAGCAGGGGATGCAGGCAGCGTCGTTTGTGAAGATAGTGCGGGACTCGCGAACGCTTGCAGAGGTGGATCTCTCGAGCAACAATCTCGGGGATCGCGGGCTCGTGGTGCTTCTCAGCGGACTGGAGACCAACTGGTCGCTCTCCAAGCTCTCCGTGTTGGGTCTCGCAAACGTTTCGATTCAGTCCGCCTCTGCCGCCGGGGCCCTCGCGCAGCTTCTCGGCATGATCCCTCGTCTTCATTCACTTGACTTGTCCAACAACGGCCTTCGCGCCTCTCTTGCTGCGACGGTGGCCGAGGCTCTCGTTGGCTGTTCCCACATTGAGGTGCTTCGCCTGGCTCATAATGGCTTTGGCGATGCGGCAGCGGCGCGAGCCCTCGCGCCACTCCTCGCAAGCCCTGAGGTGCGGCTACGAGAGCTCGATCTGTCTTTCAACCGCATCGGGCTGCGGCGGCACCGTGCAGACCACGAGTGGAGTGCGGAGATGCGGCCGCTGCTCGGGCACCTTGAGCACCTCGCGGATCTCATGCCTCTGCTGCAGCGGTTCCCGCGCGGCCTGGACCCGTGCACCATCGCGGGGCTCCCAGTGGAAGCGCGGTCCGTCGGGGGCGTCGCTCTCGAGGAGGGCGCGCTGGAAGTTCTCCGGCAGCAGGTCGACGCGCTGCACCTCGCTCTTGCGCACGAGCTGCGACCGGACTGCCACTGCGGGGGGGTGCATGTCGGTCCAGCGTTCACTGGCTCGGCCGCCGACCTCTTTGCAGGCGTACGTCCCGAGGCAGGTGAGGCAGAAGGCGCGCAGGCTCTGGCGCATGTGAGGCTGGAGGGCAACGAGCTCTCAGCGGAGGCTGCTGGTGTTGTGCTGCACTGGCTTGCGCGGATGGAGCGGGAGACTCATGTAGCGGTCCAGGAGCGGGTCCTACGGCACCAGGACGGCCAGCCGCGTACGGCGCTCAAGGCGGCGCTACCTGCGCGGTTTCCGCCATCAGCGCGCACAGCAGAGGGTTTGCAAGTTGTTGAGTGGGTCTCGAGTGGAGCCTGGCTCTTGGTCCAAGGCAGCCTCAGCGCCCAGACAGTGGAATCGGGTGCGGAGAAGCCAGGCGGGTCGGTGTGCGTGTCGCACAATTGCGACGTGGTCCTGTCTAGGGCTACGCGATCAGGGGAGCTCGATTTCGAGCAGTACCGCCAAAAGGCGAGAAGTGAAGCAGCGCCGTGGCGGCGCTGGGTGCCAGGCGAGCAGGCTGCACTTGAGGCGGCCTTCCGAAATCGCGCCAACTCGCGCTCGCAGCTTCGCCACGTTCAAACTCACGGAACACAGTCGCCACTCGCCGCTGGTCTAGGATCCCCCACAGTCGTCCCGGGTCAAGCACAAGGGTTGCAGAAGGATCCCGTGCGTATTCCGGGTCCTCAAATTGTGCTGAACTTTAACAAGTCATTGGTGACATTGAACGGATCCCTTCAACGCACACGCGTGATGCTCAACGCCGAGGCTCAGCATCAAGCAAGACAGCGGGGTGAGGCCGTTGAAAATGGTGATGCAACGCAGCGTGAAGATGTTGCGACAAACAGATCAGCTTACAATTATGGAAGTGGAAGGGACAGTCTGGTGGTGAGATATGCATCAAGTTCTAGGCATCCAGTGCAGAATCATTCACCGCTTCTGGCTGCAGTTATGATCGCTAGATTGCGGAAGCGGGGCACACGTGGGCTCAAGGCCCAGTGGGACAATGAGGGTGATTCGGATCACCTCGCTGCAGTGACAGAAAAGATCGAGTGCGTGCAGCGCGCAAGACAGTCTCAGGGGCATGAATCCGAAGTCACGCTGGGAGAAGCGAACGGCGAGGTGGAAGAAATGCGGCCACACGTACATGCGACACTATTGCGGCAGATCAGCATGCTGCGTGAGAATGCATTAGAAGATATACTAATTTCAGGCCAGGTGCAAGGAGACATGGCCAGTGCGGGAGATGACAGCAGTGCTGATCACTTCCACGTATCTTTAGACAGCGAGTTGTCCCTGGGGTCGGCCATGCAAGGTCGTCGTTCTTGGAAATCGAAAGGATCCCCAATGACTCCATCGCTGCGGTCACTGGATGTTTCAGACTCGCTAGAGACAGAATCAGAGGCGGAAATGCGACTAATTACAGGGGGCAAGCGAGGTTCCGGGAGCTTTGCGGGCTCACCCATCGCTCAGGGACCCAAGCGGGCAGAGAGCGTGCGGCGGTTGATCGATCTCAAAGATGCCGAGAGTGAAGGGGTGCATGGCGCAGACGCAGAAGGTGACGTCAAAGCGCGGGCGCGTCGTGCAATGCTGGGCAAGGGCAGCACTGGAAAGTCGCTGTGGGGTCGGACACGGGGCAAGGTCCAGCTCAGCGGGCTTGAAAGCGAGCGTGCGCCGCCGCGTGCGGACGAGGAGGGCGGAGACGATCTCTACGATGGGAGCCACCCTACCCTGCCGACATTCGCGTGCCCGGAGCGCATTGTCA
>Ga0115567_10004518_pt1 | contig 13555 bp, 13 predicted proteins | sample COGITO_mtgs_1204_2_FD_88679 | JGI IMG/M metagenome (GOLD analysis project Ga0115567, IMG submission 88679) | Pelagic marine microbial communities from North Sea - COGITO_mtgs_120412 | ecosystem: Environmental > Aquatic > Marine > Epipelagic | place: Germany:Helgoland, sampling site Kabeltonne...
ATGATGTTTTGCGTGTGGAATTCGCCTTCAGGATAAGGCGTCGCCATGTCCCAAGTGGTTTGCGCAACTACCGATGACGACTGCGCGATCATAACCGCCGCCGCAGAGACGGCCGCAAGTGTTCTAAGAATGGTCATTATTTAACTCCTTGGTGCTTTTGTTTTTGGTCATAAGCCTTGTGGTGTCGGCACGTCCGCCCTGACACATAACCCTGAAATTCAACATGGCGTTGGCGTTTAGGATGCCTGGGATCTCTGATCTTGTCGCCATTTTCGGGTCCTCGGTACAAGGCTGTGCCCTTGTTTCAAACTGTGCTGTCTCGCCCGATCAATTCAATAAAGACAGCGTTCAGATCGGGCGAAGTGATCTGAAAACCGCCTGTGTCGCGGGGCGGGCCACCGGCTCTGCCAGCGGCCCACGCCTCTGTGCTTAAAGGTCAGTAACTGCGTGGCAGCCCCAGCACATGCTGGCCAAGGTAGCCGAAAATCATATTTTTCGAGATAGGGGCGGTCTGGTATAAGCGCGCCTCGCGCCATTTCCGCTCAATCCCGTATTCACGCGCGAAGGCAAAGCCGCCATAAGTCTGCATGCACATTTCTGCGGTGGCCCATGACGCGTCTGCCGCAAGCAGTTTGGCCATGTTGGCTTCTGCGCCGCTTTTCTCACCCGCATCAAACATCGCTGCGGCTTTCGAGACCATCAGCTCCGCTGCCTGCGCCTGTGCATATGTCTGGGCGATCGGGAACTGGATCCCCTGATTTGCACCGATGGGGCGCCCGAAGACTTTTCGGTCATTAGCATATTCACATGCCTTCTCGACAAAATATTTTGCGTCGCCAATACATTCATAGGCGATCAGAATGCGTTCGGCGTTCATGCTGTCGACGATATATTTGAAACCCTTGCCCTCCTCCCCGACAAGCGTGTCAGCGGGGATTTCAAGATTGTCGAAAAAGACTTCACAGGTGTTGTGGTTGATCATCGCATCAATTTTGGACAGCGACATGCCGTTCTTTTTGGCGTCATTCATGTCGATCAGAAACACCGACATGCCGTCGGACCGCTTTTTGCACTCGTCCGATGCTGTGGTGCGCGCAAGCAGCAGCATCAGATCGGATTCAAATGCGCGGCTGGTCCAGACCTTTTGACCGTTGACGATATACGTGCCCTTGTCGGTCTTCTCGGCCTTAGTCTTGAGCTGTGTTGTATCGCTGCCCGTCGTAGGCTCGGTCACACCAAATGCCTGCAAGCGCAGCTCGCCAGTTGCGATCTTTGGCAGGTACTTCTGTTTTTGCTCTTCGGAGCCATGCTTGAGCACGGTGCCCATCGTATACATCTGCGCATGGCAGGCCGCCGCATTACAACCTTTTGCATGGATCGTTTCCAGCACAGCTCCTGCCGCCGTCAGAGGGAGCCCCGCACCGCCATATTGTTCGGGGATAAGCGCACCGAGGAAGCCGCTTTGGGTCAAGGCGTTTACGAAATCATGCGGGTAGGCATCTTCCTTGTCGAGCTTGAGCCAATAAGCGTTCGGGAAATCATCGCAGAGGCGCGCGACCGCATCGCGGATGTCCTGCCAGGGCGGCGTCAAAGGCATCGTAATCATATCGGCGTCGAATTGTGTCATATTAATATCCTTCAGATAACGTCGCGGCTGCGCAGATCAGCGATCTCGTCGGCAGATAAGCCAAGTTCAGTCAAAACCGTGTCGGAATGCTCTCCCGCATCGGGCGCGCTGACATAGATCGACGCGGGCGTGCGCGATAATTTCACTGGCTGCCCGACAAGTTTCGTGGCGCCGCGGGCAGGGTGGTGGACGGTCGCGGCAATACCGGAATGCCGGACCTGAGGATCGTCAAACACCTCGTTCATCATATAGATGGGGCCTGCGGGAACGCCCGCATTTTCGAGCGCCTCAACCCATTCGGTTGTGGTTTTCTGCGCAAAAATTGGTGCCAACAGGGCCCATAGATCGCTCCTGCGTTCAAACCTGGCAGGGTTGGTCGCGTACTCGGGGCTGCTCCCCCAGTCGCTGTGTCCGATCAGATCGCACAGGGCGCGCCACTGCGTATCGCTGCCGACACCGAGGTTCATGTGTCCGTCTTGCGTCGTGACAACGCCCATCGGAGTCACATAGGGGTGATCGTTGCCCGAGCTTTCCGGCACTTCGCCCTCAACAAGATAGCGCGCGGCCTGAAAATCCATGAGCGAAATTTGGGATTCAAGCAGGGAGCTTTGCACCCACTGACCCCTGCCCGATTGCGCGCGCTCTTGCAGCGCGACAAGAATACCGATTGCCGCAAACAGACCGGAGGATAGATCGGCAACTGCGGTGCCGGCCCGCATCGGTCCGGTCTGGGGATCGCCGGTGACCCCCATCAGTCCCCCCATGCCTTGGGCGATCTGGTCAAAGCCTGCGCGTTTCGCATAAGGCCCATCTTGCCCAAAACCCGAAATCGACGCGAGGATGATTCGGGGGTTCACTTTTTCGAGGTCATCATAGGCGATCCCGAGCCGGTCCTTAACGTCGGGGCGAAAGTTTTCCACGACAACATCTGCGGCCTTGACCATGCGCATGAACACGGCCAGACCCGCCGGATCCTTGAGATTGAGTGTCAGGGAGCGTTTGTTGCGGTGCAAATTCAGCATGTCGTATCCGTGCCGCGCGCCGCTGACGCCCGCAGAAGGATCGGCGCCTGCAGGGGCTTCGATCTTAATCACATTGGCGCCAAAATCAGCCAGCACGCGACAGCATGCAGGCCCCGCACGCACGCGCGATAGATCGAGCACCTTAAGTGGGCCAAGGGCAGAGGAACGCTCGTTCATGTGTCAAACTCCATCACGCGCGTGCCGCCGTCAGGATCGGCGGATTTGAACCAGTCGCCCAATATGCTCGAGGTCACGAAAACGGTATCATCGCGGGCAGTGAGCAGATCGAGCGCGAGGTCGAGCTGGCGCGCGATATGCGGCACGCCGATGATATGCGGGTGCAGCGCAAGCGTCATGACGCGCGTCTGTAATGTCAACTCCTGGTCGAACATCGCCAGCGTCGCCTCGACCCGCTTGAGGTATTCATCGGTGGAGCCGCTCTGGATAGCGTAAACCGGCACATCATTCAACTCGAAGGTGTACGGCAAGCCGATGAGGGGGCCATGTTTTGTCTTCATCCACACAGGCAGGTCGTCCAACACCCAGTCGTGCAGAAACTCGATGCCCTCGGCCTTGAGGAAATCGGGTGTATCGGCGCTTTCTCCCAATCCCGGCCCCAGCCATGCGCGCGGGCGCACTCCCCCCGCTTTCTCAAGCCGGTCAAGTGAGCGTTTGATGATATGCACTTCATCTTCGGCTTGTTTGAGCGATTGCTGAAACCAGCCATGTCCCACTAACTCCCAACCTGCGTCGACCACCGCGCGCGTCAGCGACGGATACACATCGGCCACCTGCGCATTTATGAAGGCCGAACACGGCAACCCCTTCTTCGAGAGCATGTTCAGGATGCGCGGCATGCCGCACCGCATTCCGTACTCGACCCAAGAAAAATTCGGCACATCCGGCGGCGCAGGCGTGGCACCGTGCGGTGCCGGAATGATGCCGCGCGGCATGGGCCGGTCGATGGGCCAGTATTCGATGTTCATCGCGATATGCACGATTAGTTGCTTGCCGCCCGGCCCTGTCAGCGGCGCGCGGTCACTCGACATCTGATAGGGGATACGGGGATTTGAATGAAGCTGGGTCATTGCACATGCAACCTTATATCGTCAGGTTTCCAATGCAGCCGTACTGCTGCGCCAGCAGGGGGCAGCGCCGCCTCCGTGTCGGCAATGATACGGCTCACCATTTCCGTTCCATCAGGCAATCGCACAAGATGCGATGTGGTCAGCCCAAGATAGACGGATTCGTTATACGCGCCGACGATTGACATACCGTCAGAGGCGGGCGCGTCTCCATTGACCTGTTCGAGTCCCACACATTCCGACCGGATCGACAGCGTAAGCGCCTGACCCTTCTCAACCGACAAACCACGCGTGTCGATACGAAGCTTGGATCCCGCCACATCTACTGTTGCTGTGGTGCCGGTCACTTCCAGCGCCTCGCCTTTCAGAATGTTATTTTCTCCGACAAACCCCGCAGTGAACGATTTCTCGGGCGCGCGATAGATATCACGGGCACGTCCGACCTCCACCAGATCACCACTGGCGATGAGCGCGATGCGGTCGGCGACGGTCATCGCCTCTTCCTGATTGTGTGTGACGTGAATAAAGGTGATCCCGACCTTTTCCTGAAGGTGCTTGAGCTCAAGACACATGTCCTTGCGCAATTGCGCATCAAGTGCGGCCAGCGGCTCGTCCAGCAGTAGGATATCGCGGTCCAGGACAATGGCACGGGCCAGCTGCACACGCTGTTGCTGTCCTCCCGACAGCTCGTGCGGCTTGCGGTTTTCGAATTGTGTGAGTCCGACCTGTTGCAGCGCATGATCGACCTTCTCGGCAATCTGCGCTTTGGGAAGGCCCGCCACCTTCAGGCCGTATCCTACATTCTGCATCACATTCATATGCGGAAACAGGGCATAGGCCTGAAACACCATCGTCGTGGGCCGCTTGTCCGGCGGCAGGTGGCCCACGCTTTTCCCGTGCAGCAGGATTTCACCGCTTGTCGGTTTTTGAAAACCGCCGATGGTGCGCAGCAGAGTTGTCTTGCCGCCCCCTGACGGGCCGAGAAGTACAAAATATTCGCCCGCAGCGATGGTCACGTTCACATTTTTCAGCGCTACAAAATTCCCATAGCTTTTTGAAAGATTGCGCACTTCGACGGCCGCAGCAGTTTGTTCGTTCATATTGGGTGTTCCATGTGTCATGGCGTCACCGGTTCAGGCTTGCCGCGTGCAATGCGCGCCAAGGTTTCCGCCCGGATGAGAGTGATAAGGATGATGGATCCGATGACCGCGATTGCAACAAAACTGATCAGGGCGGACATGGCATAACTCTGGGGTGACATTCCGGTGTTCAGCATCTGGCTGATCAACACCGTTGTGAAAGTGTCGAACCCGCCTTTCAAAAGGCTTGTGCGGGTATATTCGTTGAAGACCAGAATGACGGTGAAGGCGCATGCGGAAAAGACACCTGCGCGGATCTGCGGAAACTCAATGTCCCAAAATGCCCGCCAGCCGTTTGCCCCACAGGCGCGGGCCGCTTCGGTCTGCTCCTTGCGGTAGCGGCCCATCGTAATCAGGATCACGACAAAGGAGTAGGGGAGTGTGTAAATGATCAACCCGATCGCGGCGGTCATAAAGCTCAGACGGAACCAGCTGTCGAACAGGCTTGTTCCCAAGCCGTCACCCAGCCAGATAAAGACTGCATTCAGGTTTTTGAAGGAAACAAGAAGAGCGGAGCCCAGTATATCCGGGGGGACAAACAAGGGGGCGAGAAGCAAAAACACCACAAAGAGCTTTTTATCAGCAGTCTTGTAGTACTTCGCTGCCAGCAGCGCCATCGGCACCGCAATAAGAGTGACCACCACCGCAAGCGTCAGGGTCCACCGCAAGGCCCCGATCAAAATTTCATCCGACAGAATCAGCCCGTACCATTCCAGCGTGAACACATAATCATTCGCGCCAAAACCGTTGGCGTTGAACGAGATATACATCACGTATAAAACCGGGATCATCAGCGTCAGCACGACAAGCAGCAGATACGTCCACTTCAGCCTGTGCAGCCAAGGATTGTCATATTCGTTCACGGTTTTTCCTCAGCTCAGCGGGGTCAGGATTTTGGTCAGGTCAAATAGTTTGTGACCGATCCATAGCAGTGTCATCAGCGTGGCCATCATGATGGCACTGACAGCCATCGCCAGTGGGAAATCGAGGGCGGAAATTGCTTGGGTCGCGATCAAACCCGCGTTGACGGCGCCAGCGCCTCCAAGGATGTTTGGCAACAATGCGACACCCAGACCGTTGACGAAAATAAACACAGAGCCTGCAAAGATCCCCGGCGCGGCAAGCGGCAGGATCACATCCTTGAAACGCCGCCAAGGCCCGACGCCCAGATCGTCACAGACCTCGAAGATGAACTTTGGCACAGCCTCCATCGCGAGAAATCCAGAGAAGATGATGAACGGCAGGAAGGACATCACCTCGCCAATCACAACACCGGTATGGGTATAGAGTAATGCTGTGATCGGCTCGTCTATGATACCCAAGTTTGTCAGGGTCGTGTTAAGTAGACCGTTGCGCTGCAAAACGGGGCGCAGGGCGAAGACGCGAATAATCTCTGACACCATGAACGGCAGAATAAACAGCAAAACCACGCGATGCTGCGCCACCAGCGGAATGGATTTGCGCACAAAAACCGCAATGGGAAACCCGAGGATAAAGCAGATGACAACGGAGATCAGCGAGTATTTCATGGAGTTTAGAAAGTTGGTGAGGCGTGCAGAGAAAAAGAAGTTCTCATAGGCCTGCAGGGTAAAGCCTGGCTCCATCCAGAACATCGTGCGCTCAAATACCGAGAACACCACAGTCATCGCCATCGGAATGGCGAAGAAAATAACCATAAAGATCAAGGGCGCGCGAAAAGCCCAGGGGGCAAGCCTTTCGCGCAGTACAGGGCGTACGGACCTGACGTTTGTCTGCCCGCCGACCGAATTACTCGTTGTGGATGCCATATCAGCTTAAGCACTCTGTACTCGTGACCACCAGTCCTGATAGGCACGCATGTTCGTTGGGAAAACATTCTGCCACGAATTGCCCGCGACCATGCGGCGCGCCTGCTTGCGCTCGAGCCGGTCCAGCATGATGGCGCGAGTTTCGGCGTCAAATGCGTCAGGGTTGGCATCTACATATTCCATCACGCCCTCCATCTGGGGTGTGAAGCCGAGACCCGAAAGCGTGCGCGCACCAAACCAAGGGCTGAGGTACACGTTAGCCAGTGCATAAAATGCGCTGTCCATGCCACGCTCCTGTCCGCCACGGGTCATCATCACGATGTTGTTCCAGGACTGGTGACCCTCTTTCATTGTGCCATATCGGATGTCTTGACCGTTCTTGCGCGCGGCAAAAATCTGGATCACTTCCCAGCAGGACGACACCAGCACCTCTTCGGATGACAGAAGATCTGCACCATTCTGCACGCCGTCCCAGAAGGTTCTGAAATGCCCCTTCTTCTTCAGCGCGATAAGGAATTCTGCCGTCTGGCGCACTTCGTCTTCCGACATGTCGGAGGGGTTGTCGATACTGCCTTTTCCCGATTGCTTGAGATAGATCGCGGTGTTCGTCAGCGTTGGGCCAAAGTCGTTCTGCATCGCTGCACGGCCCCGGAACTGGCTGTCGAAAAGAGCTTCCCAGCTGTTCAGCTCTTCGCCGATTTCGTCATAGTTAAAGGCGAGGCTATCTGCGTTTGAGATATAGGGAACGGCAACCACTTTGCCCTCATAGCGTATCGTGTCCGCAGAAGCTCCGCCTTCGCGATAGCTTGGCAGCATATTGCCCCAGTTTGGAATCTTTGAGATGTCCAGTTCGGCAATGGCACCTTGAGAGGCGAGGGCATCTTCCATACCACCGCCATTGTCGGTCATCGCATCGTAGAGGGCGTTACCGTCCCCGACGACCATCTTCTGAATTGACTCGTCCGCCCGCGCTGACTTTGCAATGGAATTGATCCCAAAGCCTGTCTGCGCCTCCATGTCTGACCAATCCGCCGCGCCAACCTTTGCAATACCCGGAGCCCAAAGCTTTAGTGATTCCTGCGCATGCGCCATGGTCCCGAACCCGCTGGCGGCGGTTGCGGCACCCATCATGGCGATAAATTGACGACGGTTAAACTCGGCTTGGTTCATAGCATGTCTCTCCTTGTGGTTCGATCCGACCAAAGAAGGACGGAGCGTCTAGCGCCCGGCGTTGGTGCCGACTTGATCTACAGAACAGGTGGTAACTGCTGTGAAGCGGTGCATCCCCTGCAAGTTACTGTGATGCGATTACAAAGATTATGTCGACAAAAACCTATTTATGCAAAACAAATTTATTTTCCGCATGGATTTATAAAAAGATGCATGTTTACAGTGATGTATCGGCGATAATCTTGGAAAAAAGAGCATTCTAAACACAAAAACCGCTTGATCTTTAGGCGTTTATATCGCCTTCTAACGTTGTTTTCTGGATATTGTGTATGCAAATAAACCGCCAAACCCCGCATGTCGAATCAAAGTTGATCGAGATCTGCCGCGCCCCCGTGCCGGCGGACCTTTTGGCGCGTGCGCGCTTTACTCTGCTTGATTGGCTGGGGTGCATCATCGCGGCGCGGCACATGCCGGTGGCGGTTTCGATGGCACGCACGCAGGGGATCGCGCCCGAGCGCCTATTGCATACCGCCATGTCACCCTCACAGGTCAACGGGCAAACTTCAGCCCTGATATTGGGCACGCTCGGGAATGTGCTTGAGATGGACGATCTGCACCGGGCATCGATCCTGCATCCCGGTGATGTGGTCTGCGCGGCGGCTTTTGCTGTAGCGCTGCGTCAGCAGGCCTCTGGTGCGGCAGTGCTGAGCGCCATTGTTCAGGGATACGAGATGTCTGTGCGGATCGGAAAAGCGGCCGCGACGGGTGGCTATACGCCATTCTACAATTCTGGCACCTGCGGGGTGTTTGGTGCCGCTACCGCAGCCTCCGCGCTGATGAAGCTGGATGAAGTCCGCATGCTCGACGCCTTAGGGCAAGCAGGGATGCAGGCGGCCGGCGTCTGGCAGTGTCGGTTGGAGCCTACCTTCTCCAAGCAGTTAGCTTGCGCACATGCCGCGCGCGCAGGCGTTTTTGCGGCCGAGTTGGCCCAAGCGGATTTCCCCGGTCCCAAATCAATCCTGACGGGTCAACTGGGCTTTTTCGCGAGTTACTACCCCGCTGCCAATCACGCCCCGCTGAATGCACATAATGACTGGGCGCTTACCGAAATGAGCTTCAAACCCTTTTCGGCCTGCCGTCACACCCATCCGGCGATTTCGGCAGCACTTGATCTGGGGTGGCGGGGCCGTGCGGAGGAGGTGCATTCAATCGACATACACACATACGGACCCGCGCTCGATTTCTGCGATGCAGTTGACCCTGATACGCCGGAGGCGGCGCGCTTCAGCTTGCAACATGCGGTGGCGGTGGCGCTACTGAAAGGTGTGCCAGCCATCGGTGATTTCGAAGGTGCCGCCCTGACGGATCCGGCTGTGGCACGCCTTCGCAGACATACCCGCCTTCATGTCGCACCAGATTTCGACGCGGCTTTTCCCTGCGCATATGGTGCCCGTGTCGGACTGACGCTTGCGAATGGCAGCCAGTTTGACGCCGCGTGCCCTGCTGCTTGGGGAGATCCGGAAAATCCGATGTCTCCGGCCGATCTGATCACCAAGTTTCGCGCGAATGCGGCATATGGAGGTGCCGCTGCACCCGCTGCGGAGTTGATCGTGGATGCTGTTCTGTCTCTGTCCGATATGGATGACATGTCAGCCCTTCATACCGCCCTCACCACTGCCCTGTCCCCTGAACCGGAGTTGCCTGATGTCGCTTAAACCCCCTGTCCCCTTCCATGAGCTTGATAACGATATGGGCTGGGAGCCCGTGCCTGGTGGCGCGCCGGGTGTTGAGCAAAAGATGTTGTCGGGCGCCTTGGATGAGACTGGCAAGACCGGCGTTCGAACCAGACTGATCCGGTTCCAGCCGGGCACCATCGCGCCTGACGTGTTCCTGCATGACTACTGGGAAGAGGTCTATCTGATGTCCGGCCAGCTGGTGAACGGCTGTGATGCGCAGGGCACGGGTGGCACGCTCTATGCCGCGCCCTCCTACGCGTGCCGCCCGCCCGGCACCGAGCATGGACCTTTCACGTCCACCGAAGGCTGCGTTTTTTTCGAGATCCAGTATTATATCAGTGACCGCGATGAACCTTGATCTGACGGGAAAAAAAGCGCTGATCACCGGCGGCTCCAAGGGGATTGGTCGCGCCATCGCCGAGGCTCTGCTGGCGGAGGGGGCCTCTGTCACGCTTGTGGCGCGCGATGCGGCCCAGCTTGAGCAGACGCGGGCGCAAATAGGGGAGGGCTGCGTAGACCGTGTTGAGATCATTGCGGCGGATCTGGCGAGTGACACAGGTCGCACCGGTTTGATCGAGGCACTCGAAACGCCCGATATCCTCATCAACAATGCAGGTGCGATCCGCGCGGGACGTCTTGAGGATCTCGCAATCGCAGACTGGCGGCAGGACTGGGAGTTGAAAGTGTTCGGCTATGTTCATCTGTGCCAACTGCTCATGCCTAAAATGGCTGCGCGCGGATCTGGTACGATCCTCAATATTATCGGCATGGCGGGGCGCGCCAACAGGGCGGCCTATATCTCCGGCTCCTCCGCCAATGCGGCCCTCATCGCCTTCACTCAAGCGATCGGCGCAGAAGCACAGCAAAGCGGCTTGCGGGTTTTCGGCATCAATCCTTCACCGACGCTCACCGACCGGATGACAGATTTCATGAAGCAAAAAGCCGCTGCTGAGCTGGGCGATGCATCACGGTGGCAGGAGATGGTCGAACCGGGCCGGTTTCCCTATGGCCGTCCCGCAGATCCATGCGAAGTCGCCGCCTTGGCCTGCATGCTGGTATCTCCGCTTGTCAGCTATCTGAACGGAACTGTCATCGACATGGACGGAGGCGGACAATGGACCGGATCATAGACGGAGAGCACGCCTACGCAGCAGGCAAATTGCGGGTGCGGCGTGCGCAGGGTGTGGTGGCGATTGTTTTCGACAATCCTGACAAGCTCAATGCGATGACCCTGTCGATGTGGCAGGCGCTTGGGGATGTTTGCACTGCACTGGCCACCGATGAAAGCGTCAGGGTTCTCACGCTGGAGGGCAGCGGCGACCGGGCATTTGTCGTGGGAGCAGATATTTCCGAATTCGGCGAAATCCGCAACGACGCAGAAAATGCGGCCATCTATGGCACCGCGGTTGAGAGGGCCGAACGTGCTGTCGAGGATATGCCTGTGCCCACGCTGGCCCTCTTGCGCGGCTATTGTATCGGGGGCGGGCTGGGCATTGCGATGCGCTGTGATCTGCGGCTGGCGCGCGACGATGCGCGGTTTGCGATCACTCCGGCAAAGCTGGGGCTTGGCTATGGTTTTGACGGGGTTGCGTCCCTTTTTCAACGGCTGGGCCATGCAACAAGTGCTGATATGTTGTTCTCAGGCCGAAAATTGGGCGCGGATGAAGCGCTGGCCAAGGGGGTGTGCGATCTTGTTTTCCCCGCGGAATCCTTCGATGCCGACTGCGCCTCCTATACAGGACAGCTTGCGCTTAATGCACCCTTGACGATTCGTGCGGCAAAAGAGGCCCTGCGTACACTTGCCCGACCCGAAGCGGAACAAGACTGCAGTGTAGTCGATGAAATGGTGAGAGCCTGTTTTGACAGCGACGATTATGCCGAGGGCCAGCGCGCCTTCGCCGAAAAGCGCGTACCTGATTTCAAAGGTAACTGAAGATGGAAGAAATCTCTACGCAAACAGCCATCGGCCGGAGCGAGCGCGCGTCGGATACGCTCGATCTGCGGCAAGCGCGGCTGATGCAACTCACTCTGGACAAGCCCGCGACTCTGAAGAAGGGCGATCCGCTGCCGCCGTTCTGGCACTATCTCTATTTCAACCCACAGATCAAAGCCTCGGATCTGGGACCGGACGGACACGAGAAACTTGGCAGGTTCATTCCGGATTTCGGGTTGCCACGGCGGATGTGGGCGGGGGGACGTGTCACCATCAAAAAGCCTTTGCTACTGGGGGAGGAGGTTGAAAAAACATCGACCATCCGGGAGGTAGAGGAAAAAAACGGTAGGACGGGTCGCCTGTACTTTGTGACTGTCGATCATGATTTCGCCGTCGCGGGGGAGCACCGCCTGCGCGAGACGCAAAAAATCGTCTACCGCGAAGCTCCGACACCCGGAACATCCCCGCCGTCCGGCATACAGGCCCCGCAGGACGCGACATTTTCGCGCTCTGTCACGCCCGATCCGGTGCTGCTTTTTCGCTACTCCGCTCTGATCTTTTATGGTCACCGCATCCACTATGATGCTGATTACACCCGCGCGGAGGAAGGTTATCCCGGCTTGGTTGTTCACGGTCCCCTCATTGCAACATTGCTTGTCCAACTGGGGCTAGGGCAGTTGGGAGCGCGAAAATTGCGCTCTTTTGACATTCGCGCAATGTCACCGCTGTTTGGGATCGCCCCCTTCACGCTCGAGGGCCGAAATACCGCCGATGGCGCGGATCTTTGGGCGCGTACACCCGACGGGAATACGGCCATGACAGTCACGTTGCATGCGTCCCCATGAAATTTCAGGAGAACACCTTATGACCAACGGTCTCTATCACATGCTGCTCGGACGACACGCAGATAGCGAAGCACCTCTCTTGCATCTTCCCGACGGAAATACAGTCAGCTATGCGCAACTGGCGGACCGTGTGGCGCAAATTTCGGGCATGCTGCGCGCATGGGGCCTGGGCAAAGGTGACAGGCTTGCGATGCAAGCGCCGAAATCACCTCAGGCACTGGCGCTCTATCTTGCCTGCGTCCATTCAGGGGTGACTTTCTTACCTCTGAATACGGCCTATACCCCGGATGAAGTTCGCTATTTTGTGGATGATGCGACGCCAAAAATCATTGTGATCGATCCCAAAGCCGAGGCGGCGCTGCGTCCTGTTGCTCAGAGCGCGGGGTCGGTTCTGTTGACGCTGGATGCCAATGAGCAAGGCAGTTTTGCCGATGCGGTCGCTGCCGCGGTGCCGGACGCCGAAGCGGTCCCTTGCGATCCCGATGATCTGGCCTGTTTTCTCTATACATCCGGCACCACAGGCCGTTCGAAGGGGGCGATGCTCACGCAGGGAAACCTGATGTCGAATGCCAAGACGCTGACGCAGACCTGGCAGTTTACCAGCGATGACGTGCTGCTACATGCGCTCCCGATTTTTCATGCCCACGGGCTGTTTGTGGCCTGTAACGTGACAATGGATGCAGGGGGCGCAATGATCTGGTTGCCCGGCTTTGACGTTGATCGGGTGATTGATGCGCTCCCGCAGGCGACAACGATGATGGGGGTGCCTACGTTCTACACCCGCCTGCTGGAGTCTGACCGCTTTACCCGGGAGATCGCAGGGCACATGCGTCTTTTCACGTCAGGTAGTGCGCCGCTGCTGGCGGAAACACATCTCCGGTTCAGCGCGCGAACCGGCCACGCGATCCTTGAGCGGTATGGAATGACCGAGACCGGCATGAACACCTCTAACCCCTATAGCGCCGAGCGGCGGGCAGGTACGGTGGGCTTTCCTCTCGACGGTGTCGAGCTTCGTATCGTCGGGACGGATGGCACGGAAGTACCAAGGGGTGAAACAGGATCTATCGAAGTGCGCGGTCCAAATGTCTTTGTGGGGTATTGGAACATGCCGGAAAAGACTGCGGCAGAATTGCGGTCGGACGGATTTTTCATCACTGGTGATCTCGGGCATATTGATGCGGACGGATATGTAACCATCGCGGGGCGCGACA
>Ga0115567_10004521_pt1 | contig 13553 bp, 9 predicted proteins | sample COGITO_mtgs_1204_2_FD_88679 | JGI IMG/M metagenome (GOLD analysis project Ga0115567, IMG submission 88679) | Pelagic marine microbial communities from North Sea - COGITO_mtgs_120412 | ecosystem: Environmental > Aquatic > Marine > Epipelagic | place: Germany:Helgoland, sampling site Kabeltonne...
TGATACGAAGACCGAAATATAAAGATCACCGTGCCCATCGCCATTCACGTCAGAAATTGCGACGCTTAATGGTATCGCATCCATACCGAGCGTGACTGGCACATCACGTGCTTCAAATTTTGCACCATCATTTATATAAAGTGTCAGGCCGTCCTCACGGGCGACAACCAGGTCAACGTCACCGTCACCATCCAGATCACTCGACGCTGCGCCATGAGTTGCTGAAGCCGGATTTGAAAGCCTTCTAGCCCCCATCACATCAACAAGGGCATCGTCTTTAAAGCCAAGCAGCATATCTGCCTGTCCACGACCACCGCCAACAAAGACTTCCAAACTTCCATTCCCGTCCACATCAATGACAGCTGCGCCTGTAAAAGGATGACTGGACTCAGCCCACTCATGGGTAAATGAAGTTGAAATTTCCTTAAACGACTGTACTGCGGGCGGCGTGCTCGTAATATGATCTCGCTCGAACGTTGGAACGCAGGCGCTCAACAATACAGCAACAGCAAAAATAACAATTGATGTGCGCACAAGCTTTCCTCGCAAAATGTTTATATGAGCAATGAGTGAAGCTTATAGCGATCATTGCCCCTCACGGGACAATAAAACTCTCGTGAGGTGAGATTTTGCCAAAAAAAACCCCCGAAGAAGTTCTTCGGGGGCGAGTTTAAACAGGGAGGCTTCGCGTCTGGGAGACGCGAGGGGCCAAAAAAATTGGTCCCTCTATTTCGGACATGTGTCCCGAAAATTCTTAAAGATCACATTGGATTCAGCGTTTTAAGCGCGAACACCAGACCATAAAAACTTTATTCATGCTGCAACGCAACATCGAATACTCATTATATATATATTGATGTCTGTTTTGGACCAGAGCCAAACAGGAAAAGCAGGCATGCGCTGAATGCATGGCTTGACGGAAAAGCGCTAACGCTTGATGGGAGCCAGTTTTTCGAGGATGAAGTCACGAAACGCCACGATACGGGCTGTATCCCTCAATTCTTCTGGGTACACAAAGAACATATCCAGTTCTGGCCCACGCAATTCTGGCAGGACTTCGACCAAACTACCAAGTTCACGGCCCATGTATTCAGGGAGCGCGCCAACGCCCAGTCCGCTTTGCACTGCACGCAAAATTCCATAAATCGAATTCACGCGTAGAATTGGGTCCCGGCGACCGCCTTTTGCCCCTTCATCCAACAGCCAATTTAAATTAGCCGCAGGAGGGCGTGCATCATCGCCGTAGACAACAATTTGGTGCTTATCCAGGTCCTTTGGTGACTTGGGCATACCATGTTGTTGCAGATACTCTGGTGCCGCATAAACCCGGTAACGTAATTTCATTAAATGACGCTGAACAAGATCTGGTTGAGTTGGCGGTGTCACCCGGATTGCTACGTCAGCTTCCCGCATCGACAAATCAACTTCGGTATCTGCAAGAACCAACGAGACGTCGATATCAGGATATCTGTTCACAAACTCTTTCATCCGTGATGCCAGGAACACCGAACCAAATGCAACGGTACTTGATACTTTGAGCGGACCTTGAGGGCGTTCTTTGTTTTCTGCTAATTGAGTTTGAACCTTGGCAAGTTGCGCAAAGACATTATGCGCAGTCTCATAAAGGGTCTCACCTTGCTCTGTCAGAATTAAGCCGCGTGCATGACGATGGAAGAGCGGTGTACCCAAGCTTTGTTCAAGTGCGCTCACTTGCCGACTAACAGCGGATTGGCTGAGATTTAGCGTATCACCTGCATGGGTAAAACTCCCTGCGTCGGCAACGGCATGGAAAACGCGCAACTTGTCCCAATCAATCGGCACCAAATCCCCCTAACGCGCCACCAATTTATTCGGCAGCGGCTGCACTTTCGTCTTCAACGTCTGCCAAGAAGCGCTCTGCCTCAAGCGCTGCCATACATCCCGTACCTGCAGCGGTTACAGCTTGTCGATAAATTCGATCTTGAACATCACCAGCAGCAAACACACCCGCAACACTGGTTTGCGTAGTTCCAGGCACTGTCTTGATATAATTATCTTTAAACATATCAAGCTGGCCCGCAAATAACGTTGTGTTCGGATCATGACCAATCGCGATAAAGACACCGTCGACGGCCAGATCTTTAATTTCGCCTGTTTGAGAATGCTTGAGCCGCGCCGTTGTGACCCCAGGTGGGTTCTGGTCACCTAAGACTTCATCCAGAGTATGATCCCAGACCATCTCAATTTTCTCATTTTTGAAAAGTCGCTCTTGCATGATCTTTTCGGCGCGCAATTCATCGCGGCGATGTACGAGATAGACCTTTGACGCAAAATTTGTCAGATATAATGCTTCTTCAACGGCCGTGTTACCGCCACCAATGACAGCAACATCCTTGCCACGATAGAAGAACCCGTCACAGGTTGCGCACGCAGACACACCAAAGCCCATGAAGGCCTGTTCGCTCTCTAGACCTAACCAACGAGCACTCGCGCCTGTGGCGATCACAAGAGTGTCTCCTGTGTAAGTCTTTCCGCTATCACCGACGGCGACAAAAGGTCGTTTACTCAGATCAACACTGATAATTGTATCTTCAATCATCTTCGTACCGACGTGAAGCGCCTGAGCGTACATTTGCTCCATCAACCAAGGGCCCTGGATCACTTCAGCAAATCCTGGGTAATTCTCAACATCTGTCGTGATCGTCAATTGACCACCCGGCTGAATACCACGAACAAGCATGGGTTCAAGATTAGCCCGTGCCGCGTAGATGGCAGCCGTATATCCCGCCGCTCCGGACCCAATGATCAAAACCTTACTATGACGCACTTCAGACATAACAAACTCCTAGAATAACCAAACAAGCCCTTCATTGAACGGCTCAGTACAAGGTTCCTAAATAATCCTATCCCTTGCCAGACGCAACGAGAGGATGACACGCAAGGCGAGCGACTCGACAAAGATTAAAAGACGCAACTATATTGCGCAATTATATTGCGTAAAAGTAGCAAAAGGTGTTACGGAATGCATCAATCAAAAGGATATATTTGTGCAAAAAGTAAAGCTAGACGCAATTGATCGCCGGATTCTCCGTGACCTTCAAGAAGACGGGCGTATCACTAACGTAGATTTAGCTGCCCGCGCAGGTATTTCTGCACCACCATGCTTGCGCCGCGTGCGCGCACTTGAAGATGCAGGCTTCATTCATGGATATCATGCCGAGATCGATGGCGCCTCTATGGGCTTCAAAGAAATGTTCTTTGCGCTGGTCGGGCTCGATAGCCAATCTCAAGACGTACTGAGCGCTTTTGAGACCGCTATGGCCGCATGGCCGGAAGTTCGTGAATGCCACATGATCCGAGGCGGCGGTGATTTTCTTGTTAAACTCGTCGCCCGCGACAAAGAACATCGTGATCGCCTCACGATGGGCATCACGTCAGCAGATCATGTCACAACAGTGACGACGCTTGAGACAATTCGTACATCCAAAAATCAGCCCGGCGTTCCCATCGATATGGATGGTGACGACTTAAGTGAATAAAAGGCTTTGGCTTAAACCCAGCTGACTTCGCAAATCTCGTAGGATTTTCCGCCACCTGGCGTCGCCACTTCGACGACATCACCAATAGTCTTACCAATAAGGGCTCGTGAAAGCGGCGAGGTCACCGAAATTTTGCCCTCGTCCAAATTAGCTTCCAAAGCACCGACGATACGATACGTCGTTTCTTCGTCCGTATCAGCATCAGCGACAAGTACAGAAGCGCCAAAGCGCACCGTATCACCAGACATTTCCGATGTATCAATCGCTTCTGCGCGACTTGTCACATCTTCTAGCTGCGTAATGCGACCTTCAATGAAGCCCTGCTTTTCGCGTGCTGCATGATATTCAGCATTTTCCGAAAGATCCCCATGCTCACGAGCTTCGGCAATAGCTTTAATCACCGCCGGGCGTTCTTCGGATTTCAATCGCCGCAATTCTATTTCGAGGACTTTCAAGCCCTCAGGCGTCATCGGCACACGTTCCATTGATTCCTGGCCGTTAACCGGCCCTCCTAATAAAATCCCCGACTGCAAACAATTGCACTGGTCACCTGAAGGCGATTACATGTCCGCAGTCATCTCAGGGAAAAACTAATACAGAGGATCAAAATAAGCCTGCAGCGGCGCGACTTCAAGCCCGCTTGCACCACCAACATCTTTAATCACAGCAATGGCATTTGCCGCAGCACGTGCCGCCGTCATCGTTGTGTAGTGTGGGACATGGTGGATCAACGCAGTTCGGCGGATTGAATAGCTGTCTGCAATAGACTGCGCGCCCTCTGTTGTGTTGATCACAAGCTGCACATCACCGTTCGTCAGAGCATCAACACAGTGAGGACGCCCCTCCATAACTTTGTTGACCATTTTAGCTGCAACACCATTTTCTTCTAAGAAACGTTGTGTGCCACCGGTCGCTAAAATCGTAAATCCAACATCACTCAGAATCTGGCAAATCTCTAGTGCCTTGTCTTTGTCATGGTCTCGGACCGATATAAATACGCCACCTGAAATCGGTAACGACATGCCAGCCCCAAGCTGTGACTTTGCAAAGGCACGTTCAAAATCTTTATCGATGCCCATCACTTCGCCCGTCGATTTCATCTCTGGACCGAGCAATGTATCAACACCCGGGAAGCGTGAGAATGGGAACACCGCTTCTTTAACGGCGACGTGGTTCATCGAGCCCAACTTCGGCAGGGTAAATGAAGATAGTTTTTCACCGACCATCAGGCGCGCTGCAATTTTCGCAATCGGCACGCCGGTTGCCTTGGCAACAAACGGCACTGTCCGGGATGCCCGCGGGTTCACTTCGAGGATATAGATATCGCTACCCTTAACGGCGAACTGGACATTCATCAAACCGACAACGCCCAAAGCCTTAGCCAAAGCAATCGCCTGTTTTTCCAGCTCATCAATAATATCCGCTGAGAGCGAGAACGGCGGCAGCGAACAGGCGCTATCGCCGGAATGAATACCTGCTTCTTCAATGTGTTGCATGATTCCAGCAACGTAGACGTCTTCGCCATCACACAGCGCATCAACATCAACTTCGATGGCATCTTGCAAATAACTATCAAGCAGCAATGGTGCTTTTGCCAGATTGTCCAAAATCTGGCGCCCGCTCATATCCGATCTCAACATGTTGAAATACGCGCCCATCGTGTCCCGTGAGAACACGATCTGCATGCCGCGCCCACCAAGAACGTATGAAGGACGGACAACGAGTGGATAGCCAATTTCCTCAGCCAGCTTATAGGTGTCTTCTTCGCTGGTTGCGATCGCATTTGGTGGCTGGAGCAATCCCACGTCATTCAACAATGCCTGAAAACGTTCGCGGTCTTCAGCCAAATCAATGGCATCAGGCGACGTCCCTAATATCGGGATGCCAGCTTCCTCAAGAGCGGCCGCAATCTTTAGCGGCGTCTGTCCGCCCAACTGCACAATCACACCTTTGAGCGTGCCAGCAGATTGCTCAACACGAAGCACTTCAATCACATCTTCGGATGTCAGCGGCTCAAAGAATAGCCGATCAGATGTATCGTAATCCGTAGACACTGTTTCCGGGTTACAGTTGATCATGATGGCTTCGAGACCTGCTTCTTTTATCGCATAAGCTGCGTGCACACAGCAGTAATCAAACTCAATACCTTGACCTATTCGGTTAGGTCCACCGCCTAGAATGGCGACTTTTTGGCGGTCAGTCGGTGCAGATTCGCATTCTGGTGCGTTAAATCCGTCACCCTCATAACAACCATACATATATGATGTTTGCGACGCGAACTCGCCTGCGCACGTATCAACACGCTTATAAACGGGCAACACACCAAGTTTGAGGCGTTGCTCAGCAAGGTCACCTGCATCAGTACCGGACAACTCAGCCAGGCGCGCATCAGAGAAACCAAGCTTTTTAAGCTCTAGCAAGCCCGCCGCATCAGCAGGCAAACCTTCAGCGCGGACAACTTCTTCTACATCCACGATCCGTTTGATCCGCTCAAGGAACCACATATCAAATTTACTGGCAGCCTGAATTTCTTTGAGCGTGAGGCCAAAGCGCATGCCCTGAGCCGCATATAAAATCCGGTCCGGCCGTGCTTCGTTGAGCACCGCTTTGACAACATCTTTATCGAATGTGCCGTCAGATTTCTCAGCCCCTTCGATCTCGATTTCATTAAATCCCGTCAGTCCCGTTTCCATGGAACGAAGGCCTTTCTGCACGCTCTCTTCGAACGTGCGCCCCATGGCCATGGCTTCGCCAACCGACTTCATCGACGTGGTCAGCAATGCATCGGTGCCTGGGAATTTCTCAAACGTGAAGCGTGGAATTTTTGTCACAACATAATCAATCGTTGGCTCAAACGACGCTGGCGTGACACCCGTAATATCGTTCTGTAGCTCATCAAGCGTGTAGCCACATGCGAGCTTTGCCGCGATCTTGGCAATCGGGAAACCCGTTGCTTTCGATGCCAGCGCTGACGAACGAGACACACGTGGGTTCATCTCAATAACCACAAGGCGACCGTCTTCAGGGTTCACCGCGAACTGCACGTTTGAGCCGCCCGTATCGACACCGATCTCGCGGAGCACTGCAATCGAGGCGTCGCGCATGATCTGATATTCTTTGTCGGTCAGCGTGAGTGCAGGCGCAACAGTGATACTATCACCCGTATGCACACCCATCGGATCGACGTTCTCAATCGAGCAAATAATGATGCAGTTATCAGCGTTATCGCGCACAACTTCCATCTCAAATTCTTTCCAGCCGAGAACGCTCTCTTCAATCAACACCTGATTGATTGGTGATGCTTCAACCCCAGACGTGATGATCTTCTCGTACTCGTCAGTCGTGTAGGCAATGCCGCCACCGGTGCCCCCCAGCGTGAACGCCGGACGAATAACCGCGGGCAAGCCAACAATCTTAAGCGCATCCATCGCTTTTTGCTTCGAGCTCGCCGACAGCACCGTCATCTCTTTGACTCTGCCATCTTGATCAGGAATTTCGAACTTTTCGTATTCGCCCGTGAATACTCTGGAGATCGGCGTCGCCAAGCCAATTTTCTCCATCGCATCTTTGAACAATTGACGATCTTCGGCCTTTGCAATCGCTTCAGCGTTCGCGCCAATCAGCTCAACATTATATTTCTCAAGCGTACCGCGCTCGGCCAACGCCATGCCCGCGTTCAAACCCGTCTGGCCACCCATGGTTGGCAGCACCGCATCGGGGCGCTCTTTCTCAATGATCTTTTCAAGAACTTCAGGCGTAATCGGCTCAACATACGTTGCGTCCGCCATCGATGGATCGGTCATGATCGTCGCTGGGTTTGAGTTCACCAGGATGACCCGGTAGCCCTCTTCACGGAGCGCCTTACACGCTTGAGCGCCAGAATAATCAAACTCGCAAGCCTGACCAATAACAATCGGCCCTGCCCCAATAATCATGATCGATTTTATGTCAGTTCTTTTTGGCATTTAGGATTTCACCTCATCCATCAGTTTGGTGAAGCGTTCAAACAGGTAATGGCTGTCTGTTGGGCCGGGTGAGGCTTCGGGATGGTACTGCACCGAGAACACCGGATGGCCTTCGAGGTAGATGCCTTCGTTGGAGCCGTCAAACAACGACACATGACTTTCGACAACACCGTCTGGTAGAGATTTCGCATCCACCGCAAAACCATGGTTCTGGCTGGTGATTTCGACACGGCCCGTAACCAAGTCTTTGACCGGCTGGTTGCCGCCACGGTGGCCCTGATGCATTTTCGCCGTTTCACACCCAAGGGCGCGCGCCAGCAACTGGTGGCCAAGACAAATACCAAAGATCGGCTTACCGGTTTTCAGCAATGCCTGAAGCACAGGCACTGCATAGACGCCCGTTGCCGCTGGATCGCCAGGACCGTTCGACAAAAAGATGCCGTCTGGATTGTGTTTCAAGACGTCTTCGGCACTAGTATCCGCCGGCACGACGGTCATATTGCAGCCCGCAGCCGCTAAACAGCGCAGAATATTCCGTTTGATCCCGTAATCGAAGGCAACAACATTGTATTTCGGCGCTTCAAGCTTGGAGAAACCTTCACCAAGGGTCCATGTGCTCTCATCCCAGCCGTAGCTTTGCTTACACGTCACCTCAATCGCGAGGTCCATGCCTTCAAGGCCAGGCCATGAATTGGCTTGTTCAATTAGCGCAGGGATATCGAATTTTCCATCAGGCGCGTGGCAAACTACGCCGTTTGGCGCGCCGTTGTCTCGGATCAGACGCGTGAGACGCCGCGTATCAACGCCAGTAACCCCCACTAGATTATGAGAAATTAGCCAGTCATTGAAGTGCTCAGTCGCACGCCAACTTACCGGATCTGTAATTTCTGCGCGCAAGATACAGCCGCGCGCTGCGGGTGTGATGGTTTCAATATCTTCGATATTGGTGCCTACGTTGCCGACATGCGGGAACGTGAAGGTAATGATCTGCCCGGCATAACTCGGGTCTGTCATAATCTCCTGGTATCCAGTGATCGACGTATTGAAGCACACTTCACCTACGGAAGCGCCAGTAGCGCCCACCCCATGGCCCCATATACATGAGCCGTCACCCAGAACAATGACAGCCGTAGCGCCAATGGGTGCTTGTGATGTTTCGCCTGAAGCGCGCGAAGAATCCTCCCCCTTGCGGACGGGAGTGGGAATTTCTATTTGTTGTGTCACTATGATTGCCAGCCGGGTCGGTTTCGACTGCGAGAGTTGATACGCAAACCACGTGGTTACGTCAAGCATTCGTAAATATTATTTTTATTGTTTAAAAACAATAAGTTACAAATCACAATCCAGTTGTCAGGGCTGCGTTGATAGTTTAACGTCCGGCCCATCGAATCAAACAGGGGAAGATTCCATGCTCAGACAGCAATTGAATGACATGCTCAAAGACGCAATGCGTGCAAAAGAAGAGCGCAAAGTCTCAACAATTCGTTTGATCAATGCTGCCCTGAAAGACCGCGATATTCAGGCACGCTCTAAAGGTAATAGCGACGGCATTGGTGAAGATGAGATCCTCGGATTGTTACAATCCATGGTCAAGCAACGCCGTGACAGCATTGAAGCCTATACAAAAGGCGCGCGTCCGGACTTGGCACAGCAAGAAGCCGAAGAGATCGCATATATTGAGCATTTCTTGCCAAAACAGCTTTCTAATGACGAAACAGACGCCGCAATCACGGCTGCGATATCTAAATGCGGCGCAGATTGTATCAAAGATATGGGCAAAGTGATGTCTGCGCTGAAGGCTAATTATGCAGGACGCATGGATTTCTCTAAGGTTTCAGGCAAAGTTAAGGCGCAACTCGGCGCCTGCTAATCCGTCTCCCTGTGGATAATCTCTTAATAACCGGGATAACTTAGCCACCAGCGCGCTTTCATGCAGCGCTGCATGGGCGTATTCTCAGTGGCTGGCATCCGGAGCGTCCATGAATTTTACACCTGAATTTCTTGATGAGATCAGAAGACGTATATCAATCGTTGATGTCGTCGGCCGCACTGTGCGCCTTAAGGAACGTGCACGGGGTGATTTCTGGGGCCTTTCCCCGTTTACCAATGAGAAGTCACCATCGTTCCACGTGATGGAAGACAAGGGCTTCTATAAGTGTTTCTCCACACAGAACTCTGGCGACGTGTTCACCTTCTTAATTGAAGTTGAGGGCATGTCCTTCCCGGAAGCCGTCGAAAAGCTCGCCAGCGAAGCCGGTCTCGAGATACCACGCGACAGCCCTGAAGAACGCGAAAAGCATCAAAAACGTAAAGGCATTACCGAGGTCAATGAGCTGGCGTGCGCGTTTTACGAAAAGATGCTGCAGATGCCCGAAGGAAAGGGCGCGCTGGAATATCTCAAGAATCGCGGTCTGAATGACCAAATGATCCGTCATTGGCGTCTGGGCTTTGCACCTGACGGACGGGGCGCCCTAAAGGCGGCCTTATCGCGCGAAGATGTCCCAGAAGAGATGATGCTAGAGGCCGGCTTACTCCGCGTCCCAAAAAGCGGCAGCCCATACGACTGGTTCCGCGGACGCGTGATGTTTCCGATCCAGGATCGTCGTGGCCAGGTAATTGCGTTTGGCGGACGTATCTTGGGCGACGGCGAACCTAAATACTTAAACAGTCCAGAAACACCCGTATTTCAAAAACGCTATTCATTATATGGATTACACCACGCCTCCGGACCTGCGCGGAAAGCTGGCCGTATGATCGTCTGTGAAGGATATATGGATGTTATCGGCCTGGCACGAGCCGGGATCGATAATGCTGTCGCACCGCTTGGCACCGCATTGACGGATGAGCAATTAAAAGACTTATGGCGGATCGTCCGTGAACCCGTTCTCTGCTTTGATGGGGATACTGCGGGTCAGCGCGCTGCCCATCGCACGGCAGAACGCGCCCTTCCGGTGATGAAGGCCGGCCAAACGCTCAGGTTCGCTGTCCTGCCAAAAGGGGAAGACCCTGACAGCCTTGTGCAATCACAAGGACGCCAAGCCTTTGATGACTTGGTCACACAGGCACTTCCATTGTCAGAAGTCATTTGGCGCGAGATCAGTGGCGGACAATTGCCTCAGAGCCCTGAAGATCGTGCCGACGTGCAGCAAAAATTAGACACACGTGCACGCGATATCTCAGACCCTACGTTCAGGCGTCATTTTTCAGATTTTTTCTCGCGCAAACTTTGGGGTGAACGCGGGGCACAACCGCAATCATATAGCCCGGAAAAGTCTTACAAATCCAAGCGCGGATATAATACTGGCAAGACCGAGGGCGCGGTGATCACCGATGCGCGCGCAGAAACATCAGGAATCCCGTCCCCAGATACGCTGCGAGAACGTATCTTGTTGGCCACCTTAATCAACTATCCTGAGGTGTTTGACGAGATAGAAGAAAGCCTTGGTATGGTTGAGTTTTCTGCGCCTGACCTTGACAAATTGAGGCAGCAGGTCTTAAACACCCTCGCTGCTCATGAAAGCCTTGACACTGCACGTCTCTGCGACCACCTCTCAGAGGTAGGGTTTGCACCGATGTTAAAGGTGCTATTGAGTAAGAACGTCTATATGCACGGTCGGTTCGCAAGACCTGATGGAGACGTGAAAAAAGCGCTGGAAGGATGGGTTGATACCTACCAGCAGTTGACGGCAAAAGCTAACGAGACCGAAATTAAACAGGTCGAAGCGGCTTTGGGGGAAGATACATCGGAAATGACCTTTGGACGCATGAAGGCGTTGAAGGTCACTTAATTTTTTGGGGTGCCGACCTAATTTGGGTATCGGACGTTTAGGGGTTTTGAATATTGGCCAAAGCACAAGCGAGCGAAACGCGGGAAAGCCGCGAAGAGAGCACCGATAGCCCTCTTCTTGATACGATGGGTGCTGCCGTCAAAAAGATGGTCGCTAAAGGAAAGGAACGCGGTTACGTCACATATGACGAACTGAACGCTGCCTTGCCTCCGGAAGAAGTAAGTTCCGAACAGATTGAAGACACAATGGCGATGCTCTCAGAAATGGGCATCAACGTTGTTGAAAACGAAGAACAAGAAGAAGCTGCCAACGATACGCCCGCCAACGACGAAGAAGAGCCGCGCGAAAAATCCGCTGCAGGTAATGTCGACGAGAGCGATCTTGGCCGTACAGATGATCCGGTACGTATGTATTTGCGTGAAATGGGCTCGGTTGAGTTGCTGTCACGTGAAGGCGAAATCGCGATTGCCAAGCGGATCGAAGCCGGTCGGGATATGCTGATCGGTGGCATTTGTGAAAGCCCGCTCACTATTCAAGCTATCGTACGTTGGCATGACGCGTTGATCGCCGAAGAGATTCTATTGCGCGAGATCGTCGATCTCGACGCAACACTCGGTGGCGGCCCAGGCCAGCCTCCAAAGCCCGGCGAAGAAGAAAACTCAGACGACGATAACACTGAAAACAAATATGGCACCGCAACTCCAGCCACGGCAAAGCCTGCAGAAGCGAAGCCTGCTGAAGAGGCTAAAAAGCCCACGTCTGACGATGATAAAAAAGACGGCGAGAACGGCGAAGAATCTAAAACTGATGATGACGACGATGAGGATGATGACGAACAGAACAACCTCTCGCTAGCTGCTCTTGAAGAGAAGCTAAAGCCAGAAGTCATTGAAACGTTTGAAGAGATTGCCAAGACATACAAAAAGTTTCAGCGCCTGCAGGCTATTCGTATGGAAGCTATGCAAGGTATCGGTGAATTCAAATCTTCACAAGAAAAGCGCTACGCAAAATTACGTCAGGATCTGATTGAACTGATGGAAGGCGTGCACCTTAACAATGACCGCATTGAAGCGCTTGTTGACCAGTTATACGGCCTGAACATGCGTCTCGTGCGCTTGGAAGGTAAGCTTCTTCGCCTGGCGACAACATCACGTATCCGCCGCGAAGACTTCCTTGAAAATTACCGTGGTTCCGAGCTTGATCCCTACTGGATCAAGACCTGCACAAAAATGCCAACCAAGAACTGGCAGCGCTTTGCAGAACGCTACAAAGACGAAGTGAAATCGATCCGCGAAGAAGTTTCAAATGTTTCTGGCGCCGTTGGCCTTCCAATTGGCGAATTCCGTCGCATTGTTGGCATCGTTCAAAAGGGTGAGCGCGAAGCCGCAAAAGCAAAGAAAGAAATGATCGAGGCAAACCTTCGTCTCGTGATCTCGATTGCAAAAAAATATACCAACCGTGGCTTGCAGTTCCTTGATCTGATTCAAGAAGGTAACATCGGTTTGATGAAAGCCGTTGATAAGTTTGAATATCGCCGGGGTTACAAGTTCTCAACTTATGCAACGTGGTGGATCAGACAGGCGATCACGCGGTCAATTGCTGACCAGGCGCGTACGATCCGTATTCCTGTGCATATGATTGAGACCATCAACAAACTGGTCCGTACATCACGTCAGATGCTGCACGAAATTGGTCGCGAGCCAACGCCTGAAGAATTGGCCAAGAAGCTTTCCATGCCACTTGAGAAAGTCCGCAAGGTCCTCAAGATTGCAAAAGAACCTATCTCACTCGAAACCCCAATTGGCGATGAAGAAGATAGCCACCTGGGCGATTTCATTGAAGACAAGCTTGCTGTACAACCTTTGGATGCCGCAATTCAGGCGAATTTGCGTGAAACCACGACACGTGTACTCGCCTCACTGACGCCACGTGAAGAGCGCGTCCTTCGGATGCGTTTTGGTATCGGCATGAACACGGATCATAAGTTGGAAGAAGTTGGCCAGCAATTCTCAGTGACACGTGAACGTATTCGTCAGATCGAAGCTAAAGCACTGCGGAAGCTGAAACATCCATCACGCTCACGTAAACTCAGAAGCTTCCTCGATTATTGATTATACATATGCCAAGTATCAACTTTTCGGGTTGTTACCTCCGGCGCAAAAGGTGTAATCACTACGGGCGGTTTTCAACAAACCGCTCTTCGGTGGGCCTGTAGCTCAACTGGTTAGAGCCGACGGCTCATAACCGTCTGGTTGCAGGTTCGAGTCCTGCCGGGCCCACCA
>Ga0115567_10004524_pt1 | contig 13548 bp, 12 predicted proteins | sample COGITO_mtgs_1204_2_FD_88679 | JGI IMG/M metagenome (GOLD analysis project Ga0115567, IMG submission 88679) | Pelagic marine microbial communities from North Sea - COGITO_mtgs_120412 | ecosystem: Environmental > Aquatic > Marine > Epipelagic | place: Germany:Helgoland, sampling site Kabeltonne...
CTCGCCCACCACAATGTACCAAGACTACGCCATCACTCAGAATCTGTTCCACTGGCAAAGCCAAAGCGCTACGCACTCTAATTCCCGGGTTGGGAGACGATACATCGAGCACGAAGACCGAGGCTACACGCCCCTCCTATTCATACGTGATCGCAAGAAAGACGCCGCTGGCATGACCACCCCTTACCTATGTGCTGGCCCGCTATGCTATCGCGGTCACGAAGGCAATCGTCCTATATCGTTCTCGTGGGAGCTGGAGACGCCACTTCCAGCTCGGGCTTTTTCTTGGGCTCAGCAGGCAGGGTGAGCATGAGCGGATGTAGCGACAACCGCCGATGGACACGAATGTGGGAGTAGGAAGGAAGATTTCACCACGGAGGACACGGAGAGCACGGAGAAGAAGGAGGGGAGAGGAGAGCCAGGAAGGTGGCCCGTAGGTATGGCGTCAGGAGGTCATGAGCGTCGTCGGGAGTCGGGAGTCGGTAGTCAGGAGTCCTATCAAACCGGCAGGGAAAGGAGAAGCGTGGAGGCTGTGGGGGAGTGGGAAGGAAGACTTTACCACGGAGGTCACGGAGAGCACGGAGAAGAAAGAGGTGGGGAGGTTGCCAGATGAATCTGGCGGTACGGGGAGAACCGCCTGAAGGCGGGACTACGAGCCCTCTACTGATGCGGCAAAACTGCGCCATCATTCTGCAGGGCGGGCACCGGACCGTTATCTTGCCCCGTTCTCGGGAGCCTACCGTCACTAGCCTGCTCTCATGAATCATGTCGGCCAAACTACTCGGGGTTTCGCCGTTGTGCTTCTGAGTCTCTGGTCGTTCTAACTTCTCGGTGGGTATCGCGGTAGTTGGCCATCACAACAAGGTTCCGGATGAGTGTGTGCTCTGTCATTCGATGGTTGCCTACGGGGCGCCGAACCGCTGGCACAAGCGCTCGCATCGTGGTCGCAAGCGCTGCGGGATGCAGTTTGCCAGGTGGTCGGTTCGGGTTAAGCTGGGGCAGACCAAGCAGCCTAAGTACGATCCGGATGTGTGGGCGAAGCGGTTGGTCAACGCCGATCCCTACCTGGCCAAAGTGCCGTATGGGACGGCTTCTGCGCAGGAGAAGGCGTTGCAGCGCTATGCATCCAGTGCTGCGGACGTGATCTCCGCAACGCGTTCGGCCTGGGACATCGCGCGGGATCGCTACAGGAGCGCAGGGATCACCTATGTTTCCCCAATGGCAGGCAGGCAGGCACGTGGCAATGAGATCAGGGACTGGAAGGCGATGCCGGCTGGGACGAAGTTGATTTTGCCTGCTGAACGCCCAGAGATCCGCCAATTTCCGAGAGATTCGGCGCGGGATCGAATGGATGGTAGAAGGCCACTGCCGTGGCGCACTACCAACGAGGGGGGGCGCGTAGGGAGACGCGATCAGCTGAAGATGATGGTGCGATTGTCGTGGACGGCGATTCGCTCTTCCAGGTGCAGGCGCACGGCGCGTGAGAGGACGATCTTCTCGTTGTCGCGGCCCTTGCGTATCAGGTCGCGCACGGGGTCGCGATGGCTGACGCGAACGGTGTCTTGATCGATGATCGGGCCTTCGTCCAAGTCTTCAGTGACGTAGTGGGCAGTGGCCCCAATGATCTTTACGCCTCGTTCATGCGCCCGGTGATAGGGCTTGGCACCGGCGAAGGCCGGAAGAAAGGAGTGGTGGATGTTGATAATGCGCTCGCTGTAGGCAGAGGCGAAGCTGCTCGACAGAATCTGCATGTAGCGGGCCAGGACTACAAAGTCGATCGCATGTTCGGCCAGTAGGGCGAGTTGCTGGGCTTCTTGATCGGCCTTGTTATCACGTGTAACGACGAGTTGGTGAAAGTCACAGCCAAACTGCCGCGCAGTATCTGCGAAGGTATCGTGATTGCTGATTACGAGGGGGATGTCGACGTCTAATTCGCCGGACTGGGAGCGCGTAAGCAGGTCCCAGAGGCAGTGGCCCATCTGCGAGACCAAGATGGCCATGCGCGGGCGATTCCCCGGGAGGCGGATGCGCCAGTTCAGTCCCAGTGGCTCTCCGATTTCACGCGCGAACGCATCATGAATCTGGCCGCTTGGGATGATAAAGTGGTCCAAGTCCCATTCAATCCGAATGAAGAATTGATCCGTGCTGCGATCGACATGTTGGTCGAGCTCCAGCAAGTTCCCGTGATGGTTGTGAAACCATTGAGTGATCGTCGCGACCAATCCAGTTCGGTCCGCGCATTGCGCGACCAGTATGGCACGGGAGTCCGGCAAAGCTACGCGCTGTTGCGCTCTACTCTTCGCCTTCGTCTTCTTCTTCCAATTCCGCCACAATCCGGGCGCGTTGGAGAGTGCGTTCGGCGCTAGTGAGGCCACGCCACCAACGCTTTAGGTCGCTGGGCTTTTGGTCCGAATATTCGGCCCACTGATTTAAAAGACGTGCAGTCCGTTCGTTCATCGTGCTATTACCTAAAAATAATGCTGGATAATGCCTGGCCTGCCGTTGGCTCGCACGGCTGCTCTGGCGAAAAACAAGCGCGTAAGGTAGTCGCAGGCCATGTTCCCGTCAAGCGCAGCCTCGACTGAGACTACAGACGCACTGTTGTCGGGCAGTTAGGGGTGCCTATTCTATCGCGATTGTGACGCTTTCGCTGTCCTCCTGCAGGGGCACGTACGAGGCTCCGCCTTCAGCGAGGTGGTGAGGGTAGTAGGTGCGGAGTTTCGCCAAGGCGCTGTTCTTATCGCTGCCCGGGGTGAATTTGATGTGGACACTACGCGGGTCCGGGGCGCAAGGCCCTTGCAGTGGCCTGGGTCATTACGATGCTGCACAGCAGCTCCAGGACGCGATCGAAGAGCGCGAGCAAAACGCCTGAATCTCCAACAGCCAACAGCCGAAGGCAGCTGGGATGCATGCTCCACGGTCTTGATTTGGCAATTGGACATTCCGTATCGACAGTTGGATATTGTCTCCATCCTCACCGAACTACGAGTGCACCATGTCCCAGCCGAATATCCTTCTAATTAACTGCGACGATCTTGGCTATGGCGACCTTGGCTGCTATGGCTCGACGCGAAATAAGACGCCCCATCTCGACAACATGGCCGAGCAGGGCCTACGGTTGACCGATTTCTACGTGGCCAGCCCGATCTGCTCGCCATCGCGCGGTGCCATGATGACCGGCTGCTATCCGCCGCGCATCGGTTTCGGCGACTTCGATGGCGCTGGCGTCCTCTTTCCCGGCGCCGCCATCGGCCTGCATCAGGACGAGCACACCCTGCCTCAACTACTGCGCGATGCTGGCTACCGCACCAAGCTGGTCGGCAAGTGGCATTGTGGCGACCAGCCCGAGTTCCTCCCTTGCGAACGCGGCTTCGATGAATACTACGGCATCCCCTTCAGTAACGACATGGGCCGGCAGGTCGGCCATGAGCACCGCCCCCCGCTACCGCTAGTGCGCGACTCCAAAGTCATCCAGGAGCAGCCCGCCCAAGCCGGGCTCACGGAGCGCTACACCGAAGAATGCGTCCGTTTTATTCGCGACAATCAGGACGGTCCCTTCTTCCTTTACCTCGCACACATGTACGTCCATGTCCCGCTCTTTGTCCCCCGACAATTCCTCGCGGCGTCGGAGAATGGTGGCTATGGCGGTGCTGTCGCTCACATCGACTGGACCACCGGCGTGTTGTTGGACGAGCTGCGTGAACTCGGGATCGACGACAACTCCATCATCATCTTCACCAGTGACAACGGCTCTCGGGCCCGTGATGAGGGCGGCAGTAATGCCCCCTGCCGTGGTACCAAGGGCACCACTTGGGAAGGCGGCCAGCGCGTGCCTTGCATCATCCGCTGGCCCGATAAGATCACCGCTGGGCAGACCAGTGACGCCATCACCTCAGCCATCGACTTCCTGCCGACCCTCGCCACGCTTGCTGGGGCCATACATCCCACTGACCGCCAGATCGACGGTCTGGACCAATCCGCCCAGTGGTTGGGCCAGTCAGCTGAATCAGTCAGAGACACATTTGTCTACTATTTCATGGATCGTCTCGAGGCTGTGCGCCAGGGAGACTGGAAGCTACATCTCGGAACCACGCGCAGCTGGGGAAAGAACCTCACCTGTGAAGAACCCGCCCTGTTCAACCTCCGCGAAGACGTGGGCGAGCAGACCAATCTTTATGCCGATCACCCGGACATCGTCGCCACCCTCCAGGACGTTGCGGACTCCGTACGCGCCGACCTTGGCGACTCATTCCAGGGCGTCGAAGGCGCTGGGCGTCGGCCGCACGGCCGCATCGAGAATCCGCAGCCGTTGACCACGTACGATCCCGATCACCCGTACATGGTCGCGATGTACGACTCTGCCGACAGTAAAGTCATGGCTGGCTAGATGGTGCGACGTGTCTCCATGCACGCCGGGAGTTTCGGGAGAAACGCGCAGAACCGTTTGGCATAGGGCGGATATAGCGTAGCATACTCCCGTTGAGGAAACCGGTGCGGGAGAGAGGTGGCTTGCCACCCGCCGAAGGTGAAAGAACTCCCCGTAAGCTCTCAGGCAAAAGGACCGTGCCGGCATCTCAATCTCTGGAGAGCAGCCATGCGCTCACCGAAGGAGTTTACACTCTCAGGTATCTGGACAGAGCGGGGTAATTGAAACTCTCCTCGGAGAACACCTGTGCCTTCTGCTTCCATCTCTTCCGACTCCGCGACCACCCCATCCTGGTATGGCGAATTAGCGCCGCCTCACTTTGTCCACCGCCATCTGGGGGTCGACGCCGATACCTGTCAAGGCATGCTCCAGACCCTCGGCCTCGAGTCCGCGCAGGATTTGGTCGATGAAATCGTACCTGGTCACCTCAAGCGCCGCAGCAAGCTCGACCTGCCAGCGCCTTGTACCGAAGAAGAGGCCCTAGCTGAGCTTTGGGAGATCGCAGACCGAAACGTGCGCACTCGCTGCTGGATCGGACAGGGCTTTTACGGCAGTCATCTGCCGCCCGTGCTGCTGCGAAACCTGCTCGAGAACCCCGGTTGGTACACCCAATACACGCCCTACCAGGCCGAGATTTCACAGGGCCGCCTCGAGCTGCTCTTTGCCTTTCAGACCCTGATCACCGAGCTCACCGGCCTCCCGGTCGCAAATGCTAGCCTGCTCGACGAAGCCAGCGCCGTTGGCGAGGGCGTTTCGCTCGCCTTTGGCCAGCTTCGCAGACGTCGGCGCACCGTCGTTGCGGACTGCGCACTGCATCCGCAATCCTTGGCCGTGCTTCGCACGCGGACCGAGGCACTCGGCATCACCCTGCTCGTGCAGGACGCCTTTAGCGCCGAGCTACCGCAGGATGACCTGTGCGCCGTGGTCGTGCAGACGCCCGACACATTTGGCCGACTTCGTGACGGTCTCGCAGCACTTGCGGACTCCGCACATGCCGCCGGTGCCTTGGTGGTTGCCGCCGTCGACCCTCTCGCACAATGCCTGCTGCACACCCCCGCTTCGTGGGGCGCAGATATCGCCGTGGGCGTAACCCAGCGATTTGGCCTGCCCGTGGGCTTCGGCGGCCCACATGCCGGCTTCATCGCCGTCACTGACAAGCTCAAGCGCAAGCTTCCCGGCCGCATCGTCGGCCTATCCGTCGATCGCAACGGCAAGCCCGCCTATCGCCTAGCGCTGCAGACCCGCGAGCAACACATCCGGCGCGAAACCGCCACCTCAAACATTTGTACTGCTCAGGTCCTCCCCGCACTGCTCGCTACTGCCTACGCCGCTTGGCACGGCCCGCAGGGCCTCAGACGCATCGCTCAACGCGTGCAGTCACTTACCGCTTGGCTACAAGCCTCCTTGCAGAAAGCGGGCATTGCCGTCGAAACCGACGCCGTCTTCGGCACGCTTACCGCCGAGGCACCAGCCGGACTCTTTGCTGCTGCGGACTCGGCAGGAATCAGCGTTCGCTCGCTCGCGGGTAGCCGCGTTGGCCTCAGCCTGGATGAAACCACCACCGTGGCCGACATCCACGCCATTCTGGGCCTGTTTGGCGCATCAGCCTCCAGCCAGGTCCCTGCGAACCTCGCAACGCCGTGGCTGCGAACCAGCGAATTGCTGCCGCAAGAGGTCTTTGGCAGCTATCATAGCGAGCACGAAATGCTGCGCTTTCTGACCCGCCTGCAGCATCGCGATCTTTCCCTCGCGCAATCCATGATCCCGCTTGGCTCCTGCACCATGAAGCTCAATGCCGCTGCCGAGATGATCCCGCTGACCTGGCCCTCCATCGGCCAGATGCATCCCTACGTGCCAGCCACACACGCTCGGGGCTATGCCGAGATCTGCACAGATCTCGAAAACTGGCTCTCCACCATCACCGAGCTGCCCGGCTGCAGCTTGCAGCCGAACGCTGGCTCCCAAGGCGAATATGCTGGCCTGATCGCTATTCGCGCCTATCTGCAGGCGCAGGGCCAGGCTGGTCGCGATGTCTGCCTCATCCCGGCCTCGGCGCACGGCACCAACCCTGCCTCGGCGGTACTAGCCGGGTTCCGGGTCGTCACCGTCGCCTGTAGCGACAATGGCGACATCGACCTTCGCGACCTCCACCTGAAAGTAGCCGAGCACGCCGAGACTCTCGGTGCACTCATGATCACCTACCCGTCTACCCACGGCGTTTTTGAAGAAGCCGTAGCCGAGGTCTGCGCCATTGTTCATCAAGCAGGCGGCCAAGTCTATATGGATGGGGCGAACATGAACGCCCAGGTTGGCCTTACCTCGCCCGGCGCGATCGGTGCCGATGTCTGCCATGTCAATCTGCACAAGACCTTCTGCATTCCTCACGGCGGCGGTGGTCCTGGCATGGGGCCCATTTGCGTCGTCGAGCATCTGTGTCCCTATCTGCCGACCGATCCGGCGTCAGCCATCGATCCGCCGATTGCGATCTCCGCAACCCACTATGGCAGTGCCAGCATCCTGACCATATCTTGGATGTATGTCCGGATGATGGGGGCCTCTGGGCTCACCAGCGCCACGCGGGTGGCGTTGCTCAACGCCAACTACATGGCGACCCGCCTGGCCGACCACTTTCCGGTCCTGTACACTGGGCGCAACGATCGCGTCGCCCACGAGTTCATTCTCGATCTGCGGCCCTTGCTCGGCGAAAGCGGTCTCACGGTCGAGGACGTCGCCAAGCGTCTGATGGACTACGGCTTTCATGCACCCACCGTCTCCTGGCCCGTGGCCGGCACCATCATGATCGAACCGACCGAGAGCGAGTCACGAGAGGAACTGGATCGTTACTGCGAAGCGTTGATCGAGATAGCCAGCGAGCTCGACGCCATCCGTAGCGGCGCAATCAGCGCCGCTGACAGCCCATTGCACTACGCGCCCCACACCCAGGCGGACCTGCTTGGCAGCTGGGATCGCGCCTACACACGAGAGCAGGCTGCCTTTCCGCTACCATGGGTTGCCGGTCGCAAATTCTGGCCATTTGTCGCCAGGATCGACAACGCCTATGGCGACCGCAATCTCGTCTGCGCTTGTAGCTGAGCTGTTTAAAGCGCCAAATATGTCTCCGGAAACGCCCTCTGGCCCCCTCCAGAGCGCCGGGAATGACGCTGAACAGGGAGCCTGATATTCTTGCCATCTCGAGTGGATGATCGAGCGTAGCCGATGGTAAAACGACCGGACTGGGAAAGCCCAACTATTACGCCCTGGAAGGGGGACAGAAGGAGGGTAAGCACCCACTCAAGGACTGGAAATGCGGCGACTGGTGCTTGAGCTCAGGTCAGAACGGAAGGTCATCATCCAACTGATGGGAGTCGGTGCCGCCCTGCTCGCTCTGGCCCGCGCAGAAATAACGTTACATTTTGCTGCTGGTCGGGGCGGCGAACGGCCATCTGCGGCGTTAATTCGGCGCGGGCCCCAAGCTGGCAGCAAATCGTTGAGATAGACCGTCCCGGCACCATAGGGGGAAGTAAGGGTTCCAGAGCCCGAGACTTCGGGATCGTCGAAAGCGAAGGCTTTGGGGTGCTCGTCCGCGAACAGGTAGTTCACCCGTCCCCTGTGGAGTGTCAAGGTTATGGTACTGGGAGCCAAGTCGGCACGGATTTGCACGCCGACGCTGTTGGTATCGATTTGATAAGGAGCGATGTTGTTGACCACAGTCGTGGTCCCGGACTGTCTGTTCTAATCCTGAGCCAGTTCAGTGAGCAAGGCGGTTTCGGCCCGATGCCGCGGCTGTATGGAGTGGGGTTGCATTGCTCGAATTTCGCCGCGCTGGCAGGGCTCCCTTGTTTAACAACCAGCTGATTAATTCCACTTGCTCAGCCTCCAATATCAGGCACCAGTAGCGGTCGTAACGAGTGCTATTGACAACAGAATGCAGTGCCATTTCTCTCCACCATGCGAGGGTTAAAGCTGGCCGCCGCTTTATGCAGCCGGGTTTCGCGCGAAGCATTGCGAGCGTGAATATTTGCCCCCTATTCAAGATCGCTGTAGCGACTGATATTTCGGCCATTCGACAAGCCACATGTAACGGAGTGTGAGGGTCGTCTGGACTGGTTGCTGTAAGATCAGCCCCGTGTTCAATCAGCAGCAAAGCCGCCTTTTGCTTGCGCTAGACCCAAGCCGCGTGCCATGGCCGCCAGCCATCGTCCTCGTCGCGCAGATTAACTCAGTGTCGCCTTGGGATGCTGCACGGTGAATCTCTTCAGAAACAGCAGTCGCCCCAATTAGGAATCGCCCAACGACATGAATTATAATAAATTTTCTGCTTACCCCATCAGCACCTGATAGGCGAACCCCAGGCCCCATCCGTCTGATAGGTCCTGACCACACGGTTGCCAAAGGAGCAGATCACGTCGTAGGAGATGGTGCCGCGGGCTTCTGCCCATTCGGCGATCGGGATGTTCTCGCCGAGGCACTCGACTTCGTCGCCAGCCGTGGCTTCCGGTAGGGCGCTGACATCGACTGTGACGTAGTCCATTGAGACCCGGCCCAGCACAGGGCAGGGCACGCCGCGGATGATCACGCGGCCGCGGTTGGAAAGGGCGATCGGGAAGCCATCGGCATAGCCGACGGCAGCGGTGCCGACCCTCGTGTCACGGGCCAAGGTGTGCGTGCAGCCATAGCCGATCGTGGCCCCGGCAGTCATTTCACGAACCTGGACTAAGCGTGTCTTTAGGGTCAGCACGGTCTCGATCGCGAGGCGGCGCTCGCCTGCGAGGTCGAAGGCGCCGTAGAGATTGATCCCAGTGCGGACCATGGTGAAGGGGGCATGGCATGACTTGGGCTGGTTGTTTACGCCATCGCTGTTGGCCATGTGCACGTGGTCGAAGCGGATTCCAGCGGCCGCCAGCTGCTGGAGCAGGGCCGTGAATTCGCGCACTTGTTGGCGGGAGCGTTGGGGATCGCCATAGGCATGGGGGAAATGTGAGTAGATGCCCTCGCAATGTAGGCCCGGTAGCCGATCGATGTCTTGGATTACGGCGAAGGCGGTGGCGATTGGTAGGCCCAGGCGGCCCATCCCGCTGTCCACCAGTATGTGGCAGGTAGCGGTGGTTGCTTGCGCGACCGCGGCGGCACTTAGCTCTTTTGCGATCTCCGCATCGCCGATGGGGGCGACCAGGCCACTGCGAACCGCGAGCAGCGCTTCATCGGGTAGCAATGCGCCCAAGATGTGAACCGGGCGGTCAAGCTCGAGCAGTGGCAGTGCTTCGCGAACTTCGGCGACGCCAAAGCGGCTGGCGCCAGCCTTTGCGAGCGCGGCAGCGACGGGGCCACAGCCAATCCCGTAGGCGTCTGCTTTGAGCACCGGCATGACGTGCAGCGGTTTCACGGTTTGGCAGATCGTGCGGTAGTTCCGCACCAGCGCCGTCAGGTTCACCTCTAACCAGACGCGTGGCGCGGCGTCGCTCATGCGGTTTCGCTCAACGGCACGACGTAGCTGCATTCCGGGAAGTTTCGGCAGCCCCAGAATTCATGCGAGTCTTGATCGCCGACGCTGGAACGACAGCGCGCCATGGCGACGCCACATTGCGGGCACAGTGGTGCCGCAGACACGGGCACGCCTGCTTCGTGCGCGTCGCCCGGCAGCTTGGTCGAGTCATCGGCATACTCTCCTAGCGCCAGCCCGCGAAACACTTCCTCCCGAAGCTCTTCCTCGTCATACTCATCTTGGGCATCGATTCGCAAGAGTGGAATGTCCGCCGATGCCAGTACGTCCTCGACAAAGCCACTGCGGATATAGCGTTGCCGGCGTGGATCTTCCAGGTCCTCGAGTTCGATGGCGCCGCACACCGTGAGGTCCGAGGCCTGACAGACCACGATCCCGACCCGCCGCCGTTCCGAGCGCCCGCGAACCCGCCGCCGCACGTCGTCTGCCAGGTTTTGGTCCGGCGTCACCATATCGGCGAGTCTGACCTTGCCGAATACGCGAAACTGCGGGCCCAGGCAGCGGGTCAGCACCAGCACAAAGTCGCGCTCCGAGGGGCTAAAAAAAGAGCGAAGGCCGACGAAAGGCGCGGTTGCATCCTCGGCACGCGAGCTAGTAGGCTCGCGCCGTAAGTAGGCTAGGACCACGCCCACCAAAACAGCAGATGCGGCGGACAGCAACACTGCCACCGCCAACGCAGCGTGAACAGAAATCAAAGGACTAAGACCGGTCGGAATCCGAAATTAAGCAACCGCGTCGAGGGCTCTCGCGGATAGCGATTGTTGATGCGCAGATATTCTTTCTGACAGGTGGTCCACGACCCACCGCGGAGTTCGCAACTGGTGCCGCCTGCCTGAAACGTCCATTCATAGACATTTCCGCCTACGCCCCAGAGGCCCCACTCGTTCGCGCCAGATTCCTCCACCGGGCAAGTCACCGTGGCATGATCGTCATAGCCAGCAATGTGCTCCCAGTCCCGGTACTTCCGGCGAGCGGTTTCATCCGCGTAATTTCCATATATCGGGGGCCATTCATCGCCCCAAGGAAATTCCTTCTGCTTACCGCAACTGGCAAACACTGTCCATTCTTGGTGAGATGGCAGGCGCAGGAACTGGCCATTCTGGATGGCGTTTCTGTCGCGCAGTCGCTCGGTGAACCAGCCACAGTATGCCATTGCATCCTCGTAGCTCACCTGGACTACGGGTTGCCGGTCCCCGTTTAAAGTCTCTCCCTCGTATTCGCCGCTGTCATGCGCGGCGTTGAAGGCCCGATACTCAGCATTGGTCGTGACATGCTTGCCCACCCAAAACTCCAAGGCAGGGAGCCAGATAAACTCAACGTTCAAAACCGGGTCTTTCCAATTCTCGCCGCGTACGATGCGGGTGCTGTTCTTGGTCATGATGACTCTTCTCTCTCGACGGGACTCGCTATCAGCCTGTCGGACTTGGGATGATCGGCCGCAAACCTGAGCGACTTCAATTTTTTCTTGCGTAATTTTGGTTGGGTATCTTCAATACTCGTCCTTTGAATGCGCAACTCTAATCGATTCGCTCCGATTTTCGCCAAGATCCCCGTTAGACAGACAGACTGCTAGCTACTATAACGATTCATGCGGCAATAAACAGGTTGGTATCGGCAGTTTGTCCACAGTTTCTGCCACGTGCCGTGCGATGGGGCCAGCTCTCCTCTGCAGATGCGGCACTCGAACCTAGCGACTACTCGAGAAGGGAGCGGAATTCCTTGAACTCGGCCTGGAGGGCGGCGAGCTGGGACTCGAGGGTCTCGACGCGGTCGCTGAGGGCTTCGATGGCCTCCTGGCGGGCACGAACTGCGGTGGTTGCGGACTCCGCAACTGCGGCGGGGGCGACGGTGTCGATTTCAGGAGCGCCAGCGAGAAGGTGGGCGTGCCGAGGCTCTTTGCGCCCCGGTTGTACGAGCAGGGTCATCATGAGCGGCGGTTCGTTCTCGGCGAGCCGATGCACGGTGGCCTCGGCTTCGGTGGGGGAGGCAAAGGGGTGGAGTCTGGCGGTGCGGCCTTTGAGTTCGCCTGCGGTTTGCGGACCTCGCAACATGGCGACGCAAAGAACGGCTAGTTCGGCGTCGTCAAGGTCCAAGACGCGGGGCATGGTATGGGCGTATTTCGGCACGCGGCTTCCGGCGGTGGTGACTTGCTCGGCAAGCCCTTTGTGCCGCAAGCCATCGAGGGCCACTACGACGTCTTCGTCGGTGAAGTGCATGACCGGATCACGGTTCGACTTCTGGCTGGCCGCGGTGCTCAGAGCGTTGAGTGTGAGCGGATAGTAATCCGGGGTTGTGACCTGCTTCTCGATCAGGCAACCGAGCATGCGTACTTCATCGTGGGTAAGCTGTGAAAGTTCTGGCATTGAGGCTTCCGTGTTGTGACGCGTTATACAGTGCGCGCGCGGCGTTAGTACAAGTGCTCGGGAATATCTAGGTACACATCCGCCATACTATAACAGGGTACACGATGAACGACAACTACACGAAATTTACCCTTCCTACCGTTCTGGTTTTGGCACTGGCCGCAGGCATGTTTTTGGGCGTGACAGGACTGGCTGAGGACGAACCGGCAGTTCCGGCAGAGCGCACTGTGGAGCAGCTTTCTGCGGACCAACTCGAGATCACCCGGCAGTTGCGAGCGCGTGCGGATGAGATCGATAAGGCCAAGGATGCCGTGGTACTGCGCAGTAAAATTACGGAGCTGACCCAGGAGCTGCGGGCGGCCCGGGCGGCGCTCACGCAGCTGGTCCACGATGATAAGGAGTATGCGAAATTGCTGGAGAAGCGCGACGCGCTCCGCGATGAGATGCGGCGGGTCCGGACCTTGCGCTCTAGGAGAACCCTGACCAGAACCACGCCACAGCCCCCGGCTGATGCGGATACTACGCAACCGGATGCAGCGACTCCTACCCCGGCCCCGCAGGACTGAGCAACCACGATGTCTGCAAAAACTGGTCGACGTAGCCGGTTCACTCTGATTGAACTGCTTGTTGTAATCGTCATTATTATGATTCTTATTGGCCTGTTGCTCCCAGCATTTCAGCAGGCTAGGGCGCAGGCACGGGCCACTAGCTGCACGAGCCAAATGCGCCAGTTTGGGATGGGGACGCTGTCGTATCGGGAAGACCATGATACGCTGATGCCGCCGTGGCTGTCTTCAATCAGCGAGGATTACTTGGGTGGTCCGGAGTTGCTGGTGTGCCCGCAAGACCCCTCGGCTGGTGCGGCAGGTGGGCGCCCTGGAGGTACTGATGGGCTTGAGCAGATTGATCCGGCTATCGGCGATGACTTCGAGGAAACGGATGACATCGCGACCAACCCTGATCGTCCCGGCACGGGTGCCGATGAGGATGTGGAGAAGTGCAGCTACATGTATGAGTTTGCCAATGTCGAGGTTTCTTGGAATCCGAGCCCATGTGCGAACCCTTCGGATACGTGGTGGAGGGTAAAACGCGCACAGCTGGATAATGGCTGTGGCAGAGACGGGACAATGAGTGCTGGGCAAGCTCCCTGGGAGCCGGATCTATTTCCGAGCGTCCGTTGCGTCTGGCACTTCGCCGTGCTTTGGGGGAAGACAGAGCTAATGTTGAATACTTCGTACGCCGGTGGCTTCTTTAAGAGC
>Ga0115567_10004525_pt1 | contig 13547 bp, 15 predicted proteins | sample COGITO_mtgs_1204_2_FD_88679 | JGI IMG/M metagenome (GOLD analysis project Ga0115567, IMG submission 88679) | Pelagic marine microbial communities from North Sea - COGITO_mtgs_120412 | ecosystem: Environmental > Aquatic > Marine > Epipelagic | place: Germany:Helgoland, sampling site Kabeltonne...
ATCCAAAATATCATCCCGCATTTCGGGGTGCGCCGCGAGATAGGCGTCCATTTCCGCCCGCGTCAGACCGTCTGGATAAACATTTCGCGAAGGCGTTTCAGGGTCGACATTGAGAAAGGCTTCTCGTTTATTGTCAGGCGTCGTTGCGATCGGACCTTTCATAATCCGGTAAACCTCTTGCAAATCAGGACGGCTGACATTTTCTTTAAAATAAGCCTCTACCGCGCGGGCCTGAGGATTGCGCTGTTCCAGATACAACGTATGGAACCGCGCGCCAGCCTCCAGCAGGGCTTTGACCGTCAATTTTTCGGCTTCGCTCAAGGCGGCGTCATTATAGCCAAACTTAATCCGCATGGTGTCATCAAGAATTGCGGAGGTTTGCGCGGGCGTCCACGCCCCCTCCAAATAATTAGCGGTCATCGTTTCCGATTTGGTCGCCTCCTCTGATTTTGCCCTTAAGTCAGACATTTGGGCGTGAGAAATAGCAGGAAGCGATAACACAGCAAGGGCGATACCGGTCAAAAGAAAAGGTTTCATGAGGGTCTCCGAAAAAGGCGCATTTTAATATGTTCTCACATTGTCCTGTTTAATCAAGTGTTTCTCGCCGCCTAGGGTCTAAGAGTCGCAAAAATCAGGATTGTTTTCTTTTTTGGGACTGGACGCGGGGATCGGGAATCAACCATAAGCCCGTTATGACCCAATCTCCTAAATCAACGACCCCGGAAACCAATTTCGACACTTTTTTGAAAGTGGACATCCGAACCGGAACCATTATCGCCGCCGAACCTTTTCCAGAAGCCAGAAAACCCGCCATAAAAATGCAGATTGATTTTGGACCGGAGATCGGCGTCAAGAAATCCTCCGCCCAGATTACAGAGCTTTATAAGCCTGTGGAAATTATCGGAAAACAAGTGGCGGCTGTCGTTAATTTCCCGCCCCGTCAAATCGGCCCTATGATGTCAGAAGTCCTGACCTTGGGTTTTCCCAATGCAGATGGCGCTATCGTCTTGTTCAGCCCGGACAGTGATATCCCGAACGGCTCAAGGCTTGCGTAAAGGAAACGGCATGAACCATATTTGTCAGATATATCTCCTCACGCCGCCGTCCATCCCGGATATGAAGGTATTTTTAAACACATTAGAGGCGGCGCTGACCGCTGCCCCTGTGGCCTGTCTGCAAATCCGCCTAAAAGACCTGGAGGATTCAGCTCTCATTCAGGCAGGAAAAGCGATTGTGCCGCTCTGTCACCAATACGGTGTCGATGTTCTGATGAATGATCGCCCTGATTTGGTGGATGCTATTGGCGCTGACGGCGCCCATATCGGGCAGGACGATATGGACTATTATTCATCCCGAGAGCTGTTGGGCGGGGATGCGATTATCGGCGTGACCTGTCATAACGCCAAAAGCCTCGCCTTTAAGGCGGCAGAAGCAGGTGCGGATTATGTGGCCTTTGGCGCGTTCTTTGAAACGCAGACAAAGGATCCCAAAACCCGCGCAGATTTGGAGATTTTGGAATGGTGGCACGAAGCCGTCAAAATACCGAGCGTCGCCATTGGCGGCATTACGGTGGACAATGCGAAACAAGTTATCGAAGCGGGCGCGGATTTTATCGCGGTCTGTTCGGGCGTTTGGGACTACAAAGACGGACCGCCCGCAGCGGTCTCGCGGCTCTCTGCGCTATGTTCGGAGTGGTCTCCACCGTCAGTTTAGGCAGCCTAGCCCTTCCCGCCTCTGCTTTTGCGGAAACAGCCATCACATCGGTTGAAGGCCAAGCCAATTTCGAAGCGGCGCTCGACGCCTATAATGTCGGCGACATGGAGACAGCTCTGAGGCTCGCCAAAATTGCTGCCAGAAACGGCAGTGCAGAAGCCGCTGTCATGGCAGGTCATATTCTTCGCAAAGGAGATACAGGCCGTATTGATATGGAGGCGGCGCGGGACTGGTATGAGCGGGGGGCCATAAAAGGCCATCCCGACGCCCTTGTCGCGCTCGGCGAAATGGGCCTTAAAGACCAGGGCGGCGTGACAAAAATGCAGGCAGTTTCCTATCTGACCCGCGCCGCAGAAGCCGGACGGACAGACGCCATGCGCGCGCTCGCAGATATTTACAGAACCGGTCAGGGCGTTAAGGTCGATCCGGAAGAAGCCCGTCGCTGGTTAGAAAAAGCTGCACAGAGTTTTGATCCCCAAGGCACAAAAGAACTCGCCGACTCTCTCTTTGAAACCGATCCCAAAGCGGCCCTCAAAGCTTATGAGCAAGCGGCGGCCGGCGGCAATATTGAGGCGGCCTACATTGCCGGCGTTATGTATGCCGAGAATTTCAATATCCCGCCAGATGAGCAAAAATCGTCTAAATGGTTACGCGTCGCGGCTGAAGGTGGACACCCTGCGGCGATGGCGGATTACGGACTTTTAGTTTATCAGGGCGTCGGAGCAAAGAAATCTGAAAACCAGGCGGCAGCTTGGTTTCAGAAATCTGCTCAAAAAGGCGATCCCGAAGGACAATTCCTCTATGCCTTTACTCTGGCCAAAGGCGAAGGCGTGGAACAGGATTTTGGAGAAGCGTATTACTGGGTGTTAAAATCTATCGCAAATAGCGACAAAGCCGCCGATATCGATATGTATGATAAAGACAAGCAAACTTTGAAAACGCGTCTAGAAGAGAATGTTGACCCGACGGTGTTGGCCAAAGCAAAAAGCCGGGCCGAAGCGAACTAAATATCGTCTCGCGATTAAAGAGTCGGGCGAGCATATTGATTTTTGAACTGACTCCTAAATAACAGAGACCTTTATGACTTTAAGACACCTTCTCTGCCTTTCGGCTTTCGGTCTTGTCGCGTCCTCCTCTTTTATCGGATCGGCCTCAGCGCAAAGCCGCGTGGTCAACCGGATTGACTTCACCCGCCTCGCCCCTACCGCGACGCAGCAATTCCACGCCGCCCATTCGGGTCAGGTTTGGAATGATAAAAATTACGACGGTCTGATGACGGCCTTAAACGGCCTGGAAGATCACGGCCTTAATCCTGAGCATTATCATTTATCAGAACTGAGGGAGATGGCCGGAAAAAGTGGAGAACGGGATCGTCTCGCCACAGATGCTTGGTTATCTGCTGCGGCGCATATGGTTTATGGGAAGCTGTCCCCCACGAACTTTGAACCCGATTGGACCGCCGCTAGTCGGAATGCGGATTTACCCGGAAAGCTCACCGAAGCGCTAGCCTCCGGCATAATGTCAGACAGCCTCGACGCTCTAGCCCCGAAACAGCCGGGTTATGCGGCTTTGGTCGCGGAATACACAAAGCTTAAGGCCATGGCGGCAACAGATCAGGCGTCTATCCCCGCAGGAGAGACCCTCAAACCCGGCATGTCCGGCGCGCGTGTTTCCGCCCTTCAGGCGCGGCTCATACAGCTGGTCCTTCTCACCACCGAAGCTACAGGTAAAATGGACGAGTCCACAGTTGAAGCGATTAAAGCGTTTCAGCGCGACGCTGATCTTGATGATGACGGGGCCGTCGGCGCAGCCACCCTGTCGGCGCTTAATCGGGGAACACAAGAAAAACTTGATACACTGCGCGTTAATCTGGAGCGCTGGCGATGGTTGCCGGACGAATTGGGACGCCGACACCTTAGGGCCAATATCGCTGGGTTTAATGTCACGACTTATGAAGACGGCGCCCCCGTTCGCACTTATCTGACAATTGTCGGTAAGCCTTACCGCAAAACGCCAATCTTTTCCGACGAAGTGGAATATGCGATTTTCAACCCATGGTGGGAAACGCCTTATTCTCTGTCCACCAAAGACAAGGTTCCGTTGTTTCGCAAAGACCCCGCAGCGGTGAAACGCATGGGGTTCCAGGTTTTGGACAAAAACGGGTCTGCCGTTGATCCGGCGACAATCGACTGGAATTCTGTCGGGCCGGGAAACTTTCCTTATCGTCTGCGGCAAGCGCCGGGGGATCAGAACGCCCTCGGTCAGGTAAAAATTATTTTCCCCAATAAGCATAATGTCTATTTGCATGATACGCCGACGCGGGGCCTGTTTGCGCAGAGACAACGCGCTTTCTCCTCCGGCTGTATGCGCACCCAAGATCCGCTCGCCCTCGCCGCTTGGCTGTTGGAAGACACGCCGGACTGGACGAAAGAACGGATTGCGACGGTTGTCGCCAGCGGCAAAGAAACCCGGGCGGACTTAAAAATGAAAGTCCCGGTCCATGTTCTGTACTTTACGGCTGTAAATGAAGGGGCGGCGGGTATTCGCTATCTGGACGATATTTATAACCGGGACAGCGCCGTTTTGGCCGGATTAAAAATTGCCCCCTAAAAATTTTCTTGCCGAGTAGCTAAAGGGGCTCCGCAGTTTTACCGCATTCCTATTTGCGGGGTTTTCAATACCTGCTAAGCGACGGCATGCTAAGCGGTGTTTCGATAACAGTTAAACTCCCAAACGGCCTCCTCTGATGAAGAGGTCCCGTTTAAAGCCGATACATGCGCTGTTGGCGATTGTGGTCGCGATTGCCACGCTTCTGGTGTGGGGCGCGAAAGGGACGGTTGAGGCCTATAAGGCCGGGGAAGCGTCTCAAACGCAAACGGCCATTTCGAGTAATATTGTCAAACAGATCCGTCAGATTCAAATTTCCCTAACGGAAACAGAAACTGCGCAACGCGGTTATGTCATTACGCATGATTTGGATTATTTGGCGTCTTATAAGGACGGTATTAAGCGTTACCGCAATGCTATTGGCGGACTGAACCAGATTTTAGAGGGCGTGAAGACCCGCACCCAGATTGAACTGATTTTCAATATTGAAGCCTTGTCTGAAGAAAAAATTGCGGAGATGGCCGGGGCTATTGATCTGGTCCAGAAAGATCGCAAACAAGAAGCCGTCGCCCAGATCAATGACGGCAGCGGCAAGCGACTCATGGTTTTGATTCGGAATGACCTAAACGAACTCTACGAAATAGAACGCGGCGTCATGGACGCCTCCCTCGCGGCCACACGGAGCCTTCAAAAAAACTCTTTCTGGCGCCTTATTGCGATGGGCGTTGGTGTCCTCTTGCTCTTATCCTGTATCATTTATCTTTTCATTCGAGCGGTCTCCTTAGACCAAACCCTTGAGCTGTTAGAGGAAGTCGATATTGAGCGTCAACGCTCAGATCTGCTCTCAAAGGAATTGAACCACCGGGTTAAAAACCTCTTTGCGGTAATCACCTCTATCATCCGACTGACCGGTCGAAATGAGACGAATATCGAGACGGCCGTCAAAAAAATTACGGACCGTATCCTGGCTTTATCCCAAGCCCATAATCTGACGGTTTCAAAGGACACGCAAGACGTCACGGATCTGGAGAGCCTGATCCGGGCCCTGCTGTCGCCTTACGAAACACCGACCCGGCAATATAATGTTGAGGGACCTCACTTGGAACTTTCCCAAAGCACATTGACGCCTCTGGGCCTGCTTTTGCATGAACTTGCGACCAATGCTTTGAAATACGGCGCCTGGTCAACAGAAGACGGCGGTACGATCGAAATTCACTGGGACATCGAAATTCACTGGGACAATGAAGCCGACGCAGAAAATGAAACAAATGTGACACTTTCTTGGAACGAGACTTCAAATACGGCGTTAAAAGATATGGACGTCAAAGAAACCGGGTTTGGTTTTCGGATGATGTCCATGAGTTTGCGTCAACTCAATGGGGATATAGATCGAAAATGGAACAACGGATTGAAGCTGACCGCAAGGTTCCAAGCGGATTAGACCTGTCTGATTCCGAGTCCGTCGCTCTGGTCTCAAAAAAGCGTATCCTTGTCGTCGAAGACGAAGCCCTCATCGCCCTACAATTGGAAATGGATATTGAAGATAACGGTCACGACGTCGCCGGAACCTGCATGAGTCTGACGGAGAGTCTAAAATTCATTGAGAACGAAGACATAGACGGCGCGATTTTGGATGTCGATCTCCGGGGCGTAGATGTTTTCCCGGCGGCCGAAAAACTGCAAGAGAAGCACATCCCCTTTGTCTTCCATACCGGACACGGCGATAAATCCCAGATCGAGGACCTGTTTCCCCGCTCCACCGTATTCAAAAAACCCACTTCCACCGAAATTATGTTGCAAAAGCTTTTCGCGTAATTCCTCCTAAGCTATTGTTATTACTGTGACTTCCGGCCTCTCCGCCAGCTTGGTGTAAATTATACTGCAAATCATTCGCAAGCGTATTGACAATCAGTCGCAATTCCTGTTTATAGATTTTATGATTTATTGCGTGTGCAGACAGATCAATACCGAAAAGGTCGATTTTGCCGCTTCCTGCGGAGCGAAAACGGCCCGTTGCGTGCTGGCCCATTACGGCGAGCGGTTTAACTGCGGAAAATGCGCCTGTTCTATTCAAGACCGCCTTAACAGCACAGCACCGCGCGTCACGGCTATCGCCGCAGAATAGACCACAGAATAAAAACAAACCCGTTTTACACTTAATTTTCCGCTTTAGCGCCTGTAAATCCTTTCCATTCTTTGCTACGCTCTAAGCGAAGTCTCTTCGAAGGATAAAAACCATGCGCGACGACCCAAAAGTAATCGAGCTCTTAAATACAGCGTTGAAAAACGAACTCACCGCGATCAACCAGTATTTCCTCCATTCCCGAATGTTAAAAGATTGGGGCGTGAGCAAACTCGCCGCCAAAGAATATGAAGAATCAATTGATGAAATGAATCATGCCGACTGGCTTATCGAACGCATTTTATTTCTCAAAGGCCTCCCGAACCTGCAAGATCTCGACAAAATCTTCATTGGAGAAAATGTTGAGGAAATTATCGAATGTGATTTGAAACTCGAACAAATCGCTATTCCGCATTTGCGGGACGGCGTCGAATATTGCGAAAAAGTTCGGGATTATGTGAGCCGGGATCTGTTCGCCAAAATCCTGACCAGCGAAGAGGATCATCTCGACTTCTTGGAGACGCAACAAGATCAAATCCGGATGGTCGGAATTCAAAATTATATTCAGAGCCAGTCCGAACCCAATGCGGAGTAAGATAACAGCCCCCGTCGCTTTCTGGCCGCATTTGGCCTTAACGCTTTTGGGGGCGTTTTTTATCCTGACGCTCTCGGCGTGCCAGCCCGCCAATAACGCGGTAGCGATAGCGGATAAACCCGCGATTGAAGCCAAACTCCTCTCCATTTTGGACAAACAAGATGACGCGTGGAGCGCGGGCGACATCGACACCTTTATGGAAACTTATTGGATGTCGCCTGATCTGCGTTTCGCCTCGGGCGGAAAAGTTAGTCATGGGTGGGAAGCCACACGCGACGGCTATTATACCCGCTACCCGAATCCGGACATTATGGGCCGGTTGATTTCCGGCGATTACGAAGTTGATGTCCTCAGCCCGACGGCGGCGGTCGTTCACGGCTCCTGGAAATTAGAGCGCGAGGGCGAACCCGCTTCGGGTCTTTATACGCTAATTTTCAAAAAAATAGACGGCGAGTGGCTCATTACGTCCGACACCACCACCAGCGCTAATTTGGGCACAAGCGCAAATTAAGCCCGCATGTCTTTAGGTGAGTCCAGGGTAATATAAGACATCATCGAACTGACATGGGATAATGTGCCCAAGGTGTCGCGGTGGAAGTTTTTATAGCTTTCCAAATCCGCGACCTCGACCCGCAATAAATATTCCACAGAGCCCGTCACATTATGACACTCCCGCACTTCGGGGGCCGCCAACATCGCTTTTTCAAACGCTTTGGAAAAATGGCGGGAATGATCCGACAGGCCGACCATGACAAACACTGTCACGCCTGCGCCTAATTGTTTGCGGTCGAGCACAGCGCGGTAGCCTTTGATAATGCCGCGCCGTTCTAAATCCTGCACCCGACGTAGACAGGCGGAAGGCGATAAGCCGACGTTTTTTGCAAGCTCTGTATTAGAGAGCCGCCCGTCGACTTCTAAACTTTGCAATATTTGCGCGTCTATTTTGTCAATTTCTTTCATATATTGCTTATACAAAGCCTAATTCACGCTATTTGCAAAGAAATTGAGCGCTTAAATCGTTATAATTGTGCGAAACATAGGATTTTGGCAATGACGACACTCAAACTCTCAGATTACGATATGTCCGCAGAGCGAGGATTTCTGTGTCGTCATACGCCGGCCGACGTCAAATTGACGGGCGGTTTGGCAAAGGCGAGAGAGGTTGCAATGGATTTGCCCGCGCTTTTACAGGCGGGAAACGTCCGAACCCATTTGATGGACGGGCTCCCAGATTTGAGCTGCGAGAGCTTTGCCGGTTTAAGTGACGCCGAAGCACGTATGGCGATGGTGCATTACGCTTTTATGGTTCAGGCTTACATGTGGGGAGAGCCCGGAACCCCGACGGTCCTCCCGAAAAACCTCGCTGTCCCAATGGTCGCGCTCTCCAAACACCTCGGCCAACCGCCGATAATGTCCTATAGCGTCTATGTTTTGGATAATTGGGGAAAATTGGATAAAGCAGGACCGATTGGGTTAGATAATCTTTATTTAGTTCAAAAATTCTTATCCGGTCAGGACGAATCCTGGTTCATCCTAGTTCATGTCGCAATTGAAGCGCGCGCTGGGGCGTGCCTCGCTTTGATGGGCGATATTGTTGACGCAGCAAACCAGGAAGACATCGAAAAAACCCGCTCCCTATTGGAAGAAACAGCGCAGGTCTGGGTGGATTTGAGACCTTTATTTAACCGCATGCCGGAGCGCTGTGATCCGCATATTTATTTCCAAAATATCCGGCCCTATCTCCATGGTTGGAAAGATAACCCGGAACTGCCTAACGGCCTCATTTACGAAGGCGTGGAAGAGTTCGGAAATAAACCTCAGTATTTTCGTGGGCAAACCGGGTCGCAATCTTCCATCGTTCCGGCGATGGACGCTCTCATGGGGGTTGGTCATGCCGCTGATCCGTTGAAAGCCTATTTAGATCAGCTCCATATCTATCGTCCGCCCGCCCATCGCCGTTTCATTGATGATCTGAGAGCCAAGAGCAAGCTCCGCGCCTTTGTCACAAAGTCAGGAAATAAGGCTTTGGCCGAGGCTTATAATGCCAATGTGCAGGCCGTTTCCGATTTCCGCTCGCTCCATCTTGAATACGCTGCAAAATATATCAGCAACCAGTCCAGTAAACAGAAGCGCAATGACCCCAATATTGGAACGGGTGGAACCCCCTTTATGAAATACCTTAAAAAGCACCGCGATGAGACCCAAGCCAATCTTGTCTCAGTTTAGGACCATGGCCGGAGACGCCGTCAGCAAGCATTTTTGGCAAAGGCCAAACCCCTATTCAGTTTAAATCAGGGGCATTAGAGCCGCTCCTCAAAAGGTCGCGTCCTTCACCCCTGCCTATTATAATTGACTTAACCGCCCTACGCGCTTAGGTCGCAGCAAATTCACAAGACCGTAGCGGGTCGTTTCCCCTTCGGATATTCATGACGTCTTTTTCTGATCTTAATCTTGCCGAGCCGCTTGACCGCGCCTTGAGCGAGCTTGGCCATGCCACCCCTACCCCTATTCAGGCGCAGGCTATTCCCGACGCCATGAAAGGCCGGGACATTATGGGGATTGCCCAAACCGGCACAGGCAAAACCGCAGCCTTCGCCCTGCCGACTCTGCACCATATTTTTACCGAAGAAAGAGATCCGCCAAAACGCGGCGCCCGTGTTCTTATTCTCGCCCCGACGCGTGAATTGGCAGATCAAATTGCGGTAGCCGTGCGCGATTATGGCCGTCATATGAAATATTTGACGGTAGCGTGTATTTACGGCGGCGTGCCGATCTCTAAACAGATTAAACGCTTGGTTCACGGCAATGACGTGCTGGTGGCAACGCCGGGCCGTTTGATGGATTTATTGGATCGTAAAGCGATAACGCTTTCCGATATTGAAATTCTTATTCTCGATGAAGCCGACCAGATGATGGATATGGGCTTTATTCATGCGTTGAAGAAAATTATCCCGCTTCTGCCGAAAAAGAGACAAACGCTTTTCTTCTCGGCGACATTAGCGGCGAAAATCAAACAGCTCTCCAAACAATTCTTAACCGACCCGATTCATATCTCTGTGACACCTGCCAATACGACGGCAGAAAAAGTAGAGCAGCGGATGTACCGCGTCGATCAAGCCAATAAACAGGATTTGCTAAGCGTCGCGCTTTTGGACGAAGAGGTTGGACGCTCGCTCGTCTTTACCCGCACGAAACACGGCGCAGACCGGGTCGTGAAACGTCTTGCCAAAGTCGGCATCCGCGCCATTGCCATTCACGGGAATAAATCCCAAGGCCAGAGACAGCGCGCGCTTGAGGATTATCGCACCGGTAAAGTCAAAACACTTATCGCAACAGATGTCGCCGCACGCGGCATTGATATCCCCAATATTACGCACGTCTTTAATTACGAAATCCCGAATGTGCCGGAACAATATGTTCACCGTATCGGACGGACAGCCCGCGCAGAGAGCACCGGAATTGCCGTCGCTTTTGTCGATAAGACCGAAGCGAATTATCTCCGCGATATTGAAAAGCTTCTAGGCGAAAAAATACCGCAAATGGATATGCCGGCAGATATGACTGAGAAGCTGAAAGAGCTCAGCTCCCGCGACGCGCTGCCTGAGCCGGAAAAGCCGAAACCGGACGCCCGAAAAGGCCGCGGAAAATCAAAGAAAAAAGCCCGGTTTAGCAAATCTGAAAAATCTGGCGACAAAACGGAAGGTCGCGGCGCGTCTGACGGGAACAAATCACGTCGGCCAAACCCTGATCAAGCCGAGAGAAGCGGGTCTTCTGCCAGACCCCAACGGGCCAGATCGGATTCCAAAAAGCCTTGGGAGAAAAAAGACCGTCCCGAAAGAACCCGCTCGGACAGACCGCGCACGGATAAATCCCCGTCTGATAAACCGCGTTCAGACAAACCGCATTCTGACAGACCTCGTTCTGATAAACCCAGATCAGATAAACCGAGATCGGATAAACCCCGTTCGGATAGACCCGGATCTGACAAACCCAGATCCGATAGACCCAAATCCAATGGCCCTCGGTCTGACAGACCATCGGATAAACCTCGCTCTGATAAGCCCCGTTCTGACAGACCCCGCTCTGATAGATCTGGGTCAGATAAACCGGCACGACCACAATCGGCAGAAGGCCGCGCAGCGCAATCTTATTCCGGCAAGGGGTTTAAAGGAAAAGGGAAGCCCAAACCCAGTCGGGCAAAACGGACGGCTTCGCGTCAGGAAAGCGGCCAGTCTAAGCCGCCTCGTCGGACCTCTTAAACAGGTTTCGAAAGGGCTTTTCCCAAAATCCTGTCGCCCATAAAACGAGGGCGATAAGGGGAAATTGCAAAAAGACTCTAAACCAGAGCTGGAAAGCGGACAGATCATGTCCGCCCAACGGCATACCCGCGATCGCCATATAAATATTGGCCGGCAACACGGCCAATAAATACAGGCTTAAAACTATCCCCGTATAATATTTCCATTTTGGCCAGACTAAACCCAAGGCAAATAGGATTTCCATGACCCCGGTGATTTGAACAATCAGCAAGGGGAAGGGCAGAAAGGGCGGGACAATTTTTGCTGCCGACTCGGCTTCAAAAAAATGTAGAAAAATGCCAGCCAAAAGGAAAAAGGCGGCAAGCAACCAACAAAAGCCTGTTTTGATCCAAGCCTTAAACATTATTGGCGGGGCAAGCCAAAAATCGCCCGGGCCCCAATCGCATCCTTCGCGATTTGCGCTTTCAGCGCTTCGAAGTTCTCGAACTTTTTCTCAGGTCGGATAAAACTGCGAAAGCGAACCGTGACATGTTGGCCGTAAATGTCCTGATCAAAGTCAAGCAGGTGAACTTCGAGGCGGGCCTCTTTACCGTCCACCGTCGGCCGATTTCCCGTGTTTGCGACGCCGGGGCGCCAGCTATCTTCTCCCTCCAACCGCATTTCAACGCAATAAACCCCAAATTTCGGTCGGACGAGATCGCCAAAATCCAAATTAGCCGTCGGGAAATTAATGGTGCGTCCGCGCTTCTCCCCTTCCTGAACGACGCCGTCCACTTTCCAAGGGCGGGACAGCATGTGTTGGGCATGGAAAACATCACCGGACTGTAGGGATTTACGGATTTCTGTACTTCCGTATTTCCCGTAACGCTCATGCAGACCAACCGCGGGAAGCGCTGTGACACCGATGCCGCGCTCTGCTCCGAGTCGTGTCAGGCTTTCGACATTGCCGCATCGATTTCGGCCAAAGCCGTAATCTTCGCCGACGACAACATGACGAATACCGAGGCCCTGATGCAAAACCCGGTCGACAAATTCCCTATCATCCATATCGCGGAGTTCGGGCGTAAAGGGAATCTCGTAAAGACACTCAACCCCAAGCTCTGCCATGATCTCAGCCCGAACCGTCGCACTCATCAATCGAAAAGGCGCCGCGTCAGGTTTAAAAAAACGGTAAGGGTGCGGGCGAAACAGGCCAATGCCCATCGGCGCTTTCAGCTTTCGCGCGATGTCCTGTGCGGCTGTAATGACGGCTTGATGACCGCGGTGCAGACCATCAAAATTACCCAGAGCTATCACCGCGCCCTGATCCTTTTTGGACAGACCGGTATAAGTGGTGAGCGTTTTCACGCGTTATTCAGTGGGACGTTTTTGAACAAAGACGCCCGCGTCTCCGCGGCATATTTTCTGGCCATTGACTTCGCAGTAACAGCTCATCTTTACGCGGCCTGAGCGTTCATTTATTTCAGCGACCTCGGCAACAGCGATGACTTCATCCCCGATAAAAGCTGGTTTGCGAAACCGCAGATTTAACTCAACAAATAGCGCGCCAGGCCCCGGAAGATCATTGCCGAGAACGGCCGAGATAAAACTGGCTGACAGCGCCCCGTGAGCAATGCGTTGACCAAATTGAGTGGTCGCCGCAAATTCTGCATCGACATGGACCGGGTTATGATCCCCCGTTATCTCTGCGAAGGTATTTATCATATCTTCGGTAATGATGGCCGTCGTTGTCGCGCGCATCCCAACCGACAAATCATCCAGATAATATTTCACTGTCTCAGTCATAGGCCCTCTCTCTATCGGTCATGGAATATCACTGCAAATTTCAGAATGCCACGATAAATTCGCTCTTCAAGGAAAATCTATTGAAGCGGCAATCCTTACCAAGTGAGAGACGGCGCAATATACCGCGCTATAACTTTGTGTTTTTGCATCACAGTTTTAAAGGTTTGCGCGGTTTCTCCGTGCAGACCGTCTTGAATAAACAGGCAATCATAGCCCTGTTCCTGCGCCCCGAGCAGGTCCGTAAATATATTGTCGCCAATACAAAGAACGCGCTCGACGTCGGGAATATAGCCTAAAACCTCTTGCAGCCAAGCACGGGATAGTCGGTAAATCGGATCATGCGGTTTGCCGGAATAGATTACACGCCCGCCCATTCTTTCGTATTTTTGCGCTAAGGCTCCGCCGCACCAAATCAGTTTATCACCGACCTTTACTTTTATATCCGGATTGACGCAGATAAATTCCA
>Ga0115567_10004527_pt1 | contig 13546 bp, 7 predicted proteins | sample COGITO_mtgs_1204_2_FD_88679 | JGI IMG/M metagenome (GOLD analysis project Ga0115567, IMG submission 88679) | Pelagic marine microbial communities from North Sea - COGITO_mtgs_120412 | ecosystem: Environmental > Aquatic > Marine > Epipelagic | place: Germany:Helgoland, sampling site Kabeltonne...
AATTTGCAGGCTCTTCTGGTGAAGCTGTCCGTTCCGCAGCTCCCCCTGTCGCGATGGAAAGCGATATGGCCTATGGGAAGCTCGCTTCAAGCCTAGCGCCGCAAGACTCAAATAATCCGATTAGCCAGTCATACTTGGCTTACCGCTATAATTACGGGTTTGAATTACCGGCAAAAGCGGTTGCCGCCACGTCGAAGTCACACGCTCAGCTCTGTCAGGACGCCGGATCTGATAAGTGCCAGCTTTTATCTTCGTCCACAAATGACAATAATGACGCGTATGTCAGCGCCAATCTAAGCCTCCGCGCGGAGCCGAAATGGTTGGAAACCTTTATCGGGCAGATCCAAACGACGGTTTCGGAAAAAGACGGACGGATGACGTCTAATTCCGTTTCTGCCGAAGATTTAACCCGGTCCATTTTAGACACAGATGCCCGACTAAAGGCCCAGACGACCCTACGCGACCGCCTTCAAGGGCTGCTCGCGACGCGGGACGCCGAACTTCCGGATTTACTTGCCCTTGAACGGGAATTGGCGCGTGTGCAAAGCGAGATTGAGAGCGCGACAACAACGCTTGCCGTTTTGCGACAACGCGTGACGATGTCTCAGGTCAACATTAATTATCAATCCCAAAGTGTGGCGGTTAGCCGAAGCGCCTTTGCCCCCATTGTCGCGGCATTGAAAAGTTTCTTTGGAGAATTATCATACGGTCTGGCCGGCGTGATAAGCTTTTTTGCCTTAATTCTGCCCTGGTTACTCCTTGTTATCCTGCCCGGACTATTTTTACTGCGCTGGTTTTGGCGCCGCCGAAAAAAGAGATCTGCCTAACACATGTTTTTAAGTATTTTATTTGTCTTGGCAGGTCTTGGCTTGCTGATGGGCGGCGGTGAGTGTCTTGTTCGAGGATCTGTGGCCATTGCGAACCGCATGGGACTGTCCAAAGCCCTAATCGGGGCGACCTTTGTCGGGTTTGGAACCTCCATGCCGGAGTTTGTGGCCAGTTTTGGAGCCGCCGCGAACGGCAAAGATGCCATCGCGCTCGGGAACGTCGTTGGCTCAGATACCGTCAACCTCCTCTTAATTTTAGGCGTTTGTGCCCTAATCTATCCTATGGCCGCTCCAAGAGGACGACTGGGGTTGGACTTCCTATTCGTGATGCTGGCGTCTCTCGTCTGTCTCTTGATTATTTATCTCGGTGGTCTCCCGATTTGGATGGCTGCCGTGCTGATGATTATTTTCATTGTCTATATGGTTCAACTGTTCCGCTCTGATCAATCAGGGTTTGAGAGCGAAGTCACTGTCATCGCCCTTTCCACGCCTTCCGCCCTATTTATCAGTCTTTTCGGAATTGCCCTGCTCATCGGCGGCGCTGAAATCCTCATAAGAGGCGCCACAGGGATCGCGACTTTTTACAATGTTCCCGAATCCATTATCGGCATTACGATTGTCGGGGTTGGAACGTCTGCCCCTGAACTCTTCGCCTCCATCATGGCGAGTCTTAAAAAAGAAAATGCGATCGCCTTTGGCAATATTATCGGCTCCAACATCTTTAACGTTTTTGCTGTGTTGGGCATTACAGGATTAGTGTTCCCGCTAAACTCTCTAGCAGGGTTCTCCATATGGGACGGTGTTATCCTCGTCGGAGCCACGATCGCCATGTTTGGCTTTGCCTTCACCCGAGAGCGTATCTCGCGCTTAGAAGGCGGCCTTATGGTGGCCGCCTATGTCGCTTATTTGGTTTGGCTCGTCATGCGGGCCGTCGCCTAAATTTTACTGCCTAATTGACCGCTTCGGCTTCGACTGCGGCCAAAACCCGCAAGAGATTACCACCCCATATCTTAGAGATATCGTCAGGCGTATAACCACGGCGGACAAGCTCTGCCGTCACATTTTCAGTTTCCGACGCGTCTTTCCAGCCGATTATTCCGCCGCCGCCGTCAAAATCGGACGCAATGCCGACATGGTCTATTCCGGCCACTTTTACGGCATGGTCGATATGATCGACAAAATCAGAGACAGTCGCTTCCGGTTCCATGGCTGTAATCTTGGCACGTTCGGCATCAAATAGAGCTTTGTCAGCCTCGCTGAGAGCGTCGTAATCGTTGCGCTTCTCTAGATTAAACCGTTCATTCAAGGCCTCACTCGCGGCCTCTTGTTCCGCTGTTGGTCGTTTGACGTAAGACCCCAGGGCCACCATTTGCGCGACTCCATTCACGTCGCGAATTTTACGGAGCTGTTCGTCATCCAGATTACGTTCGGTATCGGCGATGGCTTTGACACCTGAATGAGACGCTATGATGGGTGTAGTCGACAAATCCGCAGCCTGCATCATCGTCGCTTTGCCGGTATGGCTCGTGTCGACCATGATACCGTTTTCATTCAGAGCCCGGACGAGGTCTTGGCCAAGCGGAGACAAACCGTTCCATTTCGGTCCGGAATCACGCTCCGGATTTGGGTTAGAACTGTCACCAAACTGATTATGCCCGAAATGGGTTAAACCCATATAACGAACGCCCCGCTCGGCCCAGACAGACACATCTTCGACACTTTCGCCGAGAGGGTAAGCATTTTCCATTCCGATGAGAACAGCATGTTTCCCCTCGCCTACTATGCGGCGCACGTCATTAGCCGTCATCGCCATTTCCATCACATCTGGATAGGTTTTGGTCATTTTCGTAATCGCTTTTACGCGCGTTTCCGCAATCCCCAAGGCCTCGGCATAGCCTTCGTCGGCCAACTCCCCTTGCGGCGTGTAAACAATCCAGAATCCGCTATCGAGTTTTCCGGTTTCGAGCTTCGGCAAATCAACTTGGAGCTCATCCGTCAGGACGCCCGGATCAATTTCTCCCATATAGGTCAAAGGAATATCAATATGCGTGTCGAGCGTCAGTGTAGCGTCATGTATGTCTGCGACGGACATTTCCGGCGCTGGCGCTAAAGCGGTTGTTTGACAGGCAACCAGTGAAAGGGCTGAAGCCCCCATGAGAGTGAGATGTTTGAAGGTCATATTAATCCTCGCTTAAAATTGATTTTGAAAATAAAAGTTTCTGATAGCTTCTGCCGATAACGATTAGGATAAGCCCCAAAACGACAAAAGACAAAGCTCTTAAAACGCCTTCCAGAGTGGCCATATCAATTAGAAAGGCTTTGAGCACAGTCATCAAGATAACAATTGCAGAAGCCAAACGTAAATCAAGGCGGACCCTTTTAAGCCCGGCAATAAGGAGGCCCACGCCCATAATCAGCCAAGCTGCGCTGATGGCGTATAGCTCAAACCCTCTGGTGGGCGTTGTGAAAATAGAGATCTCCCGACCCGAAAAACCAAACCGAATGAGTGATGTCACAAAAAGAAGTGAAGAGATTAAGGCCAGCCCTCCCAAAATTCGGAGGTAGGTTTCTGGACGGCTCAGCTTCAAAAACTTGGCAAGTAAGAGAAGAAGTCCTGCCGGAATCAAATAGCCCAGAGTCAAAGAGTTCAGCAAGAAGTTACCGTTTACGAGTTCCTCTGAATTGAACAAAGGGGACTTTCCGAAACAAACCCCAAAGACAAAGAGTAGAAGCGAAAGAGCCGAGACGCTCATCGCCAATATAGGTAAAAGATGGGTCTCAACTGTCTTGCTTTTCGCCCAGTTTTTTGTCGCCAGTCGTGACGCGCCCAATGAAAAACTTAGACCTGTCAAAACTTGAAGCGACAGTTCATCGAAACTGAGACGCGCCGCCAAAACATTCCCGCCGTTCATGATATGCCGGATCTGGAAAATGAGAAACAACGCCGCAAAAGTAAGGCTCAGAGCTTTCAAAGCTTCCGACCAAATATCAGATTGTCTCCGCGATAAAATCCATGCCACAGCGGCGCAAACCAAAGCGGGTAAGGCAAAATAAAGCCATAACTCATTGAACACGATACGGCTTGCAACATCCCCTTCGGCGATACGGATAAACAGACTATGACCCGCGCTGATGAGAGCAAAGCCTACCGCTAATAGGCGCGGTGTCTTCGCCCGGAACTGCCAAACTGCAGCCGTTGCCAGTATGATACCGAAGATAAGCGCTAAACTCTCCGCATTGCCGGACAGACCGATTAAGACGGCCAGTAAATAGGCTGTCCCTGATGCCAAAGTATATATTCTGGCGCTCAGGCGATCTCCGGATTTCACATAAAGCGCTAAGCCGGCAAAGAGGAACGATAGGGCCAAATAGACCAGCCCAAAGGTCGTTTCAAACTGTGGAAACTTGCTCAAAAACAGAATTCCAAAAAGTAACATCGGATAAAGAGAAGCGACTCCTGCCCAAATTAGCGGAGACACATCCAGCTTTTCTGAAAGGCTTAACCGCCCTTTTACGACAGAAAATGTTAAAAGCGCCGCACTATATAATCCAGTCATCAACAGCGTCTCATTCATGGACCGAAGGCTCAGACCCCACGACGCAATCAGCAGAAAGACGAGACCTGCCCCGATTAAGGCAAGGAATGATTGCCGCTTCGAAATCCACGCCGCGCCCATCACGACGGCACCGGATATCAAACCCGCCCGGTACAGCGTGGACGGTATGTCCCAATCCATATTTACGGCAAAGATCAGCCCCACCGCGAAAAAGCTCCAAACGAGTGACGCGTGTGGCGTATGCGCCAAGGATTCAAAGTTTAATTTTTTATTATCCGGATAATCTGTCCGTTCGGCGATCCACACATTAAGCGCAAATCCCAAGCCCAGAAAAGCAAACCAGACCCAATAGGTCTCAAGCGATTGTCCGGCCTCCAGACTGAGCACAGACCACCCGAGCCAGCCAAATAAAGTGGCAAGATTTAGCCAGTCCCACTTCCGAATTTTTGCGGCCGCAAAAGAAGCCGCAGAAATAACAAAGAGATAGCCATAGAGTATATAAACGCTAGGCGTATCCGTTTGCACCAATAAGGGCGTCACCAAAGATCCTGCCAGCCCAATCGCCGCCAGAACAGGTCCGTGTCGGAAGGAAAGCGCCAAAGCGACTAATGATATTAAACCCAAAAGCAAAAAGGCGGGAATGGGAGCAATGAAGCCGTATAAAGCATAGGCAGAATAGGCCGAACCATAGAGTGTAAATATACCAATCGCCGTCAGGAGGGTCGGAATATAGGCTTGTGTTGCAATCTTTTCTGCTAGGGCTCCGGTCAGACCTTTCGCGCTTCTTTTTATGTCTGAACGATGAAGCCATTCCCCTGCCCCCACCAAAGCAAGCCCCAAAACCGCCGCCATAGAAACGCGCATCAACGGCGTAAAAACACCGGCCTCAATGGAGTATCGCAAGAGAAAAACAGCGCCAACCAAGACGGCCAGCCCTCCAACCCAAACGGACCATTGCGCCCCGATAAGCTCTTCCAGTGATTTTTTTGGCTTTTTCGGTTTCGGCGGAGTTGAAGGCTTTACGGGTGGCGAAACCTTTTTAGCAACAGGTTCATTTGATCGTAACGCCGTGACTTGTGGCGAGGTCGTTTTAACCGAGGTCGCCTTCGCAAGTTCGGGTGGCGTTTTATTTTGCTGGGATGGGGTTGGCGCTTTAGGTGGAGGCGTTTTTTCGGCGTTCGAGTCTAGAAGTAATTCTACATATCGTTTTAAAGACGCAATATCTCGTGCCTGAGAATTCACCTTTGAGAGAGCAATGATCGATAAGATGATCGGCAGGCCAAAAACAGCCCAAGCAAATAAAATGATAAAGCCGTCCATACTCTCCCCTTCCCGAACAGTTTAGGGAGCGGCGCGGAGGTAGCAAGACTGGACTCGATTTATACCCAAGAAAAAACCGCCCGGAGGCGGTTTGTTTAATTTAAATTTTACTGATCCAAGAAAGACCTGAGCTTTCGGCTTCGGCTTGGGTGTTTCAGCTTACGCAGGGCTTTGGCTTCGATTTGGCGGATACGTTCGCGTGTCACCGAGAACTGTTGGCCGACTTCTTCGAGCGTGTGATCCGTATTCATCCCGATGCCAAACCGCATCCGAAGAACCCGCTCTTCACGCGGGGTCAAAGACGCTAAGACGCGCGTGGTTGTTTCGCGCAAGTTGGACTGAATAGCGGATTCAATCGGCAAGATTGCGTTATTATCCTCTATGAAGTCCCCGAGCTGGCTATCTTCCTCGTCGCCAATCGGCGTCTCGAGTGAAATTGGCTCTTTCGCGATCTTCATCACCTTCCGCACTTTTTCGAGTGGCATGGAGAGTTTCGCTGAGAGTTCTTCCGGTGTCGGCTCACGCCCAATTTCATGTAAGATCTGACGTGAAGTCCGGACGATTTTATTGATCGTCTCAATCATATGCACTGGGATACGGATCGTGCGAGCTTGATCGGCAATAGAACGCGTAATCGCCTGACGAATCCACCATGTTGCATAGGTCGAGAACTTATACCCGCGTCGATATTCAAACTTATCGACCGCTTTCATGAGGCCGATATTGCCCTCTTGAATGAGGTCGAGGAACTGCAGGCCGCGATTGGTATATTTTTTGGCGATAGAGATCACAAGACGAAGGTTGGCTTCGACCATTTCGCGTTTCGCCTGACGGGCTTCGCGCTCGCCTTTTTGGACGGTTTGAACAATCCGTCTAAATTCATCGACAGGCACACCGGTTTCTTGCGCCAAACCGCCAATTTCATTGCGAAGTTTATCAATCGACGTTTTTTCCCGTTTCAGGAAACGATCCCAGGCGTCTGATGTCCCGGCCATATCTTCCATCCAGTTCGGGTTCAATTCCGAGCCGAGATAAGCTTGTAAAAATTCATGACGCGGGACGCCGTTGCCGTCAGCCAATCGCATTAAACGCCCTTCAAGGCTGATAAAGCGGCGGTTAATGGCATAAAGCTGATCAATCAGAGCATCAATACGGGCATTATTAAGCTGAAGAGATTTGATCTCTTCAATAATGGTTTCCTGAATTTGGTCATATTCTTCGGCCTGCGGTTTACGCAGTTTTTTGCCGGAGAGACGCGCTTTGATGAGCATTTGCTGAAGTTTTTGAAACCGACCAAAATCTTCGGAAATCCGGTCCAGCTTATCCATGATTGTCTCACGGAGTGCCGCTTCCATATTGGCCATGGAGAGGTTAGTTTTGTCTTCCTCGTCCTCATCATCATCTTCAATTGGTTTTTCACCCGGTTTATAATTGCGCTCAGGCATTTTATTCCGCGGTGGATGAACCGGTTTGGACAGATCATCATCTTCTGTCGCTTCAATTTCGCCTTTTTCGATTTTCTCACGGCGAACAGCCGCTTGAGACCGGTCTTCCTGAATATTACCGATAGATTGGTTATAAGTACCGTCCAAATCGATAATATCACGAAGCAGGATATGGCCTTCTTCTAACTCTTCGCGCCAGATCATAATCGCTTCAAACGTCAGGGCAGATTCGCAAAGGCCCTTAATCATGGTATCGCGGCCAGCCTCGATACGTTTGGCAATCGCAATCTCACCCTCGCGAGACAGAAGTTCAACGACACCCATTTCGCGCAGATACATCCGCACAGGATCATCTGTCCGATCGAGTTCTTCTTTGGAGTTCCCGCCTTTGACGGTTGTCGATGCGGCACGCGCTAATGTCTTGGAGCCGAGGGTCGGTTCTTCGGTGTCGTCATAAACAGAAATGTCCAGCTCGGACAAAGCGGCCAAAACGACTTCAATCTCGTCTGCCGAGATACCGTCCATGTCGATATGCTTGCGCAGTTCATCGATCGGCAAAAGACCAGAATTTTTCTTGGCCTTCGCAAGCATACGCTTGACCTCGATACGATCCATATCAAGGCGTTTTCCGGGAATTATCGGGGCTGCATCGGCTTCTACTGTAACTTCTGTTTTGTCAGAAGACTTCTTTTTCGCTGAGGTGGCTGTGCCGGCCATAGAGGCACCTTTCCAATGTCAAAGTCTGAATGTAACCTTCAGGCTTTAATATAGTCTTAGCCGCACGTTAATTCTAACGCACGGCCATATGTTTCTTTCGCGTCCGGCTAGCTGTCGTCGTCCAGCTTTGCCGCCCGCATCAAGCGCCTAAGCGCTTCCGAATTGTCTTCACGAATGGTGTCTGCCATTCGCAGTCTCGTACCACGGGTTTCGTCTCTTGTTTGGTTTTGCTCTATAAGAGCCGTAGCCTCTGCTTTCCAGAAGGCTGTTCGTGTATCCAAATCCGAAGACGCTCCCCCCATGGCCGCTATTATCAATAATCGGTCCCGGAGTATGTCCTTACGAAGGTCTTCCAGGCCCTCTTCTGATATATGCGTATTAAGTGCGTTGATTTCAACCGCTTTTGTGACTCGCCAATATGACAAAAGACTGCGTTGAAGGCGTGCACAGGCTGAATTGGCAAAGGGGAGTTCAAAGAGCGTTTCATCTACACGCGTTAAAAGGTCCGGATAGAGCAAAACGGCACCTATCAGCGAGCGTTCACGGCGAAGATTTTTTGTGAGCGAGGCGGCATCCCGCTTTATCGCCAATTTGTCCGCCTTAGGCTCCTGAGTACGGTTTTGACGGCGATTGGGCTTCCACCCATAGGCTTTGTCGAAACGCTCTAAAAGGGCCGTTTTATAGAGAGATTTGACATCCCCATGCTCTATTTCATCCAAAGCCGCATATAATCTGGATTTGAGGCCCGCTTTTTGTTCCGGTGTCGAAAGCGGCTCTTTTTCTCGCTCCCGGCGCCATAGCATATCAATTAAAGGCAGAGCGTTCTCCAGAACCGTTCGCATTGCGGGCGGGCCGTCTGCCCGAATCAGATCATCCGGGTCCTGTCCTTCCGGTAAAAGCGCGAATCGAAGCGAATAACCCGGTTTTAACAGGGGCAGAGCCCGCTCAATGGATCGAAACGCGGCGCGAAGACCCGCTTTGTCGCCGTCAAAACACAGAATCGGCTCCGGCCCGGCGCGCCAGAGAAGCTCCAACTGCTCTTCTGTCAGAGCCGTGCCCATCGGGGCCACAGCATGCTCAAACCCTGCGCGGGATAAGGCAATAACGTCCATATAGCCTTCGGCCACAATCATTCCCCGCGCCCCGTTTTGTGGAGCGGCTAGAGCCTTTCGGGCGAGATGATAATTGTAAAGCAGTCGGCTTTTTGAAAAGACGGGTGTTTCGGGCGAATTGAGATATTTTGCTTTCGCGTCTTTCTCCATAGCCCGTCCACCAAAGGCGACCAAACGGCCTCGGTCGTCATGGATGGGGAACATGATCCGGTTTCGGAAACGATCCCAGCTGTCGCGGGATTTATCATCGGATTCGATGATTAGACCTGCCTCAACAAGTTGGGCCTCCGTCGCGCCTTGCTGGATCAGTTCTGATTTGAGCGCGGAGAAATCATTTGGGGCAAAGCCCATACCGAAATATTCGGCCGCCGTTTTCGACAAGCCTCGGTTTGACAGATAATCCCTCGCCTCTTGTCCGACTTGTCGATAAAGCGACCGTTCAAAGAATTCCTTCGCCCGTTCCATCCAAGAAATTGTTTCTTTATTCCGCGCCGCGCGGGCTTCTGCCTGCGGGTCGGCTTTGGGCATTTCTATCCCGGCCAAGCCTGCCAATTTTTCGACGGCCTCGGGAAAAGTCAAACCTTCCACTTCCATCAAAAACGAAATCGCATCGCCGTGTTTTCCCGAGGAAAAACAATGGTAGAAGCCTTTTTCGTCATTGACGAAAAAGCTCGGCGTCTTCTCACTGGTAAAGGGAGACAGACCCGCGAATTCCCGACCCTGTCGTTTCAGTTTGACGTGACGGCCCACAACGTCGGACGGGCGCACACGCGCCTTAATTTCGTCCAAAAATGCTTCACCAAACCGCATAGGGTTAAGATAAGCAGACTGAGGAGAATTTGCGAGTCGGGAATGAGGATATGCATGTATGCCAAACATATTCTTGTCTTTCCTGCCGATGTGTTGGCATTCATCAGAAAGAAACAGGAGTTTTTCATGACTGAAATCAAAAATAAAGTGGCCCATGTCACCGGCGCCGCATCTGGTATCGGGTTTGCCCTGTGCGAAGCCCTCGTAAAGCGGGGCGCCAAGGTCATGATGTCCGATATTGATGCAGATGGATTGATATCCGCAGAAGATAAGATCAGCGCACCCGGTCAAACGGCCAGCATTGTCTGCGATGTCGCAAATGCGGATGACGTTAAGAACGCCGCCAAAGCCACTTTAGAAATCTTCGGAAAAGTTCATTTCGTCTTTAATAATGCAGGGGTGAGCCTTGGGGGACGGCCCGGAAAGATTGCGTTGGAAGACTGGAAGTGGATTATCGACATCAACCTGATGGGCGTGGTCTATGGTTGCGAGACCTTTATTCCGATTATATTAAAACAAGGCGAAGGCGGACATGTCATCAATACGGCTTCTATGGCAGGACATTCGACCGATATAGGGATGTCGCCTTACTTCGCAACAAAATTTGCCGTCGTCGGCTATTCAGAAGCTTTGTCGAAAGAACTGGCAGACGTTGGTATAGGGGTCTCTTGCCTTTGCCCGACATGGGTGAAGTCCAATATTCACAATACGACTGAAAAAGCGCCTGTGGCAGGAAAATATGTGGACGCCATAAGAGGCTCGAAACATTATCAAGCCGTCAAGGCGCTCATTGAAAACGGCATGGACGCCGACGTCTATGCGGAACTTTGTTTAAAAGCCGTTGAGACAAACCGGCTGCATGTCTTCAATGATCCGGAAGCGCGACAGGCCGTTGTTGATCGAAACGCTTCCCTTCTGTCCAATTACGATGACAATCTAAAGGATTTGGGCTTAGCGTAACGCGAAGCCCTGCTCTTTTTCTTGAGCCTTGCGCTTAGCCCGCTTTATTTCGGGCCTTAATCGCCTCATCCAGAGCTTTAATCTCATCCCGTTCTGATTTTATCTCTGGAAGGATTTGGGTAAGCCAGTTTTGGCTCATGGAACTGATTTCTGGATCTTCAAGATGTTTCTCAATCTGATCGACGACATAGTCTTCGCCGCGAAGCGTTTCATCCATAGCGATCTTCGTATCATTTCCAACAGCCTCCCGTACTTTCATAAGCGCCATATGCCCAACCCCGAGAGCTTCCCCTTTCGTCGCAGGGTCTCCGCCCAAAGCGGCGACGCGGCGCTGTCCTTCTTTAGCGCGCGCCATTCTACTGTCTGAAAGTCGGTTTAAAACAGCCGCGTGGGACGGTGTATTTGTCATTTTTGCGGCATCTTTATAAAGCTCACCTGAATCAATGAAAATCGAAACGAGCTTGTTTAGCTCTTTGACGTCCGCACCACGTTGCTCAGCGTTCATCCCTGTCACAGCGCTGGCTTGTTCGGGTCGGTTTTTCGGGCCCTGATAATCAAGACTTGAACAGGACGCGAGCAAGAGCGATCCCCCTAAAACGAAGCCCGTTGTGAAGCGTGTTAATGAGGTCATGATAAATCCGTTCTTATGGCCACCTAATGTCTGTCAGTGAAGACCTTACGATTTATCCTGTGTTTACGTTCCGAAAGCTATTCCGGTCTTTTTCAACTAACGCGTTCAGTGAGTGCGTCTGAAACGAAAAAAGCCGCCCCGAATGGGACGGCTTTAAAACTTTAAAGACGGGCTGATTTACTCAGCTGCACCCTCTTCGATTTCCGTTGGGAATTCTTCGAGTTGCGGGGCCGCAGCGGCTTTATCCGCCAAGAACTTCTCGTCACGGTCATTCGCCAGTTTCTGATACTTACGGAGATTACTCCCTGTACCAGCCGGAATGAGACGCCCAACAATAACGTTCTCTTTCAGACCTTCGAGCATATCTTCCTTCCCGAGGACGGACGCTTCGGTCAGAACACGGGTTGTTTCTTGGAAGGACGCCGCAGAGATAAAGGAACGAGTCTGAAGCGACGCTTTGGTAATCCCGAGAAGAACTGGATCAGCCGTAGCCGGTGTCCCGTTTTTATCCCGTTCCAGCAAAGCTTTATTGACAGCGTTGAACTCGATTTTATCCATCTGTTCATTTTTGAGCAGCGTGGTATCGCCCGGATCTGTGACTTCGACCTTTTGCAGCATCTGGCGCACGATAACTTCGATATGTTTGTCGTTAATCGGAACGCCTTGCAGACGATAAACGCCTTGCACTTCGTCCACGAGATATTCTGCCAAGGCTTCAACGCCCATAATCGCCAGAATATCATGTGGTGCCGGATTGCCGTCGATGATGAAATCACCCTTCTTCACGCGGTCGCCATCTGAGACGAGCATATGCTTGCCTTTGGCAATGAGGAAGCTGGAAGGTTCCATCGTCTCATCTTCAGGTGTGATCTGAATTTTACGTTTGTTTTTATAGTCACGCGTAAATTCAATCTTCCCGTCCATGTCAGCGATAACCGCATCATCCTTCGGACGACGGGCTTCGAACAGCTCAGCAACCCGTGGAAGACCACCGGTAATATCACGCTGTGTCGCGCCGCCTTTGGCAATACGCGCCAAGATAGCGCCGGGCTTGACTTTCGCACCGTCTTCAACGGAGAGGATCGCACCAACCGCGAGCATGTAGCGCGCAATATTGCCATTCGCCAATTTGATAGGTTCGCCGTTTTCATCTTCGATAACCGCAACAGGCTGAATATCGCCAGATTTAGAAGACGCACGCCAGTCAACGATGACCTTGGAAGAGATACCGGTTTCTTCGTCGGTTTCTTCTTTGGCAGAGACACCATCAACGATATCGAGCAAACGCACGGTCCCGCCAATTTCTGTCAAGATTGGAGTCGCATATGGATCCCATTCCGCCAAACGGTCGCCACGGGCAACTTTCGAGCCTGATTTTTTCATCAAACGCGTACCGTAATCGACTTTATGTGTCTCAAGCTCTTTGCCATCTTTATCAATGATAGAGAACTCAAGCTTACGGGATTTCGCGATGAAGACCTTACCGGTTTCAATCGCATCATTCTTATCATATTGAATTGTCCCTTCATTGGACGATTCAATCACAGATTTATCGGAAACAGACGCCGTCCCACCAATATGGAAGGTCCGCATGGTTAGCTGCGTCCCCGGTTCGCCAATGGATTGCGCCGCGATAACACCGACCGCTTCACCCATATTGACTTTTGTACCGCGGGCCAGATCGCGACCATAACAAGTGGCGCAAATACCGGTCACTGTATCACAGGTCAAAGCACTCCGTGTCCGCAGATTTTGCAGGCCGGAATCGTCGATCATAGACGCAATGTCTTCATCGACATATGTATTGGCCGGGAACATCAGATCCCCAGTACGCGGATCCTGTATATCCTCTGCCAAAGTCCGTCCTAATGACCGTTCGCCGAGAGACACGACAACTTCGCCCCCGTCTACGACAGGTTTAAGCTCAATGCCGTTCTCAGTCCCACAATCCTGTTCAGTGACGATACAGTCCTGTGCGACGTCCACGAGACGACGTGTCAGATAACCTGAGTTAGCGGTTTTCAAAGCGGTATCAGCCAGACCCTTACGAGCCCCATGGGTCGAGTTAAAGTAATCCATAACGGTCAAACCTTCTTTAAAGTTTGCCGTAATCGGAGTTTCAATAATTTCGCCGGATGGCTTGGCCATAAGACCGCGCATACCTGCA
>Ga0115567_10004528_pt1 | contig 13545 bp, 12 predicted proteins | sample COGITO_mtgs_1204_2_FD_88679 | JGI IMG/M metagenome (GOLD analysis project Ga0115567, IMG submission 88679) | Pelagic marine microbial communities from North Sea - COGITO_mtgs_120412 | ecosystem: Environmental > Aquatic > Marine > Epipelagic | place: Germany:Helgoland, sampling site Kabeltonne...
CCGTTGAAGGCGCTTAATTATTTGATTCATTGCTTTGATTCAGACATCGTTACAGTGGACTATCGCGTACGAGGCTTTACTCGGGACGTGCATGGCAAAAAACACTACATTGATCACCCAATCACCTCGATTCAAAGTTATCTTACTGAAGACACTCGGCAGTCATACCAAATGATTGATGTAAACGTCTATCAAGAAAATATGTTTCACACCAAAATGCTGCTCAAAGAATTTAGTTTAGATAACTATTTATTTGGCGAGGGTGTTAAACGCTTGTCGCAAGACCATAAGAATACAATTACCAACCGATTGCAACAAGAAATGCTCGAAATTTTTTACTCTCGAAATTTTGCTTAAATATCTTTAAAGAGTAAATTTTAAACGCCAAATTCGTGGCTTTTCGCCATGTGCAATATCAGGACAGTAACAACATGAAAAAAAACGACAAAAAAAAAGATCAGCAAATTAGTGAAGCGTTAAACGATGTGTGTGACCAAGCGCAAATTGATTTTATCGGTTTTGAGTGGCTTACTCACACCGTCAATTACGGCGCTTTTCCCAGAAGCCTTAAAATTACCTGTGTTTTTGACACTAATCTAAATTTAAAAGTGTTTTTAGGGTCCCCCGCTGTGGCTCAACTTAATCAGCAATTAAAGCAAGCACTTGCAGCTGTTGAAGCGCCAATTCAAGACACAGGGCGACAAATTAAATATGACACAGAAGAAAATTGCCAGCTTGATAATGCTGGCCGTTGGGGCGAGCGTTTATCAACCTCTTGTTGACGTGTAGATTTTACACTAAAGAGGCGTACTTTTTCACGGGTCGCTTTTAGACACGTTTAACCAACTAAAGCAAACCTTTAAAAAATGCAGACACATCGTCCAACACCGGTGCGGTGGACCTTAAGAATACAGAAAATGCACCCACTATTCCCACATGGTCTATGCCTTGGTAAATCTTTGTTTCCACCTTGCCGCCCTGCTCTGTAATCTCTCTTTGAAGACGCTCTAAATTGTACAGTTTTACAGTTGTATCGTCCTCACCGGCGAGCAAAAGCATTGGTGGTTCAGTGCCTTGAATATAATTCGTTGCCTGCATCAGTGGGTATTGCGAGGCTGGTCCAAAAATATCCATTATGTCTTCTTCATCTGGGGTAAAGTCGTACGGGCCTGCAAGACCGGCAAAACCCCTAATTGCCTTATAAGCATCAGCACCATCAATATCATCGAGATAATGTTGATCACTGACCAACAATGCGCCAATATGGGCACCTGCAGAATGGCCTGCTAAAAACAGTTGTTCTGGCTGTCCTTTATACTCTGCAATATTATTATAAGTCCGCTGCACAGCCTTAGCGCTGTCCTCAACGAAAGCAGGAAACTTAACTTGCGGATACTTGCGATAATCTGGAACTACCACCACAAAACCCTTGTCAGCTAAAGCTGTTGCTACAAACTGGTATTCGCTCCTTTCACCGTAACTCCAACGGCCTCCATAAAAAAAGATGATGACCGGTAAGTCGTTTTGTTTTGCTAATGCGGGGGTGTAAATATCGAGGGCCAAATTATTGTCTTTATCAAATACTTTTGCTTTTTGCACATTTCCGTCAAATAATTTTGGCGGTACATTAGCAATCCCCAAACCTAAACTAGAGCAGCCGGTTAATAATAATAAGCAAGAGCTTATTAACCCCAACACCGTTTTTTTAAATTTCATTTTACAACCTTAATAGATAAACACAGCTAGCCCTTTCAAACAAAAGGCTAACCCCAGATATAGCAATTTTAATAGAAAAACTTAAATTTAAGATTGAGAGTTTTGATCTTGCTGCTCTCGTTCTAATCGTCGCCGGCGCTCTTGCTCCATAACATCTTTCCGAGCCTCATGAGTTGCATCCCATTCAAGTGATGTGCTCTCACTGGTTAAGTGCTCGTAGTTTTCCTTATCCACTTGCTTTACTTTAGACTTAGCTTTGTTATCAGGCTGTGTAGGGTCTATCATGAATAATTCCTTATGCTTTTAAACCTTGATGACGCAATAAAGCGTCTGGTGTTGCATCTCGACCACGAAAATCACGAAACACTTCACCCGCTGGTCGACTACCACCATCCGCAAGAATGGTGTCTCGGTATTTTTGGGCTTGCTCTCGCAACGCTTGAGGATTATCAAGGCCGGCCTCTTCAAAGGCTGCAAAAGCATCTGCAGCCATCACTTCAGCCCACTTGTAGGAATAATAGCCAGCACTATAGCCCCCGGCAAATATATGGGAAAACGCTGGTAAGCTTGATAGAGATTCTACGTATGGACTTTTGAGTAAATCTTTGCGAACTTCGTTCTCAATCATTTGTGGTGTCTTACTTTGGTCACCACTAACCACGCCGTATTCTTGATGCAATCTAAAATCCACGGTAGCTAAACACAATTGACGCAAACAGGTGTTTGCAGCAAAATAGTGACGAGATTCAATTATTTTACGAATTGTATCATCATCTAAGGATTCGCCAGTCTCAACATGACAAGATACTGACTTTAAAAATTCTGGCCGGTAAACCCAGTTTTCATTGAATTGGCTAGCAACTTCTACCGCGTCCCACTCCACGCCATTAATACCAGACACTTCGCCTTGATCTATGCGAGTAAGCATGTGCTGCATAGCATGACCAAACTCGTGAAATAAGGTTTCCACGTCATTTAAAGACAATAGACCTGGCTTGTCGCCTTTGGGTGGACGAATATTTTGAATAAACAATGCAACAGGCAATGGCGCGTGACCGTCCTCACCAGCAAGGGCTGTACTTTTATCAACCACTGAATTCATCCAAGCGCCACCACGTTTTTCACCAGGTCGGGCAAATGGATCCATGTAAAAGCCTGCAATTGGTTGGCCGTTCTCTTTAATTTGATAAAACTGAACATCTTTATGCCAGATTGGTACTGACGCTTGCGGTACCTGACTTATGTCTAAACCAAACAAGGTATTCATCATGTTGAACAAACTATCCATAACAACAGGTGCTTGAAAATACTGTCGCAAGGCTTCTTGATCCACATCGAAATTTTCTTTCACGTATTGTTCGTTCCAAAACGCCACATCCCATGGTTGTAATTCAACTGATGCGCCACTTTTAGATTGAGCATAATTTGTCAATAACACCAACTCTTGCTCAGCAATGGGGGACGCAACCTGCTTTAGCTCCGTGATTAAATTCATTACACTCGCTTCGCTTGGCGCCATTTTTGTATCAAGGCTTACTTGAGCTGCGTTTTTAAAACCAAGTAATTGCGCTTTTTCTTGCTTTAATTTTAAAATCTGTTCCAACAACGGACAATTATTATAATCGCCCTGAGTTCCACGAGAAGAAAAAGCTTCATAAAATTCTTGACGAAGTTTTTGGTTTTCACAATTTTGTATAATTGTAATATAAGTAGATCCATCAAGAGTAAAATGCCAAGGCCCAGTCTTTGGGTCCACACTTTTTACGCCATCTTGCTCGGCTTGGGTCAAGGCAGCTTCCACTACTGAATCAGGTATCCCTTTAAGTTGCGCCTGATCCATCACTTTAATTCGCTCGTTTTTTGCTTCCATAATTAAATGATGACTAAAATCAGAAGTTAGGCTTGCCAACTCTTTTTGAATGTCTAAAAACCGCTCTCGAGGCTTGCCATCTAAACTAACCCCTTGATGATGCATGGATTTCAGAAAGTTATCAGTAATCCTCCTTTGAATCGGATTCAAATCTGCAGTCTTTTTCATGTCTGTTAATGCATCAAATAAAGCGCGGCTTTGACCCATTTCAGTGGACAACTCAACTAATGACGGACGTATCTCATCAAACGCCGTTTGAATATCGTCAGAAAAACAAACACTTTGCAAATGGTGAATTCGTGCTTGAGCACTCCCCATTTGTTGGCCAATCTTTTCTAAAGGTTCGATAAGCCCCGACCAGGTTGGTGTTACATTGTCTTCTAAAGCCTTGAAATCGGCTTGCACTTTAACCATCATTGCTTTTAAGCCTGGCAATACATCTTTCGCTTGCACTAAATTCCACTGAGGTAAGTGCTTAAAAGCTTCGCAATCATTGTCTTGAGTCAAACGCTCAATTGCAGGTCTTTCAGTGTCGTTAAATCGACTTAAAAATGCAGTGCGAGCATTGTTTGTTGAGCTGTGTGCTGATGTATTTGCCATAGCAGAATCATCCTCAGTATTATTCGGAACATTAAGCGAATTTAAATAAAAATCAGAATTAGGTTCACGACAATCCTTGGCTTGTACTTGAAGGTTGCGAACACTCATGCTAAGTTTTGTCGACTGATTTACAATATTTAATTTAAAAGCGCCGTGTTGACGTTTAAGCTGTAGCGTCTGTGCAACCAAAGACGTATTTTTTATTGGCGTAAATCCTATCATAAAAGCATCCTTACTTTTTCAGTGTGAATAAGACTATAGAGTATATCCATAGCCAACCACCGAACAAAAGCCGCTCGCTTATATTAGGGTAATAATACAACAACTCTTGTGGACAAGCTGTCGTCGAAACTCATTGAATACAACTATTGTTGTTGGGTGCTTTCTATCACAGTAAGCTCGCCATTGACGACTGCCGTAATTTGCACGAGCGTACCGATGGCTAAATCCGGGCCTGTCACAATCCAGCGACTATCGTCAATAATAAGCGCACCCTTGCCACCTACTATAGACTCCGATAAAAGCCGACTTTGACCAACGTAATTAAGACTACGGTCATTGAGGTTAACACAAGCACCGGCAGGCTTTTGAAAGCGACTCCGTCCAAAATAACTCCAAACCAAAATTGTCCCTATGGTTGTGACGCCAAACACAAGCAGCTGAACCTGCCAGCTTATGTCAGGCACTAAGACTAATAATAGAGCGACAATAATCGCACCTATACCAACCCAAAACAAAAAAATACCACTGATCAAAATTTCAAAGGCGAAAAGAGCCAAACTTAAGCCGAGCCAATCCCATGCGTTCAAATCATACATTTGGCGAGCTACCAGTTGTACTTTTTACATGAGTACCCTTTAAAAGTTCTTGCAATCCATCCACAGCGCCGATAACACTGCTAGCTTCGAGTGGCACCATAATAATCTTCGCATTTGAACTGGCTGTTAATTCACCCAGCGCCTTAATGTATTTTTCAGCTACAAAATAGCGAATGGCATTAAGATCGCCACCGGCTATAGCTCTAGACAGCATGTGAGTGGCTTTTGCCTCGGCTTCCGCTTGCCGCTCTCTTGCTTCTGCGGCTAAAAAGGCAGCTGCTCTAGCGCCCTCTGCCTGTAATATAGATGCTTGTTTTTTACCTTCTGCCATTAAAATATCTGATTGACGCTCGCCTTCAGCCTCAAGAATTGACGCTCGCTTTTCCCGCTCTGCTTTCATCTGGCGGGCCATCGCGTCGACTAAATCTTTCAAGGGCGCAATGTCTTTAATTTCAATTCGAGTGACTTTTACACCCCATGGATTAGTAGCTTCGTCAACTTTAAGGAGCAAACGCGTGTTAATTGAGTCTCTTTGCGACAGCATTTCATCAAGGTCCATGCTTCCAAGCACTGTACGAATATTAGTCATGACTAAATTACGAGTCGCATGTTCTAGCTGAGCAACTCTATAAGCTGCGTAAGACGCATTGATGATCTGAAAAAAACAAACAGCATCAATAGTGACCATGGCGTTATCGCGAGAAATGATCTCTTGCGGTGGAATATCGAGCACTCGCTCCATCATGTTTAATTTCCGACCAACTTGATCAAAAAATGGCACGATAAAATTAAGGCCAGGGTTTAATCCACGGGTGTATCGCCCAAATCTCTCAACGGTCCACTCATACCCTTGGGGCACTCGCTTGACACCTGCCGCTGCTAAAATAATGACAACTATGACGAAAATTATTACAACTACACCAGAATCTAACATTTTTATTCTCCCTAAATAGCTTATGTAGTACCAGTATAGCGTCTAGATTGTATCTAGGATTTAACTTCGTCACGCCATATCAAGCTGGCTAGCCGCAATGGCGTTTGATCAAGTCGATAACTCGGCCAATCCGGTGATGCATAGGTACAAATAGACGATGTTTGAATATTATTTTTGGCTAAGCCAGCGCTCAAAAGCTCGTTAATTATGAGACCATTTAGGTCCCCAAACCATGTATTTGCTTTTTGCTTGGACGGTAAAAAAAATTGATTTGATCTGCGACCAAAGGCATCGCGTACATCCTCACCAACTTCAAAATGAACTTGGGAAATACAAGGCCCAATAGACACAAGCAGCTGGCTTGGGTTTTGAAATAGTGCCACCGCACGATCTAATATCCCTGCAGCTAAACCACGCCAGCCACCATGAATAGCAGCCACTTGCGTACCAGCAAGATCACACATGAGCAGTGGTGCACAGTCAGCGCTGAGCACCGCACATGGCAGGCTTGGTGTTTGAGTAAAACTACCGTCTGCTATGAGCATGCCCTTTTTGTGCAATTGATCAAGATTAACAATATCAATACTGTGCACCTGGTCCAACCAATGAATAGGCCTTGGCAAGGACAAGGTTTGTTGCAAGCTTTGGCGGGCTTTTTGTACCAATGCTAAGTCTGTACCAGTATGTCCTGCAAGATTTAAACCTGAGCTGGCCGGGTAATACGCTAAGATGGCATGTACATTAGAAGGCTTTAAGCTTTGGCCATTGATGCTTGGCCAAACCACTGGACGTATTAGTTTCAAATTCGATACACGCTCATGGTCATCACCTTTGATAGACATTTCATACCAAAGCGTACCAGCCCTGGCAAAGGCGCCGCACCCAACGCTTGAGCTGCGTCACCATGCTCGGCTTCATCTTGGCGCATTTGCTCCAAGACCATGCGAGTTTCTTGATCATATTGGGGCAAACTGCTCAAATGTGAATCTAAATGACGACACACCTGTCGCTCGGTTTCCTCAACAAAACCCAGACTCCAACGATCTCCAATAACGCCCGCCACCGCGCCAAGACAAAAAGAACCTGCGTAAAAAATTGGGTTTAAAACACTTGGTGCGCCATTTAAGTGAGTTAATCGTGTTTCACACCAAGCAAGATGGTCTTCTTCTTCTTGCGCCGCATGCAGCATTGCATTCGCTATTGCCGGGCTTGACGCTGTTAACGCCTGGCCTTCATAAAGCGCTTGAGCACAGACTTCACCAACGTGGTTGACCTTCATAAGCCCTAAAATATGAGCTCGATCTTGCTCTGCCAATAAAGGCGTGACATTTTTCAAGCCTGGTGGATACGGCCGGTGCGCCTGAGTAGCGCCAGGCGTCAAAGTCTTCAATGCTCGGTCTGCGTGAATACACAACTGATCCAATATAAAATGCATAACTACACCTCGTTTTAAAAAGAACTTAGGTTTTTCATCAACCCGGTGGCCAGCTTAATGATCGCCCTGCAAGAAAATGTAAATGCACGTGAAATACAGTTTGCCCAGCAGCCTCATTACAATTCATGGTCACTCGATAACCAGGTTCGACCACACCAATTTGTTGAGCATAGGTCGCGGCTGCGACAAATAAAGACCCAAAATGCAACGCGTTTTCCGGAGTTGCCTCATTAATCGTTGCAATATGTTTTTTTGGTACAAACAAAACATGATGTGGTGCAACCGGACTTAAATCCTTAAAGCCTAAAACTGAATCTGTTTCAAAAACTTTGGTGCTGGGGATATCACCAGCAATGATCTTACAAAATAAACAATCAGACATTATTATGTTCCTCGTGATTAATCTGCCCCAAACTAACAGGAGCTTCAATAGCAGCTGGCGCTTTTTTAATCTGCACGTTGTCGATCAGTCCTGGCGTTTTTGCCTTGATTTCCCATGGCCGCAGCTCTTTTGAGAAGGGTTTATCTGGGTGGAATTCATCCATCAAGGCGGCAGTAAAAACACGACGTGTGACTTGCCGCAACTCTTCAGACTTTATCCAGTCGGCGTGATTAGCTTTGCAATCAAGGTATACGCCATCACCTTTAAAAGCATCCCAAAAATGCCGGGCATTAAAACGATCATCAAAATTTATAAAATCAGAAGGCGCTCGAAGAATAACTGCTTTGGCTTTCACTTTATCCATCAAGCTTGGCGCACCCTCTGGTGTAATACCCGGCACTGGTGCTACAGGATTGTCCGCGAATTTTTTTGATACAAACCAAGGTGGACCACCTTGATTAACCGGATCAATAGCCATTACTAATTTTACTCGCGGATCAATAGCGGCCTGATAAAACCCCATCTTACCACCTTTAGAGTGCCCCATGACTGCTATTTGGTCTGGTAAAAAATGGTCCTGCAAAGGCGAGTTAGCGCCAAGTAGGTGATCTGTAATACTCTTGAGTTCATAAGCATCTCGCTGATGATCAACTTCCGACTCCATCACAATACTTCGATGTTCAAACAGGCCAACAGCAATAAAGCCCATGCTTGCAAAATGCGCCATAAAGCCAATATAAGGCTGGATATCATAGAATTTTTGCTGAAATGGCAAAGGTAGTTCACCAATAAAACCTGGTGGCGATACAAGTATTACGGGTGCTGGACCTATCCTTTGAGAAGGATCGGGGGCAATAACCTGCGCATTGATTGCCCGACCAGTACTTGCAGGCAGTAGACCTATAAAATAGTCATGAGTTTTATAGGGCCCGGTCAGACCTGGATCCTTAATCGTGTTGTGCCATTGAGGCTGCAGCTGATCGTTTTCAAACTGCTGAGGCTTTGCAGGACGCTGAGGCTTATCGAACAACCGATGCCATGGTAAAAGCGTTTTTTGTAAAGCCTTGGCATCCATTAAGGCCGACCTTAAGTCCGCAGGTTTTATGTCCGCTAGCACATCTCGCTCAGGCTGGCTTGCGCGCATGGATGTCAGTGATGTTCTACTATGAATAGGTAATGGACTCGCTGCATGTACACCTATTTTTTGTTCGAAGCCTAAATGATGAAATGATGGTCGAGTTCGAGATTGGGGCATTCCTCTTGCGATTAACGCGATTTGCATAATTCACTCCTTAAATATGTCGCGATTGTCTCTATTTTTGAAGACCAAGTATACCTAAAGCGCTAAACAATTTTGTTAATTTTTTTCTTATTCAAACCAAGAGTTGGCTTGACATTAATGTTCAACCATCCTAGCTTAGAGACTTGCTTGAAACTAGATAAAAGCGGTTATTTTTCAGTCAAGCGAACCCACAAGTCAGCCCTCCTTTTAAATAACAACTAAATTCAAGTGCAAAAATAGAACGATCAATTAAAATAATCACCATTAGAATTATAAAAATATAAAAACCAGATGAAGTCTAAGTGTTATGAAGAAGTCCCTTTGTGTCTAGGTTAAAATAAAAAATCAATAAAAATAGACTTTAAGCACGCTATGCTTTGCAAAAATTAATTGTTTTAAATACGTACAGATATTTGACGTTTTTTTAAAAATTTAGATGTCTATACATAATCGCTGGCGTAGCCGTTACTCGTTAGTTATTTTATATTTGATGCAACAACTAAAACAACTGTATTAGTACTGTTTTCGCAAGGATAGCGACACTCATATACAAGGATGGTATCTATGATTATAAATCTCAGCAATGCAGCAATGTCGCGATCAATTACACCAGCAGCTCTTCCTTCTAGCCTAAAAAAAGCCTACGCCACGCCACGGCTTAAAACTAGCCTTGCTCAGCCTTTGTACAGCCCTAGTGCGCAACAGCGACTTGTTAAAATGCAAGCATTAAAAGATAATAATGGAGAAACGCCAGAATCAACTGAAACATCAGTCAATTCAACAAAAGCGCCATTTATAAATAAAAAAGGCATTGAAATTTTAGATTGCGAACATCTTGATCAACTCATCACCGAAGATGGTTATCCGCTTGATATTTATATCGATAAAGCGATTGCCGATAAAGATCTTTCTGATATAAACAGCATATACCAATTGAAATACAGTTTGGATCATGATGACCGTACAGGCGCTCGAACTTTACGCATCTCAGATCACTTTCCAGCAAATGAGTCTTTTTATGCTCAAATTATGCGAGACACTATTTTTGCACAATGGGTCAATATTGATGGCGAGCCCACGTTGGATTTATCAATGCACGTTAATGATAATCCAGAAGGGCCAGGGCCAGTTTGGGAAAAAGCAGCACGCGAAAGTGATCTGGTACCAGCCCCACTAGCATTGGAGCTTACTAAAATCGGCGGTGAAATGCGCAAAAAAATATTTCAAGATCACGTGCAAGATGCACTGCAAGCTGTGGCGCTTGGCACCAAAGATTTAATTCAAATTCATCCTGAACTCAAAAACGCCCAAACGCAATTACGGTATCTTTCTCACATTGCTGACATTAACGAAACTAAAAATACTGGGCGCCTCCACCTTCACCTTGACAAACCAGTACTGCCTAAAAAGGCCGCCATGGCAAAACTTGCCGCCAACATAAAAGTATGGGGTGAGGCCATGGCATCATCTGGACAAGCTACACGCAGCTTATTTGACGCTATGTTAAAACCAGAATCTTTAGGACCTTTACTTAAAAACCCAAAAACCGCAGTGCCTACAATCGTAATACTCATCGCACTTGGTATTGTGGCCGCTCACAATCGAAATAACAGTACTCAGTAGTGTAAAATACCAGCCTGGGCATCCTCTGCCCAGCATTAGTTGTTAAAACTTTCACACAAAACCAGCTATATTCAGATATACTTGACTACCTATATACATTGGGTGGCAAAAAGCACTCATCTTTTTTAAAATTTATTCTAACCGACAGCTGATCCAGTTGCTTTTAGAGTGAGACGGTCAATACACGTGAGGTTCGTTATAAAAACAAACAATACGAGTTCAACTCAACAAGATACTTTAAATCCTGCAAAAATTGCAAAGAAAATACTGGGGCTGCTTGAATCTCAAGAAAAAGCGTTGACTCAACAAAAGTTAGGTGAAAGTCTGGAGGTGCCAGATCATCTTTTAAAAGTTGCTTTGGATCAGTTACTACTTGATCAACAAGTCGTATTATCTCGTAAGCAGGCTTATAGTCTCGCCGATCAATACCAGTACTTTACTGGTAGAGTGAGTCAAAAGCGCGAAGGCCATGGCGTTCTTAAAACACCTTCTGGTCAAGAAATTTCTATTTCCCCTCGACAAATGAGCCAAATTTGGGATGGCGATGAAATTAACGTCCATCTCGGACATAAAACGTTTTATGGTAAACAAGAAGGCATACTAGATGCCATTATTGACCGAGCACACTCCAGAATTACCGGACGCTACAAAACGCCGGGTGCCATTTTGCCAGACAACCCTCGTCTACCTAAGCAAATTGCAATTACTGATCATCAGCATTTAAAAGCCAAAAAAGATGATTATATCGCAGTTGATATCACTAAATATCCAGACGAAACTGGCCCTGCAGAGGCCAAGCTTGTAGACAATTTAGGGCAAGCAAATTCGCCTTTTGTACAAACTGAGTTGGCAATTTTACGTCATGGTATTCCTCAGCACTGGAGCAAGACCGTTCAGCAACAGGCAAAAGCACTAAAAATGCCATCTGACGAAGATGCTCAGTCCCGAGTCGATCTAAGAGAGCTACCACTGATGACCATCGATGGCGAAAGCGCCAGAGATTTTGATGATGCTGTTTTTGCTAGCAGTAAACCTCGTGGTGGTTGGCGACTTTGGGTGGCGATTGCGGACGTATCTCATTACGTACCAATAAACAGTCCATTAGACGTGGAAGCTTTGGAAAGAGGCACCTCAGTCTACTTTCCACATCGAGTTGTACCCATGCTCCCTGAGCAGCTTTCAAATGAACTCTGTTCTTTGAAGCCAAACGTCGATAGACTTGCCATGGTCTGCGAAATGGCTATCAGTGCCAATGGCAAGATTAGTAAATTTGTTTTCTACGAAGCGATTATTCGATCCCATGCTCGGCTTACCTATAACCAAGTCGGTGCTTTTTTGGCTGGCACGGAACATGAGCTGCATGGCTACGGCAAAGATTCTACTAAAACAATTACTCAAGATTACCCAGGGCTTTGCGAACCCTTATTGGACATGTACAGCCTGTACCAACAGCTCTTCAAAGTGCGACAACAACGAGGTGCTTTAGAGTTTGGGTCTACTGAATCAGAATTTCAATTTGACCTTGAAGGTCATATTCAAACTGTAGTGCCCATTTATCGTAATGACGCCCATCGGTTAATTGAAGAAATGATGCTTGCGGCCAATGTTTGTGCTGCGAAACTTTTATTAGAGCATGAAGCACCTGCCGTTTATCGAAACCATGAACCACCATCAAGTGAAAGAGTTAAAAGTCTGAATGCAGCATTACAATCTTTTGGAGCGAAAGCTGGATTTGGCGATGAGCCTCAGCCAAAAGATTTTTTAGCCTTTTTAGACCGAATTGCAGATCGACCTGATGGCCATATTTTACAAAACCTGATGCTTAGGTCGATGAGTCAAGCTAAGTATGAATCTGAATGTAAAGGTCATTTTGGACTTGCTTATCAAGCTTATACTCATTTTACCTCGCCAATTCGTCGCTATCCAGATTTAATAGTGCATCGCACTATTCGGTACCTAATACGAAACCAAAAAGGGACTCACCTTCACCGTGAGAAAGGCGCTAAAAAATTACGTAAGCAAGATTGGCTTTACATTAAAGCGAGCGATTTAAGTGAAGTGGCGTCTCAAAACTCCAGTTGTGAGCGCCGTGCGGATGATGCAACACGAGATGTCACCGCTTGGCTTAAGTGCAGCTATATGCAAGATCATATTGGAGAAGCCTTCGACGGACAAGTCAGCGGCGTTACCCATTTTGGTTTATTTGTTAATATTGACGAGCTTATGATTGATGGTCTAGTTCATATTTCAAGTCTAGACAAAGATTATTACAATTTTAATGATCAAACTCAGCAACTAGTAGGCGAACGTTCCGGCTTTGTCTATAAAACTGGTGATCCTTTACGAGTAATAGTCGCAAGAGTGTCTTTAGAAGACCGTAAAATCGACTTTACGCTTGCAAAAAACAATCAGCAATCTTCAAGCAAAACAAAGTCGCACACTAAATCTAGGACAAAAGGCAAAGCACAATCAGCAGAGAAGCCGACAGAGAAGAACCCAGCTAAAACGAAATCAAGATCATCGAGGTCCCGCTCGACCAACAGTAAAAAACGGTAGTTGAAAATAATGGAAACTCAGGTTGTTTACGGCATTCACGCAGCTAATAGGATACTTCAGTATCATCATGCTCAAATTTGCCAAGCTCAAATTATAGAGGGCGCTGATTCCCCTCGCCTCCAAGCAATCATCGATCGACTGCAAACATTAGAGATTGAGATCCAGTATCTGGTTAAAGACAAATTAGGTTTAATTGCTAAATCTAGCCAACACCAAGGGGTTATTTTTCATATCACACCTCTTGCCGTGCAAAATGAAAATGATTTAATCGACTCTCTTGAAACTGCAACTAAGGGCTATTTTGTAGTGCTTGACACTGTTGAAGATCC
>Ga0115567_10004530_pt1 | contig 13540 bp, 23 predicted proteins | sample COGITO_mtgs_1204_2_FD_88679 | JGI IMG/M metagenome (GOLD analysis project Ga0115567, IMG submission 88679) | Pelagic marine microbial communities from North Sea - COGITO_mtgs_120412 | ecosystem: Environmental > Aquatic > Marine > Epipelagic | place: Germany:Helgoland, sampling site Kabeltonne...
CGAGATCTCGGGAGTAGTGAGGGGGGCGCAGCCCAGTGCTCTGTACAGCTGAGCCTCCATCCGGAGTCGAGCGAACGTAGCGCCGCGGCGCTGGCAGAATTGCTCGGGTGTCAGGAGCGACCTCAGGGAGTTCGCGACGGCGTGCTGCTCGGCGGCGTCCGTCTTGAGGCGTGCCAAATCGGCTGCGGCTTGGCGAGATTCGGGCGAGTGGGCGAAGGAGTCACTTTGTGCTTTACGATAAATGTCGCGAAATTGGAATTCCGTACAGCTCCACCGAGTTCTCGTACGCGGTCGGAAGTAGGGCGGCGCTTCACGTCAGGTTCACCTCTGAAGATTTAGGTGTCTATCTGCAATGATCGCCACACCATTCGTAGCTTCAAGTTCATGGGCCTTCGCCCAGCCGCTCCCGTTGCTCTCCGCACCTTCGGTCGCACCTGCTTCCGGCCTATACGGCCGCCGCCCTGCTGTACTCAAGTTCCCGTCTGCAAGCGAGACCCTCATGTCCCGTCGAAGGATTCAACACCAACCGCTCTATTCTTTACGTGCCTCTGCATCCTCTGAGGCGGAAGATGGTGATGGAAAAGGTTCCGTCAAACTCCGAGGTAACAAGACAATGCTCGGCCCAAAATCTTTTGCCCGGCCCGAGCGAAGGCAGCCTCTTGAAGCCTACAGCCTGCAAGTTATATCATATTGATGGCTCCCGACCTTCTTGCAGAGAAAATTGCTCTGGTGACAAATCAATATGATTGAAGGCTGATCTCTAGATTGTTGCAGGAAAGGGCTCTATTCGTGGACCGTTGCTGCTAGCGGGCGTCGTGCTCGCCGCACTCTCCTTCCTGTTCTCGGGGCCGATTCGTGGCGCTCCGATCTACCTACGATATGCACTGTGCCAGAACCAGCCGAGACCACGAGCCTGTACTTCGACTGAACGCCTACTGCTTTGATTTTGCTTCTGAGATTGCTCATGAAGTGACGTTCAGCTGCAAGGCGGCCTGGTCTGATGCGACTGATGGCGGCTGATCCCGCAGGTCGGGAGGAATGTGTGGTCTTATTTCCCATACTGCTACGGTACCGATCGATGTGGTACGCACCGCCGACCTTGCAGCTAGATTCCACCGCGACCGCCTTCCTTCGGGGTGATGGATCCATCACCCCGACCCTTGAGGACTGGTCGAAACAGGTCAAGACACGCCTACAAACTGACCCTGGTATGCAAGGATTTGGCTTTCGGTCCGGGCTCAAGGAAATATACCGCAAGGAGGGTTCGCTTGGACTCATGCGGGGTGCAGGGTCTACGATGATTGGCTTCAGCATACAGGGCTCGGTCAAGTATGGCTCTTACGAGTTCCTGAAGTCCATCTTATTCCCCCGTACGGCCCTTCCTATTTACTCTGGCGCAAGCGCTCAGGGAAGAAAGACGTGGGTTGTTACGATAGGCGCGCGGACATGACGGGCGAAAGTGGAATGGCTGGGCTTAACGATAGAACGCGGCTGGTCCGAGCAGTTATTCCAGAGAGCAAGCTGTTGGTCTGGCTCATCGCGGGATGCATCTCCGAAATTTTAGGTTGCCGTCCGCTACGATGGTGCATATTCCTTGACCCACAACGACGCTGAATCTGACCCGTGTAGGTACGACGCTGCTGTGCCCGATGGAAGCGACGCGCATTCGGCTCGTCGCAGACCCGGCCTTCGGCGTCGGAGTGCGCGATGCATTTCCTAGACTGCTGCGCGAGCGCGGCTGGGGCATCTACGCAGGGCTACCCGCGATTCTATCAAAGCACGTACCTGGCAACATGGCGCAGCTGGCATCGTACGAGCTCTCTGCCGCACTTGGATACTCCCTCGCGCTTTCATTCGGCCTTCTCGGCAATCCTTCGGCTGCCATTGCTATTTCCGTGCGCAAGCCCTTTCTCACCCACTCACAGCCACATTTTTTTTCGTTACGACGCGCTTTTCAAATGAGGTGGATCAAGTGCTTTGCCGGCAGGTGGGTGCTGCGTTTGTGGCTGCTATCGCATCTTCGCTCGCTTCCCAGCCGGGCGACGTCGTTCTCTCCCAGATGTACAAGGCGCGTGCCAACGCCTTCTTGCCGCAGCAGACCGAGTGCTCTAGCGCCTTCTGAGAAGTGGTCGCGCGCGGCAGGATGGAGACTCCATCAAGAAGTCTTGGTGGGCGACCGTGCGGGCCCTGCGGTGGGAGGATCTGTGGCGAGGGACTACGGCACGCCTTCTGCACGTGGTGACCATCGTTGCAACAGAGCTGATGATTTACGACGGTGTGAAAGTTCTCGTCGGCCTCGGCGCAACAGGATCCTTTTGATGAGACTGGCAGCGCGACTACTTTGTCGAGAAAATAGCGAGGAACAGTCTGGCGACTGAGATGACAGCGCGCAAGTGACCTCTGACCACGCAGTGGGGATCGATTTTATTGCGCACAGCACCTGCTTTGAGAGATGTAGTCGAGTAAACTTCGAAAAATTTAATGGAGAAGCTTCCATAAGTTACCGACGGTGCTGGAACCGGGACATCTGAGAAACTTTTCAACGCTGCCCCTTTCAGAGGTGTGGTTAACAGTGATTGGAGCAGTTGCACTGCTACACTGATCCGTGTCGCAGCCACCCTGGACTCGTACGAGCCACCTGGCTTTTTTACCAGGAATTTGGAATTTGACCAGTATACTTTTGGATCGAAGCAAAATAATAAATATTGCTTTTCAATATATATCCAGACGCGCTGTCGTGTTCGGGAGCCACCTCTCAAGCGCGACCTGAATCTGGTGGTGGCGAAACCTTTCTTGAGGACTGTTTCGGAGATATCTGCAGCAGGATGGCTTCGCTCATGGAGCGTTGGGAATACCTAGTTTCATCGCTCCAGAACGCCTCGAGCGAGGCCTTGGACATTTTCGAGTCGACCTTCCTTGCAGGTGCGGCGCGTGCCACAGTCCTCACCCCCGCGACCCAGGAACACGCGAAAACGAAGCACTTGGACTGTGCCATGAAATGATGTGACTCATTTCTCCGGTGGCACAGCTGGTGATGCAGCGAGCAACGCTCATGTGGGTGGAGAAGCACCGCCGAAGGCGAGCAAGCAGCCCTTCTTTTTTGGGAATCCTGAAGACTTCTCGATGGAGGAACTTGCAGCGGGCACAAGGTCACAGTGGTCGGCTTTCAAGAATGATGTCAAGGGATTCACTGCAGCGATCGATTGGGGAGAGCCGCTGATTCTTGCCCTCGCGGTGTTCCACATTTTCATTCTCATCGTTGCTGTTCTTATCAGGAAGCACAACGAGCTTCAGATTGTGTTTTTCTGCACGATTATGGGGCTTGTCTATGGCGCTGAGCACATCAACTGGCTCGCGGGTGCTCACTGGGAGAAATTTTCGACTCAGAACTACTTTGACAAGCGCGGAGTTTTCATCTCAACCATGTTCTCGACGCCGCTTTTGCTTGTCGGGATGGTAAGTCATTCTCCCTTTCTTGCTTATACCCTTACCCCAATCTTATTGACTGTAGCGCCTATGAACCGCGACAATTTTGTCCCATTCGCGTGGAGAGTGCGCTCTTGCTGCTGCCTTGCGTGCCAATGGTCGTCTGTAGTCTCATCGCGAGCTTCCACTCCGCGTGTTGGTTCGCCGTGAAGGTTGCTGATACTGATGATTAAATGCTCGTTTTATGATCACTATCACAGGTCATGCTCTTCAATGCCCTCGTAACCTCTTCGAAAATGCTCGTGCAGGCAAGTGACGCCCGAAACCGCTGGATGCTCACAGGTGGATACGAGTCCCCAGATGCCACGCCCTCAACTTACGAGCCCTTGTATGCAGGTCAAGCGAAAGGAGCTTATTCACAAGGTGCAATCCCCCCCCCCCTGTGCTATCAGCTTCCTCCGCGTGCTGCGTCCCGCCTGTGCTGGCGATGGGGGCGTGTCGTGGCTCACGTATCCCTTGATGCAAACAGGCAAGGGCAGAGCGAAATGGAGAAACTAAGAAGTCAAAGTGACGAAGTGCAGTAAGAGTGAAAACCACTTTTCCTTTGTGTCTCAACTGAATCTGGAAGCCTATGGACCAATAACCTCACCCAATTTGAGACACACGCGCACGGACATAGTGTGGAGCCTCGTACAAGCTCCCTTTGGAGCCGTGACTTCGATGCGCGACGGCCTCTCTCGGTAGATCTGTCGCGCCATCGCAGATCCTGCATGATTCCTCCCAAGCGCCACACAGGAGGATAATTCGAGTGGGTTCTGAACACAATTCCATGAAACATTTCGTCCCGGCTCAGGGGCAAGGCAGATGCGCCTAGCCTAGCAACCTTCACAGGGCCGTGCTACCGATACATGAGCCACGGGAAGGTGCCGCTCAGCATCGCTGGTCTCAGAAGAGACGAGCTGTTGTACCCCCGGCTCACCAGAGCGTGCACACATCTCAACAGAGTCCGCCCCAGCCTCTGCGTCAGCCGTCATCGACGCGAGGTCTCGAGATTCAGTGCGCCAACGGTCGAGGTGAAGGCAGCGGAGCATCCGGCAGAGATAAATGGCAGCGGCACTGAGGACGAGGGCATTGAGAAAGAGTGCGGCGGCTGTCTGTGCGCTCTCGTCACGCACGAGCAGAAGAAGAAGCATCTGCTGCGCGTCGAAGGTCCCATGAATCGCAACTGAAGGGAGTAGCACTCTTGTCCAGCCCAGCCGTTCGCCCAGCACATGCTTGCGCGTAAGCCCCACACCGACAATTGCTCCGCAGAGGCCATGCGCGGCGATTGCGACAACGGCGCGTGAGTAGGCTGTCCCCGCGCGCGCAGCAAGTGTCGCGAGCTCGTTGTCACCGGCGGAACCGTAGGTGTACCTTCATTGGCAGTCGCGAGTCAGAAATGCGCTTGCTCGAAAGAGTTATATACGCCGCAGCGCGGGAGGGGAGACAGCACACCCTATGTTCTCAATTGTGGCGAAGCCGAGAGCAGCCGCGAGCGCGGTGACGAGGTAGATGTGCGGGGAAGGGGAGTGGCGACAAGCGCGAAATCGGAGTGGGACACAGTATTTGAGGCTCTCTTCGGTCCCAGCAGCAATCACGTAAGACATGAGTAGTAGAAAAATGTACAGACCAGGTGTCCGTACCACCAAAACTCCAAATTGCGCTTGGAGTGTCTCCAGTGGGCCACCGTCCTGATCGATCGCCTCCAGCTGGGGGCTATTCTGAACCACTCCAGGCATGTTTACCACTGGCCCGAGCATGCCTCCACCAGAACCACCTGGGAAGAGACTGTTCGACTCACCAGTGCCACCGAGGTGAAGTCCTTTGCTAGCTTCCACACGCGCGGTGATGGCTTCGTACCATCCAGGGATCTGCTCGTGGAAGCAAAAGAGGAAGAAGATACCCGCAAGGATCGTTTCAATGACCATGACAACCAGTGCGCCTGGCCCAAACCCGAAGGCAAAAGTTTTTATCACCAGGTCAAGCGGGATGTCGTGCCGAAGATGTCGCCAGTAGGACAGGTAGAGCACGAGAAGCGGCGCTACAAAAAAGCCAGGGAGCAGCAGCGCGTCCGATGGTTGGCGTGCCAGCAACGCTACTGCCATCACTGTTGGGAAAAAGGCCGACGGCCACTCAGCATTGAGTGCTCTAGGAATGCCACATCACGCGGAGACGCGGGGATGGCGAGTCAAGGGTTAGGGTTGCATGCCTGCGACCAGAAGGATGAACGACCAACTCCAAGATGAAAGCCCTCGCACATGTGACATTTCGCCACCAGGGGCATCGTCGACCCAGCTCCGTGTGTTGGCGCGCATGCCGGGATTTCCTCCCTCACCGTATGAGCTCCTCAGCCAACTTCATGCGACTGCAATACTAAGTAGCTGAACTGTAGCGCTCAACAAGACTTCGTGTAAAGCCCCGAATTCTGAAAAATGCACAAAAATCCTGGGGATGCTCGTCCGTAGGACCCCTGGGCGCCCCGAGGTGTTTGCGACCACCGACTCGTGATAGGCAACACGGAACCCGCGCAAGCGCGCTCCCAAAACCGCCGAGATGGCGGCACGCCAAGACGATGTTTCCTTGATTTTCATCTCCCAGGTAAGGGTGCTAACGAGGCACCCGAAATCTCGTCGTCAGCTCGAGCGCCAGGTATCTCCCGTCCTGCTGAGTTGTCGATGCTCCCGCAAGATTCGCGACATGACAGCCTCCGCGGGCTTTTCGCAAGCGCAGGATGAAGCAAGAGCCGTCCTGATCAAACTTGGGAAGCAAGTTGAGCCCTTGATGAAAACCCATGGCTGGAAGGTACCGCTTCCTTCCTCGACGAGTGGGTTCGCAATGCGGCTGTGTTCGCACTTTTGGAACTGCAATCCGTGCCAATGTTTCACACGTTGCGCTTGGTTTTCATATACTACGCTGATTCCGGGTCAGGTGGGCACCCTCACGGAAGCATTCCCAAGCAGAGGAGTCCTCGGGTACAACCAGAATCGGGGGCAGGTCCGCGCACCCCTGTACATATCACGCAGCAACTTGGTCGGTGTGCCTACTTCCCAGACTGATGAAGTCTGCGCGCGTGCTAACGGATCGGGTTGCGCAAACTCAGCTGGTTGCGATAAGGCTGCGCCCCGAAGGCAGTGAAGGCACCTTCTTTTCCTTCGATCAATGTAAATTCCTGCGTTTGTGCTGGCCTCTGTGTGTGCTTTACAGTGGCACCGCAGCCTACTGTCATCTGACGATCATTTCGCTCACAGTGCTCGATGTGATGTTGCACGAGCTTGCACACTGCGACGTCTTGTCGCACAACGCCGCCTTCTACCGCCTTCTTGACACCCTTCATGCAGAGGTCGGCCCGCTTTGGCCTTCTTGCAACCAGCAATGTTGCTGCGCGCCAGTGCAAAGGAGGTGACGCACACTCGCATAGATGGCGCAAGTGCGAAGCAAAGGAATCGTGGGCCTTGGAGCGTTCGAATGCGCTCCATCAGGTCGGGCGGGTGGCCTCGCCAGAAACCTCTCTCTCCAAGAGAGTGTCCTCAAGGCTGCCGAAAAGCGCAAGGAAAAAGCTGCTGTGCTTGGGTTAGCCCTACTGGACCACCTTCTCTGGCTTTCGCCAGCGCCCGCCACTATTTCGATGTGCCAGTCGCGCTCCAGAACTCGGTTGAAAAATGTACTGAGCCGTGCCTGCGCACAGGGGTGGCGGGGTGCTGGGGGGTGACACTTCTGGGAAGGAGCTTAAGCCGCGCGAGGCGGCGGCGAGGGCTGCCGAGCGACGCGCACATGATGACAAGTGGTGTGATGCTTCGTTGGCTCCAGATTGCGTCTCTTCCCCCCCAGAGCGAGAATTGCAGAGAATCGATGGAGACGCCACACCAGCTGCCGCCTCCATCATTCCCGACTCTGCTGTTGCAAAACCCATCTCGGGACCTTTGGGCCGTCAGGTGATCTTGTCATCTAGTGGAACAAATGCCTCCGATCGTCAGGGCCCCTCGAGAGCCACCGATCGAGCACACAAATCGAAAGATCGATGCCACCAATCACTGGCAGAGAGCAGAGTGCTGTGCGGGAAGCATCCGGCGCAAAGCGTACGACATGGAATGACCGACAGCCGCAGGTGTTCGGGGCTCAGCATCTCACACAGACAAGGGAAGCTGCGTGCCGATGACAGTTCGTGCGTCAGGGGAACCACATCCACTGCTGACACACTTGGATCTCGCTCCGAGCGGCCAGCTTTGGCTGTGCGCTCAGCGATAGCTAATGCCATGGATCAGGAGGATAGCGCCAAGCCATCAATGGGCATTATCGTGACAATTATCAACTCCGACGGGGAAGACCAGGGGACGAATTCGCAGCTTGAAGGTGACGGTCTGTCGTTGCATCGGACAGAAAGGCCCGTGCAAGGATGTGGAGCACGAGAGCAGCAGGACAGTACCGTTGGAGCTAAACGGAGGCGCCCCCCGGAATCAAGAGGCAGCGCAGTGGTCCGGGCCCGGAAGCTGCACCTAGTCTGTTCTAGATGCACCCTCGTCAATGCGGTCCTTGTTGCAGGTGCCGCTGACCGGTACAAGTGCGAGGCTTGTGGACAGAGTCTTCCGATCCCCTGACTGAATATTTCAGGACACAGTGTCAGAGAGCCAGACAAAGCACATCTGGGCAACAGGCCCACGCACGCACGAATACACTGTGTTCTGGATACCACGAATTCACACACACTACTCCATCGAGACTCTGATGTGTCTTGAGGACCGGGCGATGCTGACCAGGGAACTACAGAAGCATTCTCTAGGCTGGCCGGCGCGACCTCGCGGCAACTGGTCGAATTTCTCAGGCCTGGAAATGCCGATTGATCTTCCGCTCGACCTCAGACATCATCATTTCGCGCGCCGGCCGCAGCTTTACGTCCAGCCGCAACTGGTCCTCAAGTTGTGCCCGGTAGGCCGCCTTTCGCTCTCGCCCCCTCTGCAATTCACGCTGTGCCTCCAGCTCAGCTTCGTGCGCCTGCTGCCGGAAGAGCTCTGACTGTTTTGAAACCTGTGCGTGTTCCTCTTTCTTGCGTCGCTCGAGATCTTGCACTTGGCGGTCGAGCGTTGCACGCAACTCGACCATTTTTTGATGCTCGCGACGCACGCGCTCCTGGAACTGCGCTTCAGCCTTGATACGCGCTGCCTCCTGGATGCGGAACATGCGTGCTTCATCCTCCCGGGCCTGATCTGCCAGCTGGTCGCCAAGCATGTTGCCATACTTCTCACGAGCCTTCATTTTCTCCGCAAGGATCCGAAGCTCCTCCAGCCGCTTCGCCTCTTTGTCATCCAAAGCTTGCTTGGCTTTGCGAGCAAACTCCATGTCATCCTCTTGCTGCTTCTGGCGAAGGCGCTCTTTCTCTCTCATGTTCTCTTCGTTTTCCAGCTTCCATCGCTGCATCTTCTCCGAATTCTCTCGGCGCTTTTGTTGGATGCGATCCTGGTCCTCTTGTTGCATCTTCTTCACACGTGCAATCTCTTTGTTCTCCTCATCACGCTTCTGCTGCCGCGCCTGTGCTTGCTGGTTTTTGATGTTTTGCATCTCTGCGTCACGTTCCGCCCGCAACTTCTCAAAATGAAGGAGCTGCTGACGCTTCTTCTCGTCCATTGTCTTCATGTATGCGTGCGTCTCGGTCGCAATCTGCTGCGCCTCCCGCTCCTTGGCCTCTTTCTCGCGACGCTTTCGTGACTCTGCATCATTCTTCTGTGCGTCTAGCTGTTGCTTAAAGTTACGCCGCTGCTCAGCCAGCCCTGCAAGCCGCTTGGACTCTGCATTGTGCCCAGCCTTGACAACCATCTCGTTCCTGCGGCACAGGAACGCCACTTAGCTACCCCTCCTCAACCCGCTCCTGCACCTTTCCAGCTTGAAAAAACCCTGATTAGCAGTAAAATTGGGATCGCCGGGGACAGACATCATCGCCCACTCGTCGGTCGCACCGCTCTTTGAGGCAGTGACATTCTTGAAGGGGTTTGTTGCTATGAACGCAACCTCGTCGTTGGATTGCTTGCGAACACGATTCTCGACCTCAACGAGATCTTCCTCAGTGACTTTGCTCATCCCCATGAGACGTTCAACTTCCGTGTTGATCAGCGCCTCTGTTTTGGAGTTGCTTAGCCCAGGGTGGAACTTCGTCAACAGCTTCTTCACCTGCACTCCCCAGCCCCGCCGCGATCTTAGACACGTCACCATCCCCCAAACCGAAAATAATTGTTGCACATTCACTCACCAGTAGGTGGCGCCGAAAGGCGTCGCGAGCGCAACGCTCAGAGCGAAGCATCAAGCACGCAGCTTCTTTCGTGCTGTTCTGCAACGACGAAACGGGGAGGGCTCGACCAGAGCGTCTTGCAGCTTTGCACGGCGTGTGTGGCTCCAGGCGTCCCTGTTTTGCGAAGTCTGAAGTCTGCTGCGAACCGTAGGTGCTCTTGCGGTCCCAATCCTGCCACTGCGAGAACTCACGGTCTCAATCTTGGCTGGTGCGGGTCCCACAGCGATTCAGAAAGCGCTGCCTTGGACAAGGGCAGACACAACGCTGCACTTATGCTAGCGGCCACAGGCACTCTAAACTCTTGGCAACGGGTCCCGTGCGTCAACGCGACGGATCCTTCAGTGGACTCAGGACAGTGAAGGGCGAACCCACGTTAGTACCGGTGTTGCGAAAAGGAGAGAGGAAAGGACAACCTCGCCGGGGGAAGCTTCAGGTTGGGGACGCTCGCTCGAGCGTCCATCTTATGATTGGACAAAGGGTATTCCGCCTAATCCTCCGGTCCTCACGGAAGGCCCTCTAGGCGCCCGTGCCGAGAGCGACGCCTTGGTCCTCGTACGGGCCGTTGCAAAAAGGGCCCGTTTATTCTCTGCAATGGCTCTAACTACAAAGTCAGTTGGAGCCGTTTTATTATGGCTGTGCCTCTGACTCGTCGTTGACTCTGCTTCATGGCGTCCAGGGTTGAGCAGCAGGGCATGGTTGGCCAGTTCCAGTACAACGCGCCGACGCAAAATCAGATGGGTTCGCTAGACCAGCAGCCTGGGAAGCAGTCTGCTATGTTCCAGTATATTCAGGCTCCACAGCAATTTCAGCAACAGTCGTATGTCGCACAGCAGTCTGCTGAACAGGGCTTCGCTCAACAGCCCGAATACGCACCTCAGCAGTCCTTCGTGAACGTGCAGGCGCCAGTTCAGGCTACGGCAATGGACCCCTGGGAGGACTTCAACCGACGAAGGTTGCGCCCACCCGAACCTTGGTCATGATGATGATGATGATGACGCGGGAAAAGTGCCCGTCGCCCCGCGACCTCGAGGGGCAGTAGTCCATGAATCGATCGCAACAGCGGAGTGCTGCCCTGCGGTTTTCACAAAACTCCACTCAATTATATTCGGGCAGGAACGCGACGATCCGCACCACAGGCTTCACCACAAAGGTTGGAAGCTTCCCGTGTCAGAATGGTTTTCCGATTTGCGCGGTGTCGTTGTGCCGCACCTGAAATCGGCACTAGAGTGATGTGTACCGTTCCTTCCTGAAAAACATGCTCACTTTTGCTCATTACGTTGGTGCTAAAAATTGGCAGAAGAGTGCCAAAATGCCCTCGGCAATGCAGACGGCGACCCAGCAGCCGGTGAGCTTGCGATCTCTGCCACTTGCCCGACCCTGGCCCACCTCCAACTTCAGGTCAATTCCTGCACGATTACTCACATTTTTCTGAACTACGTGGTTGTAGCAGACAGTTCTTATGATGCAAGGGCAGCCAACTCTGGGCGGCGCCGCGATCTCCCAGGTTCATCTGCCCCGCTGCAACCACTGCCTTGCTGCCGCGCTGATACCATTCGATTGCGCATTTTCGGCATACGCGAGGAGGGTGCGTGGTGACACACAACCTTGGACACGCAGGATGCGGCCGCGGCATATCTGCAGAGCATTGGAGTGGCCTCGGCGCCTGCACCACAGCCGCAGCAGGAATATTACGCGGGGCAGTACGCACCCCAGATGCCGATGCAGCCGCTGGAAATGCCGAATCAGTACGGCTACGCTACCTATGGGCAGCAGTCCTTGCCCTCGGCCGGGACGATTCCGAGTCTTCCCCCCGGGGGTGCGATCTCGATGCCAAAGGGGTTCGCTCCCAAGATTTGAGAGCTTGTTTGCGGACATCTGCGACAGTCCTCTGACCTACAAGTCGAGTGAGATCGTCTGGTGCGAATGCTAATAGCACACTGGGAAAGAGAATGCGGTGAAGATCATTCAGGCGGGGTCCCAGCAATACCTGGAAGTGTGCAGTCACCTGGGACCACTACCGGCCCCGGCACCGGTAGTTCAACGTGTGGCCCACCATAGAGAGTTGTGCCCAAATAAAATCACACGAATACAGGGATTTTGCTCTGACGAGCCAGAATCTGAGAGCCGACGGGGATCGTACTTAACGATCGCTACCCTGTGATGATGCGCGCGGGGCTCTAGGCAGCCCGCGCGGCGTGTGCGCGCGCCGGGCTGCGTGTGCATGGTGTGTTGTACAGTTTGTGTTGTCGCGCGGGGACAGGGCAGCACGGGCGCTGCCGCTTCACTCCTCGTCGGCGCTGCCTGAGTCCTCCACAACCACGTGTTGGTACTCGAACAGGTCCCTGCCGCTGTTCGGTTAGTGGCGGAACCCAACCCTCCAGAGATAGGGTTTGGGGTCGGGTGTTGGCGGGGGGCACCGCGACTGCAGCCCACTCTGGATGATCGCCGTTGCGTACTGGTTGATCTTGCTGCGCATCGCCGCACAGATCCGGAGTCAGTCAGAGCGTGGCCAGAGATCTGCGTCCGATTTGTACGGAGCGCGGAGACATGTGCCTCCGAACTGGACCGGGCGGAGGAGGAGGTTGGGCACCCCTCAAGGTCGTAAGGCCGCTCGACTTCGTCTTCCGTCTCTGGGACGCGGAACAGCCTGCCCTGGGCCCCGCTCCCCCGCGCGGTGGGCGCCGCGCCGTCGCCGCTGCCGCCGCCGGGTGTCGCCGCCGGGAGTGGGCTGAGCTGGCCTTGGTCCGAGGCAGCCTGCGCCGCGCAGGAGGAGGGGCGAGGTCAGAGCGCCGCCCCAGCCCACCAGCACCGTCGACAGCGCTCGTCCGCCTGCACACGCAGGCGACACCACCTGCTCTCGCGGCTCCTCGCGGCACCCAGCGCGCCTCGCCGCCGGGAGACGTGCGGCGGGCCACGCGAGCGCTTGCAGGGGCAGGGACGCGGAGGCGCGTCGGGGCCGGGTGCCTGCAGCTCCGCAGCGAGGCCGCCGCACCCGGCGAAGCGGAGGAGCTCGAGCGGGGTGCGCTGCCCTGGGACAGACGACTTCGCCGTGCACGCGGAGGGGCGAGGTCAGAGGGGGCGCGGGGGCCGTGCGGGCCCGGCCAACACAACCGTAGCCGGGCGCTGGCCAGAGGGCCTGTGCGCGCGCGGCCGCGGTCGGTGCTACCTCGCACGCGCGCTGCTGTGGGTCACGCGCGGCGCCGGAGCCAGCACGGGGGGCGGCACCCGCTCCGGCAGTCTGGCGGATAGGCGCGCGCCGGCGCTCGCCAGCGCAACGGCGGCGCCCGGCGAGCCAGACGTCACGGCGACGTGCAGCGGCGTCTGCCCCCACCGGTCGCGCGCGTCGACCGCTGCGCCGTGCGCCACCAGCCGCCTGCGCGCGCGCGCGGCCGCGCTCAGCGCGCGCCAGGCGCGCCGGCGCGCTTGCACCTGTTCTATTTCCGGCGCGAGTGTCATAGTTGTGAGCGACAATCTGGTTTGGGCAGATACACGGCGTCTGGCACGGCGGCTCCTGCTACACGCTGCGCGCGCTGCAGAGCGTGTGCGTGCGCGTGCGGCTGGGCGCGGAGGGGCGCTGGGTGCCGGCAGGTCCAGACGGCGACCCGCGGCGCTCGGGCTGCGAGCAGGAGCCCCCCCCCCCCTCGTACATAGTGGACACGTCGCGTCCCTCACCCCGTACTAATCGGACACGCCGCGAGCAGGAGGGGGAGTCGCTGCTCTACGTGCGCAGCGTCATGCGCGGGCGCGGCAGGGGCAGCAACGTGCCCGGGGTGGGCACGCTCAAGGTCTCCCCCCCCC
>Ga0115567_10004532_pt1 | contig 13539 bp, 10 predicted proteins | sample COGITO_mtgs_1204_2_FD_88679 | JGI IMG/M metagenome (GOLD analysis project Ga0115567, IMG submission 88679) | Pelagic marine microbial communities from North Sea - COGITO_mtgs_120412 | ecosystem: Environmental > Aquatic > Marine > Epipelagic | place: Germany:Helgoland, sampling site Kabeltonne...
TACATTAACTCCATTCAAAGAAAAACTAATGTTTATTCTGTCGTGGATTGCTATGGGACCAAATTACCTTAGCCCTTACGGTTATGGAGTAATGCACAGACAACATCATGCTTGGCCTGATACTCCAAAAGATCCTCATTCGCCGAAATATGATAAAAATGTTTTCAATATGATGTGGAAAACAAAAATTCATTATTCAGCAATCTCAAACAATACAATGGAAGTTGAAGAACGTTTCACTAAAGGTGTTCCACGTTGGGATTTCTTTGACAAATTTGGACGTAGTTGGGTTTCTCGTTTATTATGGACGGTTATTTATGTTGCTATATTTTGGAAATTTGTTCCTGCTGGTCAAGAATGGCTTTGGGCTTTACTCCCATTAATGTTGTTAATGGCACCTATTCATGGCGCTATTATTAATTGGGGAGCTCATGTATGGGGCTATACCAATTTTAAGGTTAACGACACTTCTAAAAACTTACTTCCTTTCGATTTTTTAATGTGGGGAGAAAGCTATCATAACAATCACCATAAACTAGGTGGAAGCGCAAATTTTGGTGGACAACGCTGGCACGAAATTGACCCTTTATACATAGTTATGCTTCTCTTTCATGGTATAGGTTTTATCCAACTTAAAAAGGTTGAGCCAGTAATGAAGAAAAAAGGGTAATTATTACTCTCTCAAATACACATTCCCCTTGCTCGAATGCATGTCGGTTTTGAGTTGGGCTAGCCAATCGTCTATTTCATCTTTTTCAATGAGTGATTCGTCTTTACCAAGCAGTGTTTCAATAACATAAACCACGTTTAATTCTTTAGAATCTCTGGCAGACTGAAAATAGATTTGAGTTTCTCTTTCTACCTCAACAACCAAATTATTCTTTTCTAATTCAAAAAGAATATCCTCTATTCGATCAGGGCTAATTCCAGTTTCATCAGAGATTTGCATAGCAGTTCGATATGGTTTTTCATCAGGACTGTGATTCAATAAAGTTTTTAAAACTTTAATGCTAAACTTCAGTTTTTGAAATGGAGAAATCTTCCCTTTTTTAAAGGTTAAAACTAACTCCTCTATGTTTTGAATTACGTAAGACAATTCTGCTCCTAAAAGCACGATAGTCCAACTCGTTTGAAGCCAAATTAAAAACAAAGGCAGGGCTGCAAAACTTCCATAAATTCCATTGTACTTTGAAACTCCCACTTGAAACACAATATAGGCCCAGCTCACAACTTGGTAAATACTACCTGCCACAATAGCGGCAATCATTGCGCTTTTAAACTTAACATTTCTATTAGGCATTATCATATAAATTGCTAAGAAAAGAAGCCATACCAATACATAAGGAAATAGGTTAAGAACGAATGTTAATAAAGGACCAACAACGGAAATTATTCCCATTTTTTCTGCAACCACCTGAAGATTAGAACCTACAAATACCGCCGCACTTCCAGAAAAAACTAATAAAACAGGGGCTAAAAGTGTTATGGATAAATAATCCGTGAACTTTCGAAGAATTGATCTTGCCTGCTTAACATCCCAAATATCATTGAATGTATCTTCAATAAGTGAAATGGTTTTTATTACCGTATACAATAAAAGTATAATACCGATTCCAGCGATTATTCCACCTTTAGCAGAATGAAGTGTGTTTTCTGCAAACGAAAACATTTGAACAAACATGTCTCGGTTTTGATCTGTAGATTCTAGAATTCGGTTCTTCATTTTTTCTTCAAAACCAAATCCCTTAGCTATACCAAACAGTAAAGCCAAAACGGGAACTAAGGACAATACCGAATAAAATGTTAAAGCCGAAGCACGCACCGCACACTTATCTTCAACATAATCTCTACCTGCTAAATATCCAATCTGAACTATTCTAATCCCAAGACGAGGAAGCCCTCCCAATTTATCGGCAAGGTGCCAAACATCTTTTTGAAAGAATTTTTTTAGTTTTTCTATCACGAACCAAAACTAATCAAGCTTAGAGTTACCTTCGCAATACATGACTGAAATAATTAAAGAATACAACGAAAACAACCTTTTTGGTAATTGGATGGAAATGGATTTCGACATTAAAAACCCTGGCGAAATTGAATACCACATGGAAGTCAAAAAACATCACCAAGCTGTTAAGAATGTGGCACACGGAGGTTCCATTGCCGCCATGATGGATGGTGTACTGGGTGTTGCAGCTTTTAGTGCAGTTTCAGAAGAAGGTAAACACGTGGCCACAGTTGAGTTTAAAATAAATTTTCTGAACCCAGCTTTGGTTGGAGATAAACTAAGCGGTAAAGGAAAAGTAATCAGGAAAGGAAAAAAACTTTTGGTTGTTGAAGGAGAAATAGCCAACGAAAATGGTGTAATTGCGATAGCCACAGGAACCTTCACTTCTTATAAAAGAAAGTAAACTTTATTCTTCCTTCTTGGGCTCCGTAAATTTTATTGGGTGTTTCCGATTGTATCGAATTACATATTCGTAAATCAATTTAGATTTCTTTTTTTCTTTCTGATAATCTACATTTAAAAGAGAATCACGTGCAATTACTTCTTCCAAATTTTTTCGTGTATTCTTATAAATACCTGGCTTCTCAAAATCCACAACCAAATCAACTACTTCATTATGATGTTCAGGGTCCAATTGAGTCGCTCCTACCGACCAATAAAAGGGATCTTCATAATAAGCGGTATAGCTTAAATAAGAAATCATTCCAGAAATATGGATGAGAATAAAATTATCATTTTTAGATTTATCTACATATCTATAAGGCGTGCCATTAACACAAAAACCCCAAATGTCTATGATTTCAACAACCTTATCTCCACTAACCGATTCAACCATGAGATTACGTTGACGAATTTTCAGGTTTTTCTCTATCTCAGGATTAGCTTCAATTTTTATTAAAATGCTTTTTCTTCGAAGAGAATCTGAATATCTCCAGTTTTCTGAATCAACTTCTATCCAGGTATACGAAGGTGTATTGGTAAGAAATTCGGCTTCATTCATGTAGACCCCGTCTACTAGCCAAACTTTTGAAGAATCATCATCTCGAACCCATTGCGCATTTAAAAAGCTGGGTGCAGCAAAGACTAATATGAAAACGAGGGTTAATCTCAAAACAGATTTGATTTTAAGAGACTAGATTTTTAGCCCTTATTAAAAGCCATTAATAGTTCAACAACTCAGCCATCTTTTCTCCAACTTTATCGGCATTAGGAATCATAGTAAATTCTAACGTAGAATTAAGTGGAATAGCCGGCATATTCTCAGAGCCAATTGCCATTACGGGCGCATCCAATTCTTGAAAACACTCATTTTGAATTTGTCCAACGATAGCCATTGCAAAAGAATTTTGAAGCGGCTCTTCAGTAACGACCAAACATTTATTATGTCGTCTCACACTTTCATAAATCAACTCTTCATCAATAGGATAAATAGTTCTTAAATCAATGACTTCAACTTGACCTTTGAAGTTTTTAGAAGCATTTTTGGCCCAATAAACTCCCATTCCATAAGTAATAACAGAAATACTATCGCCTTCCTCAATTCGGGATTCATCAGCTTCTAAAGCTATTCTTCCTTTACCAAATGGAATTACATAATCTTCATCGGGCTCAATCGTTTTAGCTTCTTCCGTTCCTTTAATCTTTGACCAATACAATCCTTTATGCTCAAGCATAACAACTGGGTTTGGATCATAATAAGCGGATTTCATTAATCCTTTTAAATCTGCTCCCGTACTTGGGTATGCGACTTTAATTCCCCGAATACTCGCCAATATAGACTCAACCGAACTTGAATGATAAGGTCCACCACTTCCGTAAGCACCAATTGGGACTCTAAGAATAGCACTCACTGGCCATTTTCCGTTTGAAAGGTAATAGGAACGGCTTACCTCGGTAAACAATTGATTTAGACCAGGCCATATATAATCAGCAAATTGAACTTCAACTATTGGCTTTAATCCAACTGCAGACATTCCAACTGTACTTCCAATTATAAATGCCTCCTGAATCGGGGTATTAAAAACCCGCTCTTTCCCAAATTTTTGAGCCAGAGTTGCGGCTTCTCTAAACACTCCTCCTAATCGGTGGCCGACATCTTGCCCATAAAGCAAACAAGTTTTGTCTTTAGCCATTATTTCCTGAATAGCAAATAAGGCGGAATCTACCATTACAGTTGGTTCTTTACCTACAGGTTCACGCTCTCCTTTTTCTTCGGTAATTGGTGTTGGAGCAAAATCGTGATCAAATAAATCTTCTGGTTTAGGATCTTCGGCAGCTAATGCTTTTTCGTAATCTTCATTGACTAAATCCGTAGCGGCGGACTGAATTTTAATCAACTCATCTTCTCTATATCCTTCGTCCAGCATTTGTTTCCATAAAACTGGGTATGGATCACGAGATTGGTGTTCTTCTAAATCTTCACGGTACCATTCTCTTCTAACTCCAGATGTATGGTGACCTAATAAGGGCACTCTTGCATGCAAAAGAAACGGACGTCGTTCCTTACGCATCGTTGTTATAATTTCTTGAAGAGTAACGTATGATTCTAAAAAGTCAGCCCCATTTATGGATCTCACCTCAATCCCTTTAAACCCAGCGGCAAATTCAGCTGGATTTTGAGCTCTAATTTCGTCAGCACTTGCAGAAATATCCCACTCATTATCTTGAACAAAATATAAAACTGGAAACTGGCCTAACGCAGCCATTTGTAAAGCTTCAGAATATTCTCCTTCGGTAGTTGCAGCATCCCCTATAGAACAAACCGCAATTGGCGCATTTGTTTCATTGTAAGAGCTCAATTTCATTTTTTCTTTGTATTGCATACCCATAGCAACACCGGTAATTGGAATGGTTTGCATACCAGTAGCTGAAGTCTGATTAGGAATCTTCGGCATGTCTTTCCTATTTAAACTAGGATGACTATAATACAACCTACCGCCAGAAAAAGGATCGTCTTTTTTAGCAAACAACTGTAGCATAAGCTCATAAGGCTTCATTCCAATGCCCAATAAGATAGAATCGTCTCGATAATAAGGAGCTACAAAATCGTCAGGAATAAGTTGAAGAGCAAGAGCCAACTGAACTGCTTCATGGCCCCTTGAGCAAGCATGTACATACTTTGATGTAACCTTTGCATTATCCTCAAATTTATCACTCATGGCACGTGCAGTACACATTAATGTAAAGGCTTTTTCCATTACATCTTTTGCAACTTTATTCGCACTACCGTTCAATTTCACAACTTCTTCTTTCTTCCCCAATTCCACTTCCATACTAGTCTTCTGTCTTTTGTGCTTCTAGTTGTTCTTTTTTGATGCGGTTCATTTCCACATTCAATAACTTGGTTTTCAAATCCAACTCGTCCATTATTTTAATGGTGTCTTCAATTTTTGAACGAGCATCTTTCAGTAATGGATTATCTCCTTTAGAACTTGAGAAAAATGCCAAATTGGTTTCTAATTGAACTTTTTGATCGTTCATTTTCGTTTTTCGCTCTCGCATTTTTCGTTTCTCAGATTGCAAGGCTTCTAAGGCATCTTTTTGTCCGAGTAGTTGACTGATCTTACCTTTAAATGATAGTTCAATTTGTTTGGACTCATCCATATTTAATTGACCATATGCTTTATTCATGGCATCAGCAAAGCTCCGACTTATTTCCTCTTTATCTTTAGTAGGAACAAATCCTGTTTTTGACCAATCAGCACTAAATTTATCTAAAGCTGCTAAATCTTCTTCTTCAATTTTTGAAGCCTTCCACTTTTTTAGGCTTTGAACAATCTCCTTTTTGGCTTTTAAGTTATCTTTTTGTCTTTGATCCTTGCCCTTAAAAAACTGATCTTTAGCATCGAAGTAACTGTCGCAAGTGGCTCGGAATTTCTTCCATAATTTTTGCTCATCATGTCTTGCAGCGGCACCTATATCTTTCCATTTTCGTTGCAGATTAACGACTAACAGTGTTCTGCCCTTCCAATCAAAAGATTCGTCATTTAAATCAACCGAAGTCAATTCCTTCATTTTATCTATGAGCTTCTCTTTAGCTGCTTTGAAATTATGTTGCTCATTTTTAATATTCTTAAAGAAGGCACTTTTATTTTCAAAAAAAGTATTTACAGCCTCGCGAAATTCTTTCCAAACATTATCATTTTGTTTTTTAGGAGCAAAACCAATTGTTTTCCATTCAGTCTGCCATTCTTTGATTTGATCACTGGCCTTATTCCATTCAGAGCTAGACTTAAATTCTTTTTCTAAATATTCTTTGACCTTTTCAACTATAGCAACCTTACTCTTCAGGTTGTTTTTTTGTCTTTCTTTTATATCTTGATAATGGCTTTTTACCTTATCACTTAGTTGGTGAGAATGATCATAAAACTTATCTCTAAGTTCTTCCCAATTTTCTTTAAAAGTTGGGCCAATTTCGTCCCATTCATCATGAATAGCCTTATGTAGTTTTTCTATTTCCTTAATGTTGGTTTCTTTAATTAAAACGACCATTCTTTCAATAAGTCCTTGTTTTAGTTCCAAGTTCTTTTTTAAGTCATTTGCCTTTAATTCTTTGTAGATATTAATGTGATAATAGAATTCCTCAATCTTCTTTCTATATTCGTGCTGAAGATGTCTAAACTTGTTTGCGGGAACATTACCAATTGCCTTCCAGCGATCTTGAATTGAGTTGAAAGAATTAAATGCTTTCGAAATAACATCTTCGTTTTCGATCACATTTTGTAATTCAACAATCAAATCCAATTTACTTGCTAGATTTTTCTCTTCGGCTTTTATTTTGTCCTCGCGAATACCCTTAACAATAGCTTTATATCGCAATCTATACTCCTCAAATGCCTTATCAAATTCATCTATCGGCATTTCAAAAAACTCAGGCTTATCACCATCTGCCACAAATGCAGACAATTTCAGTTTTCGTTCTTGTTCTACTAAGACTTTATATTCGTCAATAGTCTTATCGATATCCACTTTTGCAGCTTCAAAGTCTTCTTTTTTCAAAAGCTCTTTTAACCTAACAACTAACTTTTCTTTCACTTCCATTCTTTGTGTTCGTAATCCAACTCCCTAATGTAGAGTAGATTTTAAGGTGAACAAAAGTAAAGCATGCAAGGCTTAAAAAAATGGGGAAATTTTTCATGTCAACTTTTAAAAAACCTACAAGCGTGTTACCCGAAGGTTAATTTTCTGTATATTCGCTTAACATTAAGTTAACATTGAAAACGAAAACACTATATTTATCAATAACTTTTCTTATCATTAGTATGGGATTACTAGCAGGTGGTGTGTCTGAATTGAGCACTTATCCTGATGGAAGTCCTAGACATGAACTTACAAGCCTAAAAGGTCAATTAGTGAAAATAGTGTCGTATTACCGTAATGGAACAGTAAAAGAGGTTGGCCATTATAAAAATGGAGTTCGCCATGGCTCCTTTGTTAGTTTTAATGAAAATGGCAAAAAAGATTGTGCCGCCTATTACTATTCAGATAAAAAAGATGGTGTTTGGACTTTCTATAATGCTGAGGGAAATATAGAACGTCAAGTGTTTTTCAACCAGAATTTTATTGTTAGAGCTAATCCGTTTCAAGTTTCAACCCATTCTGAATTCAAATAGAATTACTCAAAATCATTGTAAAGCAAATACTTTTTCCGAATGGGTTTAAAGTTTTGCAAGTCCTCTTTCCAGGTTGCCCGAATTTCTTCTTCTGACATTCCTTCTATTATTTGCTTTTTTAATTGATCCGTTCCGGCCAGTTTGCTTAAAAAATTATTCTCTAAGAAAAAAGGTGTTTCTAATCCTTTAAGTTGATTGTACATTTCAATTATCCATGTCAAGTTTATTTTATTTTCAAATGGAGTATTCGTTACACCATATTTTCTTAAATCATATCCCATACAAACCTTACCTTGTAGCTTGGGATAGTGAGAGCCTTCGTTAGGCATGGGTGTGTATTTAAATTCAAATCCTTTGACCTTAGGATGTCCTACAACTTGAAAAGGAAAATCAGTTCCTCTACCAACGCTAACTACGGTGCCTTCAAAAAAGCCCAAAGAAGAATATAAAAATATAGAGGCCATGTTAGGCAAGTTTGGAGAAGGCTTAATCGGAAGTTTATAATAATCGTAGTGGTCGTAATTAAGACAAGGAATAACTGTCAGGTCGCAAATTAAATCTTCTCCAAGCCAACCTTCTCCGTTTACCATTTTCGCGTATTCACCTATCGTCATTCCATGCACCAAAGGAACTTCATGCATTCCTACAAAACTTTGAAACTTTAAATCGAGAACAGGACCATCCACATAAAAACCATTTGGATTAGGTCTATCTAAAATTATAAGTTTTTTTTCCATTTCCGCACAAGCTTGCATAACATAATGCATAGTAGATATGTAAGTGTAAAATCGAACCCCAACGTCTTGAATGTCGAATATTACTACATCAACATCTGCCAAGTGATCGTAACTCGGTTTTTTGTTTTTTCCGTAAAGAGAAGTGATTTTTAGGCCAGTTTTAGCATCTCGGCTGTCTTTTATGCTCGCCCCAGCATCAGCTTTCCCCCTAAAACCATGTTCTGGAGCAAAAACTTTTACCACGTTTACATCATTTGCTAATAAAAAATCTACCAGGTGTTCATCCCCAATTTTACTGGTCTGATTGGCAACAACGGCCACTCTATTATCCTCCAGAAAGTATTGATATTCATCAAGTTGAGCAGCGCCACAGGTTATCGTTTTATCCGTTTTATAATGCACCTGTTGCTGCCCAAATGAAGATGTCATTTGAACTAAAAGAAAGAAAAAGACAAGTAATTGATACCGCATAAGGTGTAAAGACCAAATTTTAGACCTTTTTACTTTCTTTTGCAGATAAACTATTCGGTTTCGTGAACCACGAATTGTTCATAGCGCATAAGATAATTAACTCTAAATCGAAAAATGGTTCGATTAATAGAGGAACACGCATTATTTTAAATATTGCCATACTCGGTATATGCTTGGGCTTAGCCATTATGGTTGTTGCTGTTAGCACTGTTACGGGCTTCCAACGAGAAATACAATCTCGGGTTGTGGGCTTCGGTTCTCACATTCAAATTACTGAATTTAATTTTGACAATCCACTGAATTTTAGACCAATAAAAAAAGAACAGCCCTTTTATCCACAAATGGATACGATATCTGAGGTAAGGAATGTTCAAGTTTTTGCTTTAAAAGAGGGTATTGTTAAAACCAACGATGAAATTTATGGTGTGATTACCAAAGGAATTAGCACCGATTTTGATTGGGGGTTTTTCTCAAAGAATATGGTTGAGGGAAATCCATTGAAATTGAATGACTCTACTAAATCAAATGAAACCATTATTTCTAAAACCATTGCCCAAAAACTGAAACTCAAACTCCATGACAAGTTTATTATATATTTCATTCAAGATGGTAAATCTCGGGCTCGTAAATTCGATATCGTTGGCATTTACCATACGGGTATGGAGCAGTTTGACAAAGCCTATATTCTAATTGACATAAAACACATTCAAAAGATAAATAATTGGAAGCCCAATGAAGTAAGTGGCTTTGAAGTACTATTACGCAAATACTCGGACTTATTCAGAATGGAAGAGTTTTTGTATAAATATATTCCGCCTGAATTGAACACCATATCTATTGTAAGTCAATATCCCGAAATTTTCGGTTGGTTAGAACTACAAGACATGAATGTTATGGTCATTATTGTACTTATGATTTTAGTTTGTGGTATTAATATGATCTCTGCCCTACTTATTTTAATTCTGGAAAAAATAAATATGATTGGAATTCTTAAATCAATGGGTTCTCAAAATGGAAGTATTCGAAAAATATTTCTTTACATGGCTGGTTACCTTATTTCTTGGGGTCTGCTGTGGGGCAACCTATTAGGAGTATGTTTCTTGTACTTACAGGACAAGTTTCATCTTTTAAAATTAGATCAAAGCTCTTACTACATAGATCATGTTCCCGTAAATATCAACTTCAGTCATATTCTTCTATTAAATATTGGGACATTATTATTTTGTGTTCTATTTCTGATATTACCTTCTTTTTATATTACCAAAATATCACCAGTAAAGGCCGTTCAATTTAATTAATTCGCCTAAAAATAATTTCTTCTTTTTTAGACTCAATACTCTTGGTTGAACCTAAATTTGCTGAAAATTTTTTTATGCAGTATTACAACAACATTTTAGAAACAATAGGCAATACGCCTCTTGTAAAAATCAATAAACTTTCTGGTGATATTGAAGCTCTAATTTTAGCTAAAGTAGAGACCACTAACCCCGGTAATTCTGTAAAAGACCGGATGGCCTTGCAAATGATTGAAGATGCCGAAAAAGAGGGTCTAATTAAGCCAGGCGGAACGTTGATAGAAGGCACAAGTGGTAATACAGGAATGGGCTTAGCCTTAGCCTGTATTTCAAAAGGCTATAAACTAATTTGTACGTTGGCAGATAAACAGTCAAAAGAAAAAATGGACATTCTAAGAGCTATGGGAGCCGAGGTAATTGTAACTCCTACTAATGTTACTCCAGATGATCCTCGCTCCTATTATTCTGTTGCAAGAAGATTGGCAACAGAAATCCCAAATAGTTTATACGTAAATCAATACGATAATAAAAGTAATACTAAGGCACATTATTTAAGTACAGGCCCGGAAATCTGGGAACAAACTGAAGGAAAGATCACACATTTTGTTGTAGGTGTCGGAACAGGTGGAACTATTTCAGGAGTTGGAAAATACCTGAAAGAAAAAAATCCAAATGTTCAAATTTTAGGTATTGACACTTACGGTTCAGTATTTAAAAAATACCACGAAACTGGTGAATTTGATGAAAATGAAATCTACCCCTATGTTACAGAAGGAATAGGTGAAGACATATTACCTAAAAACGTAAACTTCGATATTATTGATCATTTCGAAAAAGTTTCGGATAAAGATGCAGCTTTATATACAAGACATTTAGCGCGTAAGGAAGGGATTTTTGTAGGAAACTCAGCTGGTGCTGCAATGGCTGGGATTCTACAAATGAAAGACCGATTCAAGAAAAGCGATGTTGTTGTTGTTCTTTTTCATGATCATGGAAGTAGATACGTTGGCAAAATATTCAACGACGATTGGATGAAAGATCATGGTTTTTTAGATCGCGAACAAAATGCACTTGATTTAATTCAAAATCATAAAGATAAATCTTTGGTAACTGTTGATTCTGATGCTTGTTTGGAAGACGCGATTCTAAAAATGAAACAATTTGATATCTCACAGATCCCTGTGACTTCAAAAGGAAACTTTGTTGGCTCACTTTCTGACCATCATCTGTTTTCACAATTGGTAGAAAACCCTGGCGTAAGAAAAAGCAATGTGAAAGAAGTTATGCAAAATGCATTTCCGTTCGTAAATTCAAATGATAGCGTTGAAGATATTAGTAAACAAATCAATAAAAGCAATTCTGCTGTTTTGGTAAATGATGGAAAAGGAAATACACACATTATTACCAAATATGATTTAATTGATGCACTTCATTAAAATTGCAAATTCAGGACCAAATAGGACATGAAGTAATCTTAAAGAGTAAAGCGAAATTTCCTCAAAGAATTATTTCTTTAGTGCCTTCTCAGACTGAATTATTGGTTGATTTAGGCTGTGAAGAAATGATTGTAGGTGTTACTCGATTTTGTACTCATCCAAAACACATTAGAACATCTAAACAAATTGTAGGGGGCACTAAAGATATTGACTTTGACTTAATTCATGAACTTACCCCTGATCTGATAATTTGTAATAAAGAAGAGAACAACAAAGAGGATGTTCTAAGCCTTCAAAAACTATATCCAACATACACGAGTGATGTTATTTCAATCGAAGATGCACTCAACATGATAAATGATATTGCCACGATGATTGGCAAATTAAATTCGGGAAATACTCTTATTAAATCAATTAATAACGATTTTTTACAATTAAAAAATCGCTTTAGTGGAACTGTGGCTTATCTAATTTGGAATGACCCAGTCATGCTTGCTGGTATGAATACGTTTATTAATTCGAACTTAGAATTCTTAGGTTTTACAAACCTTACAACTAATGTAAAAGATCGATATCCTTTAATAAATCAGTCAGACTTGAATAACAAAGAATTAGATTACATTTTTCTTTCGTCAGAACCCTATCCTTTTAAAGAGAAAAACAGAAAACAATTTCAAGATCAATACCCAAAAACCAAAGTTGTATTAGTAGATGGGAGAATGTTTTCTTGGTATGGGAGTCGTTTATCGCGCGTTTTAGAATATTTCAATGCACTTGATAAACGGTTATCTTCATAGCATACCAATAATTATCTTTGTTACTAATAATTAAAATGTGCAAAGCCATAAACTCATAATAGTATTAATCAGTTTTTTTATAGGCATTTCTCCATTTGCTCATTCTCAAAAAATTGGCTTGGTATTATCTGGAGGTGGAGCAAATGGAGTGGCACACATTGGTGTTATTCAGGCTTTAGAAGAAAACAACATTCCAATTGATTACATTACTGGGACGTCTTCTGGAGCTTTCGTGGGCGCCATGTATGCCGCTGGATATACCGTGGAAGAAATTAAAGCATTTTTGACCTCTCCTGATTTTATAGCCATGACTAGGGGAGATTTGGATGCATCGGAACAATACTTTTTTAAGAAAGATGATCCAAATGCTTCCATGTTTACCCTCAGAGTATCAAAAAAACTTACATTATCGAACTCTTTACCGACTAATGTAATTTCTACATCCAAAGTTGATTTTGAAATGATGAGGGTTTTCTCCAAAGCCTCTGCTGCATCCAGATATGATTTTGACAGTTTATTAATTCCTTTTAGATGTGTTGCTGCAGACATAGATGAAAAAGAAGAATTTATTTTTGCTTTTGGAAATTTAAGTACTGCTGTTCGAGCATCATTCACATACCCATTTTTAATTAAGCCTATTGAGGTTGATGGAAAACTCCTTTATGATGGAGGTCTTTATAATAACTTCCCACATGATGTAATGACTGATAACTTCAACCCTGATTACATCATTGGTGTTAAGGTAACTTCAAATGAACCTGCTCCAAAAAGTGGTGACTTAATTAGTCAAGTTAGAAGTATGCTAATTAGCAAAACGGATTTCAACTTAAAAACACCAGGAATTATAATTGAGCCTAAATCTGAATATGGTTCTTTTGACTTTGGGAACATTTCGGCTATTATAGATTCCGGATACAATGAAACTATTCGGCAAATGCCTTTAATTAAGAAGGCTATTAAGTCAAGAATTTCAGTCGAAGCAAGGAATAAAAAAAGGACAAGTTTTAATGAGAAACAACAAGACTTGGTCTATGATGAGTTGTTTATTCATAATGCCAAGAAAAGGCAAAAGAAGTATGTCAAAAGAAATGTCTGGCCGAATAAAGATAGTTCAAAGAATTTTCAAGAAATAAAAGAAGGTTTCTATCGGTCAGCAGCAGATTTACATGTGGAGTCCTTATATCCA
>Ga0115567_10004534_pt1 | contig 13538 bp, 11 predicted proteins | sample COGITO_mtgs_1204_2_FD_88679 | JGI IMG/M metagenome (GOLD analysis project Ga0115567, IMG submission 88679) | Pelagic marine microbial communities from North Sea - COGITO_mtgs_120412 | ecosystem: Environmental > Aquatic > Marine > Epipelagic | place: Germany:Helgoland, sampling site Kabeltonne...
ATGCTTTCCAGCCCGTTGGGCAGGAAGAGGATCGAGGCAATCAGGATCGCGCCGTAGATCAGCGGGCGCATCTGTTCGAACCCCATCTCGCGCAGCACGATCTCGTTGAGGATGGTCAGCACCACGCAGCCGAGGATCGGACCGTAGAAGGTGCCGGTGCCGCCGACGATGGCCCAGGTCAGCACGAAGACCATGTAATCCAGATCGAAACTGCCCGGATTGATCGTACCGATGTAGTGGGCTAGCAGTGCGCCGCCAATCCCGGCAAAGCCGCTGGCCACCGCGAAGGCCAGCGTGCGGTAGGCGCGCAGGTTGACGCCCGACGCCTCGGCCAGCTTGTCCTGCCAGTGGACGGCGTGGAACGTGAGGCCGACGGGGCTGCGCTCGATCCGCCACAGGATCCACATGCAGATGATGACGATCAGGCCCGCAAAGTAGAAATAGCTGACCGGCTCGAAAAAGTCGAAATCGTAGATGCCGATCGAGAAGTCGGGCATCGGGTCGATCCCCTTGAGGCCCTTGGCACCGCCGAACGGCTCGCGGAAATGCTTCCACAGAAGGCGGATGATCTCGCCTGCGGCAAAGCTGCCGATGAGGAAATAGAACCCCTTCATGCGAAAGAGCGGCAAGCTGAGGATGACCGCGATCAGCGCCGAGGCAAGGCCGCCCAGCAGCATTGCGACGGGCACGTAGACGCCGAACTCCTTGGTCAGCAGCGCGCTGGCATAGGCGCCGACGCCCATGATGACGACATGCGCCAGCGACCATTCTCCGGTCAGCGTCAGCAGACGGTAGGATGTGACCAGAAGGATGTTGATCGTCAGGAAGACGAGGATTTCCTGCTGCGAGAAGCTGAGCCCGTGGGGCAGCGCGATGAGGGCCGCGCCGGCGGCGATCCAGATGAGGGCTTTAAGCACGGTCCGCACTCCCGAATAGGCCGGTCGGTTTGACGATGAGCACGATCAGCATCAGCATCAGGCCGGTTATGTCGGCGATGACACCGCCATAGAAGGTGGTGACGAACGTGTGCACGAAGGCATAGGCAACCGACGCGATGATCGCCCCCTCCAGCGATCCGACGCCGCCGACGATGATGACGATGAACGCCGTCACGATGACCGAATGGCCCATATGCGGGTTGACCGAAATCAGCGGCGCGGTCAGCGCGCCCGCGATACCGGCCAGACCTGCGCCGATGAACATGGCGATGCGTGCGGTATGGGCAATGGAAATGCCCTGCAATTCGGCCGCCTGCGGATCCTGCGCCGACGCGCGCAAGGCCCAGCCAAAGCGCGTACGTTTCAGGAAGTACCACAGCGCCGACAGCAGCAGGATGGCCGCGACGATGACATAAACCCGCGCCAGAGGGATGCTGACGCTGTCGCTGAGCCAGATCACATGCTGCGTGACCGGCGGGATGAACTCCATGCGCACGCCGAACCCGATGGAGGCAAGTGCCTGAAGGATCATGAGAAAGCCGATGGAGGCCACCAGCCCGCCCAGCGGATTGTCCCGCAAGGGGCGAAAGAGCGCCCGCTCCATCAACAGGCCAAGGCAGCCGACAAAGATCAGGCCCACCACGACCGCCAGAAAGAACGGCATGTGCATGTCGGCATAGACCGCGACGACGACGTAGGAGCCGGCCATGAAAAGCTCGCCATGGGCGAAGTTTATGACGCCCATCACGCCGAAGATCAGCACGAGGCCAACAGCGACAAGCGAGATATAGCTCGCGGCATAGACGGCATTCAGCCCCGTCTGGGCCAGTAGATCCAGCATGGATTACACTTTCGGATAAAAAGGCAGGATGCGGCGCAGGGGGGGTGTCCCCGCGCCGCCGCGATGCGTCAGCCGCGCTGATCGTACATCTGGTTGTAGGCCTGCATGTGCTTGATCAGCAGGTCGCCGTGCTGGTCGTACCAGTCGGGGATCGATTTGAAGCCCTTGATGACGGCCTTGCCATCTTCGATCACGACGACGGGCCAGTCGCCGACCAGCGCGTTGTCGATACCGAAGAGCTCGGTCCCCCACCAGACGGCATCGCCGAAGGCATGCTTGCCGGTGCCGCCCTCTTTCATCGCCGTGATGACGGCCTCGGGATCGGCCGAGCCTGCCTTTTCGGCGGCAGCCTTCCACAGGTCCATGATCGAGGCATATTCCCAGCTCACCGCGCCCCATTCGCCCGGATGGCGCTCGGCGTAGGTCTGATAGAAACCACCGGCATCCTCGAAATTGACGTTGTCGCCGGCGAGGGCCGGATCGTCGAAATCGGGGAACTGGAAGATGAACCCTTCCATGAACTCCTTGGATGTCTTGGCGATCATCTGGTCATAGAAATCGGCCGTCGCGCTGATCAGCTTGCCCGCATACCCCTGCTGGAACAGCTGCTCGCAGATGGGATGCACGTAGTCCGAATAGCAGGTGTCGAGGCAGATGATATCGGGGTTCGATGCCATCAGGCGCGTCACGATGGGCGCGAAATCGGTCGTGGCCGGATCGAATAGCAATGGCTCTTCGACCACGTCGATGCCGCGTGCCTCAAACGCCGCCAGATACGTCGCAACCGATGGCAGACCCAGCGCGTCGTCCTGCGCGCAGATGACGGCGGTTTTGGCATCGGGATAGGTGTCGGCCAGATAATCGACGCCTGTGACCAGATAGATCGGATGCACCTCGGCGGGCGCAAGCAACGTGGTGCTGTCGGGGCTCAGGTCCGATGGCAGCAGGGTGGAAAACAGCATCCCGGTCTTGTCCGCCACCGGCTGCACGCCCGGCCAGGTGTCGCCGCCCAGCATCATGATGAAGCTGACGCCGTCCTCGCGGATCAGCTTGGTCGCGCCGGTGCGCGCCTTGGCCGGGTCATATTCGTTGTCGTAGCTGATGAACTCGACCGGGTGCTTGCCGTCCGACAGCTCGATCCCGCCCGCCGCATTGACGCGCTCGGCCCAGATCTGGCAGCCGTCGAGGCCGGGCTTGCCCCAGGCGGCGACGGCGCCGGTCAGCGGCGCGAGGAAACCGATCTTGATCGGCTCGCCCGCCGCCAGCGACATGCTGGGCAACGCGGCGGAGGCGGCGGTGATCGCGGTGCTTTTCAGGAACGTCCGGCGCGAGAGGCCGCGGGCCATAATCTTGGAAATCATCTGGTTTCTCCCATGTTGAAGCCGCATTTTTTGCGCGGCGCATATCTTGGAGACCACAGGCCGACAGGGGCTTGCGCCCTAGATCACCCAGCCATCTTGTCGCGGCCCTTACAGGGTGCGGTACAGGGTGCGGTGCGGCACAAGGTCGCTCAGGTCTCGGGGAAAGCGTAACAGGGCGCCTCTCGGGCAAGCAAGAAACTTTGTTGCTTCGAGGTGCAGTTTTTTGAACCAATTATGCGCAAGAGCCTATAATTTTAGGCTCACTGAAGAAAAAATATTATATGATTCAATCTGTTGTGAGATGCCTTGTTTCAAATCAAGTGGTTCTCAAAAATATACCAATTACTGGACCGTAGAGGGCCGATTCGGTCGAATCCGGTTCAGTCCGGTCGCCTGTCAGGCCCGCTCAGCCAGAATCTCCCCCTGCCAGTTCGGCGCCGCCGTCACTCCTGCGCGGCCGTGAATGTCCAGCCACCGCTCGCCAGACGCTGCTCCCACAGCTGGCCAAGATCCGACATCTCGGCGCGCAGCAGTCCGCCATGCTGCGCCAGCCAGCCGGGGATCGACCCGAATTCGGTGATGCGCGCCTTGCCGCTCTGCACGGTCACGACGGGCCAGTCGCCGACCAGCGCGTTGGAGATGCCAAACATCTCGTCGCCCCACCACTGCGCAGGGCCAAATGCATGGGTGACCTGCCCCAGCTGTTTCATGGCCGCCAGAACCGAGGCGGGCGCCAGGCTTCCCGCCTTCTCGACAGCGGCCTGCCAGATCTCCAGCGTGGCGACATATTCCCAGCTGACCGCGCTCCATGTGCCGGGAAAGCGGCGGTTGTATTCCTCAAAGAACTTGTCCGGCTGATTGAAGAAGAACGCCTTTTCCCGCAGCATGGGATCGTCGAAATCGGGGAACTGAAACACCGTGCCTTCCATGAATTCGGGCGATGTGCGCGCGACCAACGCGGGATAATTATCCAGCGTGCACGAGATCATTTGCCCCCGGAAGCCCTGCGCATGAGCGTATTCGGTCATCGCATGCACCATCGGCGCATAACTGGTCGACCAGCAAAGGATATCGGGCGCCCCTTCCAGCATGGCGTCCACGATCGGCGCGGGATCGGTCTGTTCGGGCGGGTATTGCACCTCTTTCGAAATGCCGATCCCGCCCGCCTTGAAGGCCGCCCGGTAGGTCGCCAGCGAGGGCAGCCCCAGCGCGTCGGTCTGGCTGCAAATCGCCGCCGTGCGCAGCGCGGGCCGCGTGCGGGCCAGCCAGTCGACGCCGGTAACGGTATAGATCGGATGCAGCTCGCTCGGCGCGATCAGCCAGGGGGTGTCAGGCGTCAGATCCGAAGGCAGCAGCGTCGATGTCAGAACGCGCGAGCGCATCAGAAAATCGCGCACCGGCGTAAACGTATCGCCCCCCAGCATCATCAGCAGCGCCACCTCGTGCCGCTGCACCATCTGCCGCGCGCCCTCCATGGAATGTTCGGGATCATAGCCGCAGTCGAAGGCATGGATGCGCACCGGATGCCTCTGCCCATCCACCAGCAGCCCGCCCGCAGCATTCAACCAGTCCTCCCAGATCCGCGCGCCGTTGAGGCCCGGCAGGCCCCAGCTTTCGACGGGCCCGCTGAGCGGCCCCAGAAATCCGATATTCACCGGCTTGCGCGTGCCCGCACTCAGGCGCGGCAGCGCGCTGCGCACGGCGAGGCGATGAGCGAAACTGCTTTGTGTCATACCGCCAGACTTAGCAGGATCCGTGCCTGTCCGTGCAAGAACATTCATCTTGGCAAAAATACTCAAAGGAAATCACCCGCGCCAAGGACGCGGGTGCTCTCAGGTTCTTCGATGAAGCCGCCCGTGTCTAGTGGACGTATTCCTTGATCTCGCCCGACTTGAGGCGCCCGGCGTAGCTGTTCAGCTCGCGCCGCACCAGCTTCATCAGGAAGTAGAGCGCGAAGATGTTGACCACCGCCATCGAGAAGATCGCCGCATCCGAGAAGTCGATGACCGGGCCAAGGCTGGCCGCCGCACCGATCACGATAAAGACGCAGAAGATGATCTTGAATGTCAGCTCGGACGCTTTGCCCTCGCCAAAGAGGTAGGTCCACGCCTTGAGGCCGTAATAGCTCCAGGAGATCATGGTCGAGAAGGCAAAGAGAACCACCGCGACGGCCAGGACATACGGGAACCAGCTGATGGCCGATCCGAACGCCGCCGAGGTCAGCGCGACGCCCGAGGTGTCGCCGACCGTGGCGATGGCCGTGCCGGCCTCGTTCAAAACGTAAAGGCCGGTTTCAGGATTGATGATCAACTGGCCTGAGATGGTGATGACCAGCGCGGTCATGGTGCAGATCACGACCGTGTCGATCAGCGGCTCCAGCAGCGACACAAAGCCTTCGGTGATCGGCTCTTTGGTGCGCACCGCCGCGTGGGCGATCGCGGCCGAGCCAACGCCTGCTTCGTTGGAAAATGCCGCCCGCTTGAAGCCCTGGATCAGCGCGCCGACAAAGCCGCCCGCCACACCGAGGCCGGTGAACGCGCCCTCGAAGATCGCGCCGAACGCCGCGCCGATCTGGTCGTAATTCGCCAATATGATGATCAGCGACGCGACGACATAGAGGATGCCCATGAAGGGCACGACCTTTTCGGTAACGCGCGCGATGGATTTGATCCCGCCGACGATCACGGCGAACACCACGCCTGCGAACACCACGCCGGTGATCCAGCCGGGATAATCGCCTACGATACCGGCAATCTGCGCATGCGCCTGATTGGCCTGGAACATGTTGCCACCGCCAAGCGCGCCCAGGATACAGAAGATCGAGAACATGATGGCAAGGAATCCGCCGCCGGGCAGGCCCAGCTCGGAAAAGCCCTTCTTCATGTAATACATCGGGCCACCCGAAACGGTGCCGTCCGGGTATTCGTTGCGGTATTTCACGGCCAGCGTACATTCGGTGAATTTCGACGCCATGCCCAGAAGACCGGCGAGGATCATCCAGAAGGTCGCGCCGGGCCCGCCGATGCCGATGGCCACCGCGACACCCGCGATGTTGCCAAGGCCGACAGTGCCCGAAAGCGCGGTGGTCAGCGCCTGAAAGTGGCTGACCTCGCCTGCGTCATTAGGGTCCGAATAGTCGCCCTTGACCAGCTTGATCGCGTGGCCGAAAAACCGGAACTGGACGAAGCCGAAATAGAGGGTGAAGATCGTCGCGCCGACCACCAGCCACATCACGATCCAGGGGAACGAGGTGCCGGGGAAGGGGGCAAAGATCAGATTTACGAAAGGGCCGGTGACAGAGGCGAACGCGGCGTTGACGCGCGCATCCAGCGATCCGGCCTCCTGCGCCATGGCGCTTGCCGGGGCCGCGATGGCCGCGGCGGTGATGAGGGCCTGTTGAACCAATTTCATTTATTTAATTTCCCTTAGCTTACGACAGTGACGGGCACGGGCGAGCTCATCACGAGGTTTGAGGTTGAGCTGCCGAAGAACCGCTCGGCAAAGCCGCCTTCCGACGTGCGCGAGACGATGATCTGCTCGGCGTCTTCATCCTTGGAAATCGCGATCAGCGTGTCCGACACGTCGCCGTGACGCACCATGCCGCGCGCCTTGATGCCTGCATCCGTGACCTTCTTGACAGCAGGGTTCACGACGCGTTCCATCGCGGTGTCGATCTCTTCTTCGCGGCGCTTGTGACGCTCCGCGTTCTCTTCGGCGGTCTGGAATGAAAAGGGCGACCATTCCACCACATAGGCCACCACCAGTTCGCAATCTCCGATCAGCTCGGCGAGGCGGCGCGCATGTGTGAGCGCCCTTTCGCCTGTCGGGTGGCCATCAAGGCCCACCACCAGTTTCGTCGTCATAGTCGCGTCTCCTCAGGTTTTTATAACCGTAGCCATCCACACCCGGCGCTGCGCCGGCACGTCCATTGGCGCACCTATGCGGGTCAGAAGCGGCGGTTGAACCAAGTCGTAACAGAATTTTGACAAAGACCATCAAAAATTGTGATGCAGAGGGCCGTAAGGGTCTTGTAATGCCTTACCTGCGTTCAGGTGCGCTGCGGCTAGTCGATGCGGCCAAGGGATGCGGCCAAGGGATGCGGCCAAGGGATGCGGCCAGTGGACAGGCCGGCACAAACGGCCTACGCCAAGGGCGATCATCATCTAGGGCGCGACAGACACATGCCGAATACCCAAGGCTTCGAGATTGCAGGGCACAGCATCGCGCCCGGCACGCGGCGCACCGTCGACATCCCCGTCAGCACGCTGTCCGATCATACGCCCGTGAACCTGTCGGCGCATGTGGTGCATGGCCGGCGCCCCGGCCCGGTCATGTTCGTCTCGGCGGCCATTCACGGCGACGAGGTGATCGGCGTCGAGATCGTGCGCCGCCTCTTGCGCGCCGCGCCATTGCGCGCGCTGTCGGGCACGCTGCTGGCGGTGCCCATCGTCAATACTTATGGCTTTTTGAACAATGCGCGGTATCTGCCGGACCGGCGCGATCTGAACCGCTGTTTTCCGGGCGGCACCGAAGGGTCGATGGCGTCGAGGCTGGCCGATATCTTCATGCGCGAGATCGTGCTGCGCGCCGAGATCGGAATCGACCTGCATTCGGCTGCGGTTCACCGCACGAACCTGCCGCAGATCCGCCTGACGCCGGGCAATGCGCGGCTGGCGACCCTGGGCCGGGCGTTTGGCGCCCCGGTCATGCTGAACTCGAAGCTGCGCGAGGGATCGCTGCGCATGGCCGCCGAGAATGCGGGTGTCGACGTGCTGCTTTACGAGGGCGGCGAGGGGCTTCGCTTTGACGAGCTGGCTGCGCGGTCAGGGCTGGCAGGGATTCTGCGGGTCATGCAGTCGCTGGGCATGATCGGGCAAAAGGGCGTGCCCCGCGCGCGCGCCGCAACCGTCATGTGCAGCGCTTCGCGCTGGTTTCGCGCGCCTGCGGGCGGGCTCTTTCGCGGGTATCTGGCGACCGGCGATGCGGTCGAGGTGGGCACGGTTCTGGGCGCCATCACGGATCCCTTCGGCGAAGCCGAGGCCGAGGTGATCTGCGACGAGGCGGGCATCGTGATCGGGCGCAGCAACATGCCGGTCGTCTATGAGGGCGAGGCGCTGTTTCACGTCGCCAGCACGCTGCGTGGCGAATTTGCCGCAGACGGGGTTGCCGCCCAGATGGATGCGGCGCCACTCTTTGACGAGGACGAAATCCTCTAAAGCGTTTTGCGTATATTCTGATGCACAGATTGCATGCAAAACGCCGATACCATGATTGGACGGTGGGCGTTTCCCGTTTTTCCTGACGTAGGAAAAACGCAAAACGCTTTAGCGTGTCTTGTCCGGGTTCTGCGGCAGCAGGAATATCGATACGATCACGAGGCTGAAGATCAGCTCGTAGACCTCCCATTTACGGTCGGCGTCCAGCACCGCGATGATCAGCGACGCGACCAGCGCGATGGCTGCATGCTTCAGCCACGGGACCGGCACGGCCATGGCATCGGCGAGCCGCGCAATGCGCCCGCCCTTGGGATAGATCAGCGGCAGGCCGACCAGATATAGAAGGATGCAGATCGTCAGCACCGGACCGAACAACGACTTGGTCAGATGCACGTCGCCGATCATCAGGTTGTGCAGGTTCGTCTCGTCCTGCTTGTTGTTTTCACGAAAGAATTCGCCCGACTCCCAGCCGATGATCCGCTGTCCCCACGAGATTTCCTCGCCCGCGGCCATGAAGAACATGAGGCAATAGACGCCCGTCAGCACCGCCGCGCCGCGCCGTCCCTGATGCCAGAGCGACGCAGCATGGCGCGCCATGACCCCGCTTGCGATCAAAAGGAAAAGGGCGGTGCCGTATTCCACCGGGCCGTCCTCTTTGGCAAAAGACAGCGTAAAGTAGTCGGGCGCCGCCAGCGCCAGTATCACGGTCGCGATCAGTGTCGCACCGATCAGCAGCATCAGGCCGGCGTCGATCTTTTGCAAAGAAGTCATGGCGCGCCTTTCGGGTCAGCCGTGGAGAGGCGGCACCGCGCGCCGCTGGGTCAAGCCTGCAAATAGGCCAGCGGACTATGGGCATCAAGGTGCAATGGCACAGCCGGGGGCGCTGCCCGCTACTTTCCCCGATTTATTGCCGGTCCGGCAGCTATCGCCCCATGCCCCCAGATGGCGCGACCGCCGCAACGTTACACGCCTCGGGTTGATTGGGTATACACTTGTATGCACTTGCAATCGGCTTCGGAAAGCAGGAGTGTAGCGCCGTTGCATCAGGCACGGGCGCCGGAGGGGTCCGGCCGCGTCCTCACGCCAGACGGGGCAGGGTATGAAAAGCGCCGGGACAGGGCGCAAGATGCCAGCATGCAACACCGGGAGAAGATAACATGGACCAGACATGCACAGTATAATCCGCGTCATCGACGCCGTGAACGAGGTGGTCGGGCGCATCGTTGCCGTCGTCGCGATCATTTTTGCCGGCATCATCATCTATGACGTCGTCATGCGCTACGCCTTCAACGATCCGACGCGCTGGGCCTTCGATGTGTCCAAGCAGCTCTACGGTTTCTATTTTGTCATGCTTGGAGGCTATGCCTTGCGCCACAAGGCGCATGTGCGCGTCGATATCGTGACCGAGAATTTCAGCCGGGGTTGGCAGCGCATCGTCGATGTGCTGGGCTATGTCATCTTCTTCTTTCCCTTCACCTACGTATTCACCACGTATTCCTGGGATTTCGCAATGAAGTCGTGGACCCAGGGCGAGACGACCTATGGCGCGATCCAGATGCCGGTCTATCCGCTGAAAATTGCGATGGCCCTGGCGGCGGGCCTCTTGCTGGTCCAGGGGATCGCCGAGGTTCTCAAACTCCTTCTCGACGTCGATACCACATCCGAGGAGGCCATCTGATGAACCCCGAGCTGATCGCACTTCTCATGTTCGGCCTGCTGATCGCGGGCCTGTTCATGGGCCACCCGCTTGCCTTCGTCCTCGGCGGCACCGCCATTCTGACGGCTGTCATCACCGGCAAGACAATGGTGCTGGGCATCGTCATCAACCGCGTCTTTGGCGACGTTCTGGACAATTATACGCTGATTGCGATCCCGCTCTTCGTTCTGATGGCGCGATTCTTGTCGGATTCGGGTGTTACCGACCGAATGTTCGAGGCGCTGCGCCTCCTGCTCAGCAACGTGCGCGGGGGCCTTGCGCTCGCGGTCGTCTTCATCTCGATCTTGCTGGCGGCGACCACGGGCATCATCGGCGCGTCGATCACCGTCATGGGCGTCATGGCCCTGCGCCCCATGCTGCAATATGGCTACGCGCCGACCCTGACGACCGGCGTCATCGCGGCGTCGGGGTGCCTCGGCATCCTGATACCCCCGTCGATCATGCTGATCCTGATGGCCAGCTACTCGCCTCTCACGGTGGGCGATCTCTTTGCCGGGTCGATGGTTCCGGGCGTCCTTCTGGGGCTCAGCTACGCAGTCTATGTCTACGTCATCTCGGTCGTGCGCCCCGATCTGGCCCCGTCCGTGGAACCCGACGAAAAGGTCAGCCGCGCCGCCCTCCTGCGCATGCTGGTGGTCGAGGCGATGCCGCCGCTCGTCCTCATATTCGGCATTCTCGGCTCCCTTCTGGCCGGCATCGCCACGGCGACCGAGGCGTCGGCCATCGGTGCGGGTCTTGCCCTTCTGATCGTGATCGCGCGCAAGAAATTCCACTGGCGCAGCTTTTACTCGGCGATGCTTGAGACGGGCCGCACCTCGGCCATGATCCTCTTCATCGTCGTCGGTGCCACCGCCTTCACCGGCGTCTTCAACATCACCGGCGGGCTGCGCGCCACGCAAGAGATCATTCGCGGGCTCGATATGGAGCCCTGGATGCTGATCGCGATGATGATGTTCATCGTCTTCATCCTCGGCGCGTTCCTCGACTGGACCGGCATCGTGCTGCTGTCCTTCCCCATCTTCCTGCCCATCGTGCAGGAAATGCCGGATGTCAGCCTGCTGTGGTTCGTCGTGCTGATGGCGGTCGTCCTGCAGACGTCGTTCCTGACCCCGCCATTCGGCTACGCGCTGTTTTACCTGCGCGCCATCGCACCCAAGGAGGTGCGTACCGGCCATATCATCCGGGGCGTCATGCCGTTCATAGGGCTGATCGTCGTGATGTGCGTCCTCGTCGCCGCCTTCCCGCCGCTGGTGGAATGGCTGCCAAGCGTTCTTTACGCCAATTAATATGCTACCAAAAAGGGAGAGTAAGCATGACTAAACTGACCATTCTGGCCGCCGCCGCCAGCGCCGCCATCGCCGGGCAGGCGATGGCGCAGGAAAGCTGGACCATGACGACCACATGGCCGTCCTCGCTGGAGCTGATCGAGACGGACAAGCACTTCGTCGATCTGGCCAACAAGCTGACGACCGGCGAGCTGACCATCGAATTCTTCGAGGGCGGATCGCTGGTGCCGTCGGGCGAAGTCTTTGGCGCGGTCGAGAGCGGCACCATCCAGGCCGGCGCCGACTGGCCGGGCTACTGGGCGGGCCGCGATGCGGCCTTCTCGGCGCTGGCGACCACGCCGTCGCTGTTCAACGCGGTCGACTATGCCAACTGGATTCAGCAGTGGGGCGGCGCGCAGATCTACAACGACATCTACGGCCAGTTCGGCATGGTCTACCTGCCCTATGGCATCACCAACAACGAATCGGGCTTTCGCACGAACGAGCCGATCACGTCGCTGGAAGACCTGCAGGGCAAGCGCCTGCGCCTGTCGGGCCTCGAGCAGGGCAGGTTGCTGGAGCGTCTGGGCGGCAATCAGGTCTCGATGGCGGGCGGCGAGATCTATCAGTCGCTGGAGCGCGGCGTGATCGACGGCGCCGAATTCTCCACCCCCAACGTGGACTGGTCGGGCGGCTTTCAGCAGGTCACGAAATACTGGGCGACACCGGGCTGGCACCAGTCGGCGTCGGTCTTCGGCGTGATGATCAACAAGGCATCGTGGGACGCGCTACCCGAACAGACCCGCGAGAAACTGCAGATCGCGGCGGACGCCACGATGATGTGGTCGCTGGCCTTCACCGAAAAGCGCGCGACCGAGGCCTACGCCAAGTTCGACGAGGCGGTCACGATCAACCGCTACGACGACGAAACGCTGGCAAAGGTGCAGGAAATGGCCAACGAAGTCATCATCGAAGTCTCCTGCGAGAACCCCAACTCGGCCAAGGTCTATGTGTCGATGCTGGAATATCTGGCAGACTACGCCCAGTGGCGCGACGCGTCGGCGCCCTTTAATCTGGGCCGGACACCCAACGGGCCGGACGTGCAGGCGATTAAGGACTGCATGTAAGCGGGTAGTGTTTTAGGTTAAGAGATGGAGGGTCCCTGCCGGAAGGCGGGGGCTTTTTTTTGGTATCTAGCTCATTTACTATTCGATAATCGAATACTTGAAGTCATATCGCTTAATGTGGTCTACAATTTGGGGCAACATTTCTTCAATAATTTCTGCGCGCAGGCAATATCCCAAATGCATCATAAGCCTAGTGCGGGAAGTGCTCCCTGATGTTGGAATTGGGGAGCACGTGATTTCTCCACCTACAGATAGTATAGGGCCAGAATGTAAGACACCAATTAAATATATGGCAGTGTCTCCTAGTGTCGGGCCTTCTCTAGTGGGCAAAACACCTTTAAAGAAAGCGAAAACCGGGGAGCCGGAAGATCCCCCAAAGGCGGCAACATCTACGACAAAATTTCTTTGCCCATTGTGATCGGCGTAGTAAGGAGTCGCAAGTATCCCCTTTCTAGTAATGGGTAAATTGTTGGTGACGTCCATCAACCCATTTGGGTATCCCACCATCAATATTTCTGTAGCTGCTGACAAATTATCCTTCAGCCATTCTGGTGGAAGATTGCTCTTGTTGAGATGCTTGAATTGCAAGTATTCTTCTTTGAATCTAAAGGATTCAAGTATTGGGCCTATGGGGATGCAAGCTAGATCAACGTCGTGATCGGGATGATGAAAAATTTTATAATCACTAGTTCTAATGTTAATCTTTTCAGAAGTCCCTAGAACTCGATAACCCTCCTCGTTCATTTTTGCAAAATGAAGTGTTATCGTGTCATGATCATTTAACACATGTTTATTGGTCACAATCAGCGGAATCGTTGATTCCTCGGTTTCCAGTGAATAGAAAAAGCCAGTCCCCGTTGAGACAATATTTGGTTGTGTTGCTGATCGTCCCTCAATCTTAATCGCGATATAAGGCAACGAGCCTATCCCATCATCTCTGATTCTCATCTGCTCTAAATTATGCGTCATGGTTTGGTTCGAACCCTCAATTATGTACGCTTCGAAGTTGAGCAAAATTTGCAATCCGTCAAGCACTTAAAAAACTATATTGAAAGGTAAATACCCCCCCACCC
>Ga0115567_10004538_pt1 | contig 13533 bp, 6 predicted proteins | sample COGITO_mtgs_1204_2_FD_88679 | JGI IMG/M metagenome (GOLD analysis project Ga0115567, IMG submission 88679) | Pelagic marine microbial communities from North Sea - COGITO_mtgs_120412 | ecosystem: Environmental > Aquatic > Marine > Epipelagic | place: Germany:Helgoland, sampling site Kabeltonne...
ACGGGGCGAACTTCGACGACCCGCCGGATCTGTTCCAGCTGGAGAACGGACGCGGATTCGTTTGAGTGTACGTACGTACCGTAACCTTAGCATCAGTCGACTCTAATCATGTTTTAATACACGCGACGAACAAAGTTCTATTTCTTCTTCCCGAGCGCCTTCCCCACCGCGGCAAGACGTGCGTCCACCACCCGGGCGCCGGCCGGCGACACAGACCTCGGGGTGTTGACGCCGGACGTCTTCATCGACGCGGCCGGTGAGGGTTTTATCGACGTGTAGAGCGAAGCCTCCGCCCTCGCCGCCTCCGTCTCCCCCTGCGCTCGCTCCGCCTTTCGCCGCAGCTTCGTCACCTCCTTGCTCATGAGCTCGTTCTTCTCGCGGAGCATGTCGATTTGCGACTGGAGCGATCCCTCTCGGGCGGACGCCTCCGCGGCGGCCATCGCGGCGCGCTGCTCCTGCTCGGTTAAGATCACCTCCTTGCCACCTCCGAACATGGCGACTCGCGAGGGGACTCGCGAATGTTCAGCCCCCGAGCTCTGGCCGCTAGTTCGAGTCGCAGTCGCTCGCGGGGGTTTGCCGCTCTGGAGACGCGCGGCGTGTTGCTTCGCCTGTTGAAGCTCCTTGCGGATGCGCGCGATTTCCGTGTCTCTTTCTTTACGTTCCCGCACCGCCTCCGGGTGTTCGTCGGGGCGCTTGAAGCTGGCGGAGACCGCCTCGGCGAGACCCGCGCCCCACGAGCCCTTGGAACCCTTGGTCATCAACGCGTCCGCGCCGACGACGGCAGCCTGAAGCTCCCGAATCTCCAGCCGCTCGGCGATGCCATCCTCCCGAGGCGGCGGCGTGATCTTCCGTTCGTGAACGGGGGTACTTCGCGGGGTGGACGTCGGCGCTGAGGGCCCTGGGGTGGCCGGGGTGGACGGCGGGGTAGTTCGACGCGGGCCTCTCTTCCGAACATCTCGTTTGGGGGTCCAATCCGAGTTGACCAGCTCGACGTCGTCCTCGTCCACGAGCGCGACTCGCGTGATCGGGGTCATCGCGGCGGCAGCCTCGGGGCTCGGCCTGGAGTACGCGATGGCCCATAGCGCGAACGACGCGGCGGTGAACGCACCGATGTAGCTCGCGTAGGACACCACGAAACGCAACGGCGGCGGCACGAGCGACGTCACCACGGACGCCACCTCCCCGGCGGGCGCGTAGGTCACCAGCGCGACGGCGACGGCGGCGCCGAGGAAGATGAACGCGGTCGAGTACCGCGCGTTCTTAGCCTCGGCGACGAGCCGCGTGAACCTGTTGAGGTACTCGATCCGTGCGATCCTCTCCGCGGCGGCTTGCTCCCCGGCTTCCACCGCCTGTCGCTTGAGGAACTTGGCGGCTTGGTACGCGGACAAGCCTTTGGTGAGCTCGCCGTCCTCGATGAGCTCGTCGAGGAGCTCGTGGTTCTCGAGCCGTAACTTCTCCGACGCGGTCAACAGAGCATCGTTGGTCTCCCTCAGCGCGTTGGCCTCCTCGCGGAGCAACCTCGCCTCCGCCTCCGCCGCGTCCCTGGCCGCGAAGACACCGTTCCTGTGACTGGCCGTCGCGCCGCCCTCCTTGTTCGCGTCGCCGCGCTCCTCGAAATACTGAGCCGCGCCGCTCGCAGCCGCCGCCGCGACGTCCATCCTCGCGGCTCTCAGCTTCTCAACCTCGGCTCGAAGGTACAGCAGCTCGCTCGTGTGCCTCTCCGCCACGACCGACGCGTAGTGCGCCTCGGAGTCGAACGCGGACGCGTCCAGGAGCTGCTTACGTAAACCGTCGTTGTCCTCGCGAATAGCGGCGTTGAGCGCCGAGTGCGCCTTGATCGAGGCTCGAAGCTCGTCGACTGTGGTGCCGATCGCCTTCTCGTCGCTGACGTCGGAGTAGAGCCGCTGCCGGGCGATCGCCACGGTGTTGACCGCGACGTCGAGCTGCACCTTCAGGTCCCGGGCCCTGGCCTTGGCCCTGGAGCACTGGACTTTGTGAAGCGCGGCGGACACCGCGAGCTTGGTCACCTTCCGGTTGACGATCAAGGTGCCGACGACGGCGAACGCGACGAGGTAGTTGAAGAGACCCCACGGCTCGATGCGCGACACGTACGTCTCCACGGTGCCCGGCGCGACGCGCATGCGGCGCTCGGCGTCGCGAACCTGACGCGTGAGCGTCTCGACCGCGGACTCTAACCGATAGGCGTCGTCCCTAGCCGCCTCGTAAGCGGACTCGAGCGCCGTCACCGACTCCGGGAGCTGGGGCCAACCCAAGGATCCCGACTCGTCGTCGAGTGACGTGTCATCGACGAGGTCGTCGCCGTCTTGCGCGATGAGCGCGCGGCGCTTACCGCCGTCGAGCGCCATTCGAATCGCGGCGTCTTTCCGGTGTTCGATTCTCTCCAACTCGAGCTCGCGTTCCCGCCGCGTGGAGAGCTCCTCCGCGTGGTGCGCCGCGAGCGCGGAGGCGTACGCGCGTTGCTGCGCGGCAGCCGCGTGCGACCGACACGTCTCCAGCGCCGCCTTCGCCGCGTGACGCTCCTTCACGAGCAGCATGCGGTGCTTATCCGAGGCGACTCTCAGCGCCTCGGCGGCTTTGTCGCCGCCCAAAAAGGATTCCGCGGCGACGACCCGCGTCAACTCCTGCGCCGCGTCGAGCTCGTTCTGAAGCGATTGCGCGTGCCTCTCGGCGTCGATCCTATCGTCGATGGCGTCGCTCAACGCCGCGGCGCACGCCGGGCCCGCGGCGGACGCCATCTGTCGAGACATAGCCGTGATCCTCCGCTCGAGCAGCTCGTTGTGATACCCCAGATCCGCTGGCTCGCCCGACACGACGCCGATGAAACCCGCGGCGAGGCGCCGCAGGATATTCTTCCGGCTCCTCGTCGCCGGTGTGCCGTGAGGGTCGGAGGCGGCCGCGGACGCCTCCGCGGCGGCCGCGTTGGCAGCCTCGGTGGACGCCGCCGCCGCCTCGGCGACTGATCCCGGCGGCGAGTAGCCTTTAGACGCTTTGCTTTTCTTCGCCTCACCCAACTCCTTCTCCAGACGCTTGACCTCCTTCACGAGCGTCGCCACCTCGCCCTCGCGAGTGACGCCGGGGGGTAAGAGCGCGAACGCGCTCTTCCGTTGCCCGGCACGCGCGCGCTCAGCCTCCACGTGTCGCGCCGCCGCGAGTTCTACGCGATACACCTCCGATCGAGTCTCCGCGAGGGTCCTCGCCTCCTCCTCGGCCCTCAGGCGCTTCTCGACGAGGGCGTGGGCGGTATCCCTGGCCGCCTCGGCGGCTTTGGGCGCGCCGGTCACGTACCCGCGCGCGCGGTCGACGGCGCCCGCGCCCGTTCCGTTCGCACCCACGAGGAACTCCAGCGTCTCCACCTCGATCCTCCGAGCCTCCGCCCGGGTCTCCGCGTCTCGCAGCGCCTCCGCCGCGAACGCCACGCGCTCGCTCGCAACCTTCGCCGCGGCGACAAGCTTCGCGGCGCCCACGATCTTCAGTCGCGCGCGCGGGTCCGGGTGAGCCACGAGCACGGGGGGAACCGGCGACGGCGCCCCGAACTTGTACGAAGATCCGGAAGAACCGGAAGAAGAACCGGAGGAACCGTCGAGGGCGCCGTGTGCGTAATCCGCCGCGTCTCGAAGCTCAGGCCCCGCCGCCTTCAGCACGTCGAGCTCGATCCTGTACTCGTCCGCGCGCGCCTCAGCCTCGCGCCGCGCGGCACCGTACGCGGCAACCTTCTCGTCCATCAGCCTATTCGCCGCCTTGTGCGCGGCGGCGGCGGCGTCCTTAGCCGTCGACGCCCTCGCCTTGGCCGCGGCGCCCGCAGCCTCCGCCCAGCACGACGCGCCGGCGCCCCACCCGCTTCCACCGGACCCGCCGGGGAGGAACCCGTCGTCGACCAAGGAGCGGAGGAGCTCAACTTCGACGCGAGCGGCGTCCGCTTCCTCCGTCGCGGCTCGAGCGAGTTCGGTTGCCGACTTGACTCGCTCCTCGGAGACGACGGACGCCGCCGCGGTGGCAGCCTCCGCGACCTGCGCGCTGTAGCTGGCGCCGGGGTCGTCGAGCCACGCGCGCATCGGATGGGATTCAGAGTTACTCATCGGTGACTCACCGCCCGTCGACCGACTGGCGCCGCATTTAGTCGCCATCGACCGCAGCGCGTGAACCTCCACCGCGAGCGCATCCGCGCGCTGCTCCGCGACGCGCGCCCTCGCGGTCGCCTCGCGTGTCGCGGCCACGTCCCGCGCGCATTCATCGCACGGACTCATTCCCCCCGTGCTCTCCAGCGCGCGTCGGCTCGAGTCGAGCTGCGACTCCAACGAAACGACGGAATCTTTGAGCTCGCGGTTCCGCTTCCGAAGCACCACGTTCTCCCCAGCCTCGATCCCCGACGCCACGCCGTACCGCGCGTAGTCGTGCTCCAGGGGCGCGAAGTGCCGGGAAACGTCCCACGCCGTCTGCCCGTACGCGCCAATCTGGTGATACACCCTGGTTTTGGCCCGGGCCCACGCGTAGCGGCCCTCCGTTCGCGCCCACGCGAGAAACGCGTAGAGTAAAAACGCATACAGGAGCGACCTGGCGGTACCGAACACGAAGACGAGCGCGCGCTTACGTCGCTCCGACTTGAGCCGTCGCTGTTTTTTGAGTTCGGCCCTGGCGCGGTAGTTGCGCTGGATGGTGAGCGCTGCGCCTATTCGTCTCGTCTCCGCCATCTGGAGCCGCTGTTCTTCCTCCTCCTCCGGCGTGAGCTTGCGCTTGAACAGGAGGTTGATGACGTTTCGTTCCTTGAGCTGGTTGGCGAGCTGGACCTCCGTGGTGGTCACCGCCTTCTCCGCGGCGTCCTTGGCGGACTGCGCGGCGCCGTATTCGGAGCGCGCGAGGAGGAGGGAGGACCTGGCGAGCGTGCACCGCTTCATCGCATCTTGGGGCGCACGTTTCGGACCGCCCGCGTCCTTGAGCGCCGTCTCCGCGGCTTGCACCTCCCTCGAGGCGGCCACGAGCTTCGTCTGTGCGTCCCTCATGGACTTCAGCGCGGCATCCTGGACGTGGTGCGGGGGGAAAAGGGCGTGTCGGTCAGGCTCGGCGGTGTTGTTTTGGAAATGATTCGTCTTTTTCGGGTCGCACTCACCCGCTCCTCTCGCAGCGTCTTCAGGCTCTTGCGCCCCTCGAACTGCGACTGGACCGTGTCCACGGCCTCCTCGGCCGTCTTCTTGATGTCCTCGATCGCCGCCTCGAACTTCTGCACGTTCTTCTTGTGCTCCTCCTCGAAGAACTTCACCGTGGCGTCGGTGTTCTTCTGATGCTCCTCCCACAACTTGGAGAAGAACCCAGCCTTGGACGCGTCGCCGCCGTCCCTCTCCATCGATGCTGGGGCCGACGCTTCGATCTCCGAGGCGGACCCGCGCCGTGCTCGCGGCGAGTCCGGCGTCGGGCCGGGCTCGCCTCGGGGCGCCATCGTCGCTCTCAACCTCGACCGACGCTCCCCACGTGTGAGATCCTCCTCACGCGGGTGTTGGAAATCTGGCTTTAAAAATGGGATGCTCTAATAACAATTCTAACTGTTTGTATGTGGAAATGTGTTTTTAATTCAACGCGCGTGACTGCTAAGCCTTGCTCCTGGTGGACCTGGTGGACCTGGCGGGCTCCTTCTCAGCTTTCTTCACCGGAGTCTTGGCCTTCTTCGCCGGCGTGGCCTTCTCCTTCGCCGCCGCCGCCGCCCGTTTAGCCGGGGTCTTCTTCACCGCCGGTTTCTTCGTCTCCTGCGCATCATCCACACCCGCGTCGCCTCCCGCGTACCCCGGGAAGTCGTACTCGATCCCCGATGCGGCGATCTTCTTGCGCCGTTGTCTCTCCTTGCTCTTCAGCGCGGTCGTCCTTTTCTTTTGCTCCTCCGCCGTGCGTTCCCTGTCGTGTACGTCCGCCGCCTTCTTCTGCCAGGGCACCTGCTTGAACTTCCTGTTCGCGCCTTTCCATATCTCGGGATGGCACTCCTCCTCGGTCATCAGGCGAACCTTGAGGACGGACTCGAAGAGGAGGTAGTTGTTCATGCTCTCCGCGACAATCTCCGCAACTTCGGGATGCTTAAACTCGACAAAGGCGTAGTGCTTGGACTTGCCCGTCTTCTTGTTGCGGGACAGGCGCAGGCGTGAGACCTCGCCGAACTGGCTGAAGTAGCCGCGCATCTGCTCCTCGTAGAAGCCGTGCGGGACGTGGCCGATGTAGAGCACCTTGGGGCGGTCGTCCTTCTCGCGGCCGAACGCGCCGGCGATCTTCTTGCGGAGCTTGGCCGCCTCTTTCCTGGCGGCATTCTTGGCGACCGGGACGGGGATGCCGTCGCCCTCGGAGTCGGATTCGAGCTTGATGATGTCATCACCGACGTTCTTGGGCGCCTTCTTGGCCTTCTTGGTCGACGCATCGGCGCCATCCTCGGCGGCGCGCTTGGGCATCTCGACAACCTCTCCTTTTCACGACGCAGAGTCGGCGGCGGCTGCTTTTACGTCGGAATCCGAGAGGGTGGCACGAGCGTGTTCGCGAGGTCTCCGAGTCGTTCGCGGTCGCGTGCGATGCCGTGAACGTGTCCTCCGAAAGCTGGAGGGTGTGCGGGCGCGGACTCGAACTCGAGTCGCGTGCCTCGGAGGTGTGACGCCGCTCAGGAGCTTTACAATAATAGGCGGCGGCAGAGACGTGGAAACTTGCTGTGGGTCAATTTTTCTCGGCCCAGCCATTTTTTTGCCATTTTTGCAGGGAGAGCCGCCTTCCCTTCATCCCTCTTCGATGGGCGACGGAGACATCGGCGCGTCGAGTGAGGACAGTTCGTCAAGCGAGCAGTGCATGATAAGATTACAACAGGTTTGGCAAGCGATGAGAGCAGACTAGAGGACTAAAAGAAGGTGAATGCGGAAAGCAGTTTTCTGCGTTTGCGCAGTGGTGGAACATGGTGACGGTGATGTACAGCTCTTCGTGTGTGTGTGTGTGTGTGTGTGTGTGTGTGTGTCGTTGTACAGCGCGGTTTGGATCAGTGCGACGCCAGCACCGAGGGTTGCGACAGTGCCCGCGTCAGCTCCGACGTCCTCAATTCCCCCCCGGGCGACGCCAACGACGTCTTGGCGAGTAAAACGTCAACGCCATCCGGGGATCCAACGTTCAACTCAGAGTTCAACGACTCGTTGGTTACGCGTTCGTTGGTCCATCGACCCCGCGGCACCCATTTGCCCGTACGTGCCCCGGGGACTCGTGACTCGGCGCCGCTCGGGTCACTTCGCGTGTCCCTGGTCACTTCGTACCCGGGCCACGTTTGCGCGCCGTGACGTCGGTGGGGCCCGGGCACGGCCATCGGGGGCGACTTGGGAGTCGAGTAGGGCGGCGAAGAATCCCGCGCCTCTGATTGCCCGTACGCGTCCTCCTTCACGCGCCACTCCCCCCGTCCCTTCCCGCCGCCGCCCCAGAACAAGCCTCCCTTGGTGCCCTTGGTTCCCCCCTTGGCTGATTCGGTGGGCTCATCGCCGGAGGGTGACGTGGCAGTCTTCGCCGCCGCGTGCTCGACGCTTCGCGCGGCTCTCGCGCCCGCCCTGTTCGTCTGAGCGCTGTGCCAAAACGCGCTGAATTCAAACGGCTGGAGGTAACGCCTGCCGTACACGAACCGTCCCGCCGGCAGGTGGTTGAGGTTGGTGGTGATCATCGCCTGGTACGCCGCCCAGTCCGCGGAGGACGTTCCGGCGGATGACTCGGAGAGCGAAGACGGCGAACGCGACCGCGATCGATCGGTCCGTCCTCGCTCCGGTGATACGCTACGTTGGGAGGATGCGCGGGAGGATGCGGCGTAGAGGGGGGTGACGGGGCTCTGGCCGAACTGGAGGTAAGGCTGCGTGAAGGCCTTACTGCTGGCGCCGGACCCACTGGATCGGCGGCGTCCGCCCCTGCAAATACCCTCGGCGGCGGCGGTGGCTTCAGAGTTTGAAGACACATCTGCGCTTTTCGTCGGTGCCCATCGCGGCGGCCACGAGGTGGCTGCCCTGGCGCCCGAGCGCGTGCACGTCACCAGCAGCGTGCCTGCGTGGATGGAGCGTGATTGAGGAACGAATTGGAGCGGTGAGTGGGTGGATGGTGGGAGACGCGTGAAGGGTGAGGAGAGCGGGTGAGGGGAAAAAGGGTTCACGCAATCGATTGTGAAGTGACCGTGCGGCTTTTGAACGCACCGTCGGTCGCGTGCCCCAGCGCGAGCGGGGATGACAGCGCCGTGGACGCCGCGAAGACCCGCCCGTTCACCTTGTCGATGAGCACGAACGAGAACTTCGCATCCACGCTGAGCTCCCGGAGCTTCATCTTCAGGCCGATGGCGCGTGCCTTGGGCTCGGCGTGCGCGCGACACGCGTCCGTGAACGCCTCTCCGACCGCGCGGGCGCTGAGCGTGTGGCTGACCAGGACGACGAGCGCGTCTTCGCGCTCGAGCACCTGCGGCGCGTGGGACAAGCCGGCGTCGGGCGAGGGGGTCCCATCGCCGAGGAAGGCGACCGCGCCCCACTCCAGGTCCACGATACGATACTGGGGCGGCGCGGTGGAGAGGTTGTGCTTGACGTTGGACCTGTCCATCGACGATGGGGGAGGAAAGGAAAGGTCAGGAGGCGCGTCTCTCCGCGTGAAGGGGAAAAAGGCGCGAATGCCGGCGCGGGGATGTGGGCGCGGTGTGTGCATCGCGCGAGCGTAAACCCGCGGTGAATGCAAAAACTCGAGACGTCGGTCCCGTATTGATTCGTCCATGGGGCGTGGACGTCCATGGGGAGGTCCATCGGTGGGCGTACCTCGCATCTTCCGGGTCCAAGTCGCGCGGGCTGAGAACCACCGCGAACAAAGCACGGCCCGGCGCGGTGATTGGTGGCTTTTCCTTCCCGGAAACGTGTCCATGTCCCCTGGCGGCTTTGGCGCCGCCCTTTCGCGGGCTCATCTTCGTCACCTCCGCTGAGTCTTCTGAAAGACTTCGCCTTGCGTTGAGGGGCACTCGCGCTCGCGGTGCGGCCCTCCGGCGTGAACTTCAATGAGGGCGGCGTTCGGAGAAAGCGAACTTTTCTCCAAGCGGTTTTTTTGAGATCCAGCGGGAGTCTAAATACACATACAAAAACCCTCGACTCCCGAACTATAATTGTCAAGAGACGGGTCCCGACATGTGGTTTCGCGCCAAATGCACATTCCACGTAGGACTAAAAGTTCAATTTGCAATTCTTGATTCATAAACGGTCGAATGGCACCCCTCTCAACACACGTGGAGCCTTTCGAAAGGCAGATATTTGTATGGAGAACAGTCTGGCATCCGCGCGGGTGAACGAAGAGACGCGCGGATAGAAAAAGAATCTGGGCGCAGTCGTGGAACGAGTTTTTGCTTTCAAGTTTTGGTTTTTGGTTTCAATCGAGTGGGTCAAAAAATGTTTGAAACCAAATATGGGTCAACGGCATGGGTCAAACGGCGCTTCGACATTTGGGCACCTCGCTTACGAGTCAAACCAAAAAATAACCATATCGACATAACGCGACGCGCCCGTGTGGAGTGGCACGACCGTGGGCGTAGGGCGTCGGCGCGAGAGGTAGTGGTGGGCTCGATCACCGGTCACCATGTGGAGTCGGACGGTGCTCCTCTCGCTGGTGCTTGGGGTGATGCACGCGTCGGCGCACGGGTTGCACGCGAGGAGGCTCCTGCGCGAGGTTGAGACCGATCGCCTCTCGGTTGGAGGGTTCGAAACAAGTGAGATGGGACTGGGGTCTCGGACGCTGCTCGGGTCGTCGGACGACGTGGACAAGCTGTCGAAGGGAAGCGACACGCACATCGCGTTATACATCATCATCCCGTTCGTCTCCGCGGTCGTCGGCTACGTCACCAACGTCGTCGCGCTGCAGATGACCTTCTACCCGCTGGAGTTCACGCCGTCGCGGCTCAAATTCGCGCAGCTCGAGGGCCAACCGTTCGGCCTGCTCGGCGGGTGGCAGGGGATCATACCCAGTAAGGCGGGCAAGATGGCGGCGATCTTATGCGACCTGATGACCACGAAGCTGCTGGACGTGAAGGAGATGTTCGGGAAGATCGTCCCGGTCGAGTTCGCCGAGGCGCTGGCGCCGGAGATGACCCCGTCCATGAGTCGCGTCGTGGCGAACGTGATGGCTGAGGAGGCGCCCACGTTCTGGAACTCCATGCCGCCCTCCGTCCAGGCTGGGCTCGTGAAGGAGGCCATGGCGGGCGCCGAGGACTTCCTCGCGGACGTCATCGAGGATCTACAGAACCACGTGTACGAGGTGCTCGACCTCAAGGCCATGGTCGTGCGGCTGGCGCTGGAGAATAAGCAGGACGTGGTCCGGATGTTCCAAGAGGTGGGCGAGTCCGAGTTTCGAATCATCGAACACAGCGGGTTCTACTTTGGGTTCGTCTTTGGGATCATGCAGATGATCACGTTCTACTGCGTGGACGTCCTGGCGCCCGCGTACAGCGGCCCGCTGCTCCCGGTGTTTGGCTTCATGGTCGGCTACGCAACAAACTGGTTTGCGCTGAAACTCATCTTCCGACCAATCTACCCCACGCGAGTGTGCTGCTGCACGATCCAGGGTGCGTTCCTCAAGCGTCAGGATGCGGTGTCCGAGAAGTTCAGTGCACTCAACGTGGAGCTGTTCTGCAACGCCAAGAACCTGTGGGAGGAGATGATGTTCGGGCGGTTGCGGCTCGAGTTTGGCGAGCTGGTGAAACGGAATACTCGCAAGTTCACGGATCTCACCATCGGGAAGGGCGTTGGGGCGGTGAAGATGGTGTTCGGCGCGGATGCGTACGCGAGGATGAGGGAGAGGATCGCGCAGAACCTGGTGGACGAGCTGCCGCGATGCGTCCCGGTATCTTACGACTACCAGGACGTGGCGCTGGAGATTGAATCCACAGTGTGCAAGGCGATGAAGGGGCTGCCCCCCGACGAGTTCGAGGGCGTGCTTCACCCGGTGTTTGAGGAGGACGAGATCAAGCTGATCGTCGTGGGCGGGTGCCTCGGGGCGCTGGTGGGGTTCGCGCAGTACATCCTGCTGTTCAGCGGGGGAATCTAGCTAACATTAGAGATACCTTATTAAGACTCTTAGGCGCGTTGACGACCATTCTGTTATGTTTTGGCTGTGATATTTTGCCGCGCGAAATCGTCGACGGGCGCTCACTTCTCGCGCGCGACGGGGGATGCACTCCGCCGCGGTACCCAGTGCCAGCTGGTGTCGTCGCGAGGGGGGTGCACACGAACCCGCTCGTCGGCGCGCCGGCATGGCGAGCCATCGCGCGTCTCGGCTCCTAGAGCCGTTCGCGCGTCGCTTGCGCGTCTCCGATCGGGCGCCGGCTCGATGGATCCCGGTGCGTAGGCAGGCGGCGGCCGAGTTCAGCTCGCCCGCCGAGGCTGAGCCCGCGTTTCGGGCGAACGCGCCGCACCTCGAGGGCATGAACGAGCAGCAGATCTCCGCGATCGTCGCGCCCATCGCGCCCATGAAGGTCCTCGCGGGCCCGGGCTCGGGCAAGACCCGCGTGCTCGTCGGGCGCGTCACGCATCTCATCAACGAGCTCGGCGTGCCGCCGTCGCACATCTTGTGCATCACCTTCACCAACAAGGCGGCGCGGGAGATGCGCGAGAGGCTCATCGCCTCCGTCGGCGAGGACAACGCGAGGCAGATCACCGCGGGAACCTTCCACTCCGTCGCGTCGCGCATGCTCCGCAAGCACGTCCACCTCCTGGACGGCTACGGCCGAGGGAACGATTTCGTAATCTACGACGAGGCGGATACCAAATCCATCATCCGCAAGATCCTAGTCGACGTCTTCATGGAGGACAAGAAGAAGGTGGACCCGTCCCTCGCCAAGTCCCGCATCTCCGCCGCCAAGTCAGCCGTGGACGCGTGCGTCGGCATGGACGGCCGGCGCATGATGCGCGCGCTCTGCGAAACCCGCCCGAACCTCAAACGAGATCCCTACACCCGCGATCAGTTCCCGCGACTTTACGACGAATACGAAGCGAACCTTCGATCGTCCAACGCGCTGGACTTTGACGACCTACTGTCCGCCGCCGTCGCGTTGTTGCGCACGAGCGAGGAGGCGCGCATGTTCTACACGCAGAAGTGGAGGCACGTGCTGGTGGACGAGTTTCAGGATACCTCGCTGAGCCAATACGAACTGATCCGGACGCTCGCGGCGGAGAGCGCCCGGGTGTTTGTCGTCGGGGACGTGGACCAGGCCATCTACAGCTGGCGCGGCGCGGAGGTTGCGAACATACGCACCAAGTTCGACTCCGACTTTGCCGGCGCCGGGACGGTCTTACTGACTAAAAACTACAGGAGCACGGCTACAATCGTGAAAGCCGCGCAAGCCGTCATCGGCGAATCGCGAGACCGGTCACCGCTCGAGCTCGACGCGGTCCAGCCGGGGGGCAAGGACGTCGCCGTCGTGGCCACCGAGGATGAGGTCGAGGAGGCGGACTTCGCGGCGCGCGAGGCTGCACGCGCGGCGAGGAACGGGGTGCCGTTGAAGGACATCGCGGTGTTGTACAGGACGCATTCGCAGTCGAGGCCGCTGGAGGAGGCGTTTATTCGCGCCGGGGTGCCGCACGTCGTCGTCGGGGATACCGCGTTCTACACCCGCAAGGAGATCAAGGACCTGGTGGCGTACCTCCGCGTGCTGTTCAACTCGCGCGATACCGTCAGTTTGCAGCGGATCATCAACACGCCGCCGAGGAAGATTGGCCCGGGGACGATGCAGAAGCTGGAGACGTGGGCGGCTTCGTTACCGTGGATCGACGGCATGCCGCAGCCGCTCGGCATGGCGCTCCTGGACCGCACGTGGTCCTCACCCGACCAGGAAGACATACTTCCGTCCGCGGTGGACATGGGCCTGGGCGCGGCTGCGTACAAAGCCGTGAGCGGCTTCGTGTCGGTGATGCGGGACCTCGGAGAATCGATGGAGGTTTCCGACCCGGGTGCGCTCACCGAGGAGCTCGTTCGTAAAATCGGGTTCGAGGACTACGTCGCGGACATGGAGAACGGCGACGAACGCGTGGGATACATCAAAGAGCTGGTGTCCATCGCGAGCGACCCGAGCGCGGTGGAGTCGCTGGACTCCGACGGCGCGGTGGTCAATCCCGCGACGAAGACGAAGGCGACGGGGCACGAAGGGCTCGGCGAATTTTTGGAGGGCATCTCGCTGCTGATGTCCGCGGAGACCCGGTCGGAAGATGAGGGCGCGGACGCCGTCAAGCTGATGACCTTACACGCGGCGAAGGGCCTCGAGTTCGACACCGTCATGATCACCGGGTGCGAGGATGAGCTCATCCCGTTCAAGCGCGGCGACGGGGACGCCGCGGAGCACGACGAGGAAGTTCGGCTCTTCTACGTCGGCCTCACCCGCGCTAAGCGTAAGCTCTTCCTGTGCCGCGCGTTCAAGCGGATGAGGTTCGGGCGGACCGTGTACGCCGACCCATCGCCGTTCCTCGAGGTCATCAGGGAGTCGCTCGTGGGCGGTAAGCCCGCGCAGGCGAGGCGGGCGGG